>ERZ1047472.166-NODE-166-length-61470-cov-6.976520_pt1 | contig 61470 bp, 68 predicted proteins | sample MGYA00383095_ERZ1047472 | MGnify/ENA primary metagenome ERZ1047472 (study PRJEB29581, sample SAMEA5548365) | metagenome | biome: marine; feature: coastal; material: water | depth 1 m | study: Short-term variability in the microbial, nano- and picoplankton dynamics... | reverse complement strand
TGGACGACTACGCCAACGTGCTGATGGGGCTGACTACGCTGCTCAGTCATCGTTGGCGACCAGAGGATGCGGCCTTCGCACAAGGGCTGGCGGAGACGGTCATGGAGCAATTCTACGATGTGGAGGCCGGCGGTTTTTACTTCACCCCGGCGGATCAAGCCGAACTGATATTCCGCCCCAAGCCCAGCTTTGACGAAGCACTGCCCCCAGGAAATGCGACCATCACCAAGGCCCTATTCACATTGGGCCAGCTGCTAGGGAACACCACATATCTCGATGCTGCCACTAATACATTGCGTTGGGCTCGGGCGGCCATGGAGCGCTATCCCGCCAACCACTGCAGTTTGATCACCGCCCTGCAATCGAGCATTGCAGATCAAACCGTCGTGTTGCGCGGTCCGGAAGAACAAATGGTGTCTTGGCGCCAAACCCTCGTGCAGGGGTATCAACCTTGGTTAACGGTATTTTGTGTGCCCTTTGATATCGAAGGACCAGTGCCAAGCTATCTGCCAGCTCTTGTTAGCGCAGGCACTCGAGAGCAAGTAAGCGCCTACGTCTTTGAAGATGGTCAGGCCAGCGCAGCCATTCATGACCTTGCCGACCTCCAGAAACTACTGGGAGACTAACCGGCGCTGAGGTCGCTCCAAGTCAAATCCAGCTCACGGGCCGCTTTAACGTCGTCTAAGCGCCGGACTGGAGTTGAGTAAGGGGCCTGTTTGACGAAGTCGGCGTCTTCCTCTGCTTCGGCCCTGACCGCAATCATAGCGTCGACAAAGGCATCCAGCTCTTGCTTGCTCTCTGTCTCTGTGGGTTCAACCAAGAAGCACTCGGGTACCAACAGCGGAAAATAGGTAGTGGGCGAATGCACACCGTAGTCCAGCAAGCGCTTGGCCATGTCCATGGCGTTCACCCCAAGCTCCTTGGTTTCTTTCTGGTAGGTCACGATGAACTCGTGGGTGGCTCGCCGAGTGGGGTAAGCCAACTGAAAACCCGCCTCGGCGAGTCTCGAGGCCATATAGTTCGCATTCAGGGTGGCGTACTGGCCCACTCGATGCATACCCTCGCGACCAAGCAACAAGGCATAAGCCAAGGCTCGCAGCAATATGCCCGCGTTGCCGGAGAAGCCCGATAGCGTGCCAATGCTCTGAGGCAGATCGTCCATACCCATCCAACGAAAGTTGTCGCCTTCCTTGGCAACAACAGGAACGGGCAGATGAGGCAGCAAACGCTCACCAACCCCAACCGGGCCTGCGCCAGGACCACCACCGCCATGAGGGGTGGCGAAGGTTTTGTGCAAATTCATATGCAAGACATCAAAGCCCATGTCGCCAGGCTTCACTTTGCCCAAGATGGCATTGAGGTTGGCCCCGTCGTAATACAGCAAACCACCGGCATCGTGGACCGTGGTGGCAATGGCTTCAATTTGACGCTCAAACACACCACAGGTCGACGGGTTGGTCATCATCAAGCCGGCAGTTTGTGGCCCAACTTTCTCTTTCAGCGCCTCAAGGTCTACGTCGCCTTCGCTGTTAATGGGCACCTCGGTGACCTTGTAACCGCACATCACAGCGGTAGCTGGATTCGTTCCGTGGGCCGCGGTAGGCACAATAATTTCCGTGCGAGCATCGTCCCCTCGGGCTTCATGGTAGGCCCGTATCATGGCAACCCCGGCAAACTCACCCTGAGCACCCGCCATAGGCGCCAAGGAAACACCCTGCATGCCTGTCACGTCTTTGAGGATCTCTTGCAGATCATACATACAGGCCAAGTGACCTTGGCTCGCCGCTTCCGGCGCCAGCGGGTGACGCCCCAAAAACCCCGGCATGCTCGCCGCTTTGTGCGCTCCCCGTGGGTTGTACTTCATGGTGCAAGAGCCCAAGGGATAGAACATGGTGTCGATCGCAAAGTTCTGCTGAGACAGGTTGGTGTAGTGCCGTACCGCCTGCAATTCGGAGACCTCCGGCAATCCCGGTGCCTGTGTTCTCAACAAGTGGGCTGGAATATCCGACAAACTATCGGGGTCGGCGCCATCTACCCGCTGGGCGCTGGCTCTGCGGTTAGCGGCACTGAGTTCAAAAATCGACCGGCCTTGGGTAGCGTGTTTGTGGCTCTCGCTCTTGTTTGAGGGCTTGCTGTTCATGGTTTGCGCCTCGCTCATGCCACTGCTCCTTCACTTAACGCCTTCAAAGCCTCACCGAACACGCTCACGTATTCGTCCAGTTCTGCTTCCGTGCGCTTCTCCGTCACGGCGATCAGAAGGCCATTGGAAGCATGTTCAATGTCTGAGCCAACAAAGTCGGCCATGTTCAGTCCCGCCAAGATCCGTCGCTGCATCATGTAATCGATGACCTGGGCTGCGGGTACCGGCAAACGCAGAGCAAATTCGTGAAAGGTTGGACCCGAGAAAAACTCGGTAACGCCCACATGACCGAGTAAGCGTTGGCGCAGTTCGTTGGTTTTGCGATGACAGTCCAAAGCCGTTTCACGGATTCCTTGCGGACCCATCAGGCTCATGTAAATCGTACCGGCGGTTACCAACAGACCTTGGTTGGTACAGATGTTCGATGTGGCCTTGCCCCGGCGGATGTGTTGTTCACGGGCCTGCAGCGTTAGGGCGTAGCCTACTCGGCCTTCCAGATCTTCCGTACGACCGATGATGCGCCCGGGTAGCTGGCGCATGAAGGCTGCACGGGCGCAAATAAACCCAAAGGATGGTCCACCAGAGGCCATGGGCACGCCAAAAGGTTGTCCGTCACCAACAGCAATATCAGCCCCCTGATCTCCCCACTGACCCGGCGGCTTCAGCACGCCAAGGCTCATCGGGTTTACCACGGCGATCACCAAGGCTCCTTGGCCATGTGCCCAGTCAGTTATGGCGTCAACGGCTTCAAGACCACCGAAAAAATTGGGTTGCTGAATGATAATGGCGCTTGGCGCGATGCCGTCCACGGCACTGTCTAACTGCGCATCATCGATGAGTCCGTTGGCGTTGACCGGCAAAATATCGATGTCGACAGCCTGGTTCCGAACAATGTTCCGCGTGGTTTGGGTGTAGTGAGGATGAACCGATTGGGCAATCATCACCCGACCGTCCTTGTTTTTCTTGTTGGCCCGAACCGCCATCAGCACGGCTTCAGCCAGGCCACTGGCGCCGTCGTAGACAGACGCGTTGGAAACATCCATACCAGTCAGCGAGGCCATCATGGTCTGGTACTCGTAGATGAGCTGGAGTGTGCCCTGACTGGCTTCGGCCTGATATGGCGTATAGGCGGTCATGAATTCGCCTCGGGTGGTGAGATCCCATACCGCTGACGGTATGTGGTGATCGTAACTGCCACCACCTAGGAAGCAGGTATACCCCTGATCCTGTTCGGCTCGCTGGGCCATATACTGCAACATGGCCATCTCGCTTAACCCGTCGGGGACATTATCCAGGCGATCGCTAACAAGCTGGGCGGGAATCTCGTCAAAAAGGGCGTCGATGTTATCAACGCCAATTTGCGCGAGCATTTCGTCAACATCTGTTTGCGTATGCGGAATGAACGGCATTCGTAACTCCAGTTTTTGTTGTTGAACGGGCGAAGCCTGTTCGTCTTTCCACTAGCCTTGGCTGCTTGAAACTACTGAGTGCGCTCAAACAATGTCCTTGGGTTTGGCAATTGCTCTCGTGGGCGGCTTTTCGGCAGCTTTGTTTCGACTATCTTTGCTTTGACTATCTTTGCTTTGACCATCTCTGCTTCGCCCGTCTTCGCTTCGACGGTTGCAGGCGCCGGACACACTCTTGGTCCAACACGCTGCGCTCCGGTTAATCTTCGTCGGCGCAGACCTCAGCGTAGCCTTCGGCGTCAAGCAACTCGACTAAATCTGCAGGGTCGGTTGGCGTCAGCTTGAAAAACCAACCGTCTCCATAGGGATCTTGGTTAACGATTTCAGGCGAATCGGTTAGCGCCTCATTCACCGCGCAAACCGTGCCACCTACCGGTGCGTAAATATCAGAGGCGGCTTTCACCGACTCAACCACACCAGCTTCATCTTGAGCGGCGACGGTAAGACCCATTTCCGGCGCCTCGATGTAAACAACGTCGCCAAGGGCGCTTTGTGCGTGGTCACTGATGCCAACGGTGACAGTGCCGTCTTCTTCCAGTCTCGCCCATTCGTGGGTAGCCGCGTATTTTAGCTCTGCTGGGATATCGCTCATGAGATGCTCACTCCTTCGTGTGACCGGACAAAAACCCGCCGGCGGCCAGTGTCCTCAACTTCGCGGCTTACATTGGTATTTTCCGCGAAAACAAAACATTCACCTAACAATTGTTAGGCCATTAGTTGACCAGAATTTTACCCTTTCGAACGAAGGGAGGCTTAACCAATCGTGCCTTTTTTGCCGCGCCACGGATTTCCACAGTGCAATGTTCACCTGCATCAACCGGCACTCTGACCAAGCCAATGCTCCGCTGCAGCGTGGGCGAGTAGGTGCCACTGGTCACCAAGCCCGGACCGGCATCGGTTTGAACTGGCTGATCATGGCGAAGAATGCCTTTGTCCTCGAGCACAATGCCGGTAAGCCGGTGAGATACCGCTTCCCGTTCCTGTTGCAACGCATATCGACCGATAAAGGCGCGTTCAGCAGGCTCCCATGCCACGGTCCATCCAATGTTGCTGACCAGCGGGGACTTGGTTTCGTCCATGTCCTGACCATAAAGGTTTAAGCCGGCCTCTAAACGCAAAGTATCCCGGGCACCGAGACCTGCAGGCTTAACCCCGGCCTGCAGTAAGTTGTGCCAGAGATCGATTCCTTGCTCAGCAGGCAACATCACCTCCACGCCGTCCTCACCAGTGTAGCCGGTGCGACCAATCAACCAGTCGCCATGGGTAGCTGCGTAAAAAGGTTTGATGTCCAAAGACTCTAAATCTGTCGCAGCCAATAGTTTGTCTATCGCTGCGGGACCCTGAATCGCCAACATCACTTGGGGCTTGTGCTCGATCCGCATGTTGACCATGGCTTGACCCTCAAACCAATCCAGCATTTTTTCACGAGTTGAGGCATTCACGACGCACCGGTAACCCTTTGCCAACCGATAAACAATCAGGTCGTCTAAAATCCCACCGTGGGCATTCAAGGCCGCACTGTATAAGGCCTGATTTTCTTCCAGCACAGCTACATCATTGGCGATGACTTTGCGCAAAAACCCTTGGGCATCTGGCCCGTCGATATCGACGATGGTCATATGGGATACATCGAACATGCCAGCATCGCTGCGCACCGCCGTATGCTCTTCAATTTGGGAGCCATAGTTCACGGGCATCATCCAGCCAGCAAAATCGACCATCTTGCCGCCCGCGGCCAGATGCGCATCAAAGAGTGGGGTTTTATCTGCCATGAATTGAACTGCCAATGTTATGACCACAACGCCAAGCCTTGGCGTCCCGGTAAAAGCGAATATTGTAGCCTAAGGCAGCCCAATTACCGCGAATAGAGTTCAGCGGGACCTTGCATCAGTTTCAGGCCGATATGTCATTTAGGCCGGTTGCTTCTTCAATGGCTTTACGCTGAAGCCACTGTCGCCGACTGAACCAGCCAACGCCCATATTTCGCACCCAGCCAATCCAAGGATTGTCGTTACCATAGAGACGCTTCAGGCCATCCAGGCTGCGCAACATGATCTCGGAACGCAACAACCGTTGCCGAGCGAACTTATCCCAAATGCCCAGTTGAGCCAGTTCAGTACCCGGCGCCGCGATCTGTAACAGCTCACGCAAATCCTCAAAACCTAAATTGACGCCAAGCCCCGCAAGGGGATGTACCACCCGCAGCGCGTCGCCCAACAACAGCACTCGCGGATGGGGGTGAGCAGATTGGGCAAGCTGCTGGTTAAGTGGGAATGCCTGCCTAGGACCAACTTCTCGCATTTGGCCCAAACACCCCTCGCTGGCTTGAAACAGTTCCCGGCAAAAGTCGGCATCGGACAAGTCCAAGCGACGCTCAGCCTGGGATTCTGACTGGGACCATACAACAGAGCACACATGAGGATTGACGCCGGGCAGCAACGCCAAGGGTCCATCCAGTGAAAATCGTTGCCACGCCGTGTTGGCGTGAATCTGCTCAGTGCGTACCACCGTAGTAAGCGCCATCTGGCCGGTGCTCCACTGACGCACCGGCACCTGAAGCGCGCGGCGAACTCCGGAGTTAGCACCATCCGAGGCAATGACTAAGTCAGCGTGAAGCTCGCTGACGGACTCGCAATCGGCAAGGGCTATCCTCACACTATCGTTGCCGGGTTGAACTCCTGAGATGCTTCCTAGGACCACGGTCACGTTCGGTTCACGATCCAGTTGCTGCCAAAGCCGATCTAGCAGAGGAGCCACTTCCACCAACCAACCAAGCTCAGAACGGTTAACGCTGGCAGCGTCGAAGTCTAAATGACTGGTGCCGCGCTCTTCCCAAACCCGCATCTTGTCGTACGCTGCCGCTTGCTCCGGCCAAGCATTCACCCCACGCAACAACCCCGCGGAACTTGGGGAAAGAGCGACGTTTCTTACGTCCATGCCTAAGCCAGAGGGTCCGGGCATAGGGCGCTGACGATCCACCAAGGTCACTCGATAGCCGCGGCTGGCCAGACTCAGCGCAGCGGTTGCGCCCACTGGGCCACCGCCCGCCACCACGATAGTTTGCGGCTGATCATCCATACTCACGCCACCACCCGGCTCTTTACCGTGGAGAGTGGCGCCTTGGGGCTGCCTGCCATCAGGGCCTCGATCTCGTCTGCATCCTTGACCAGTTCACCGCTGAGAACCCGGCAGCTTTCGCTTTCAATCAGCACAGTATCTTCGATGCGTATGCCAATACCCCGATACTCCTCTGGGACATCAAGGGTGGTCTCATCCCGGGGAATGTAAATGCCAGGTTCCACGGTAAGCACCATGCCCGGCAGGAGGTCGCGCCAGGTATCCGCCAGCCTATAGTCGCCAACGTCATGGACATCCAATCCCAGCCAGTGGGATGTGTGGTGGGGACAAAATCGCGTATGGCTTTCGTCGGCGATGAGGTCGCTGGCGTCCCCGTGCAGCACCCCAAGGTCGACCAACCCTTCAACCAGAACCTGGGTGGCGGCCTGATGGGGCTCAATAAAGGATGCGCCCAAGCGGCAAACATCAATAGCCGCCTTGTTAGCGGCCAGAACAATGTCATATAACTGCCGCTGATACTGACTGAAACGCCCGCTCACCGGATAAGTACGGGTCACGTCCGAGGCGTAGTACTGGTATTCGCAGCCTGCATCTATCAGCACCAGATCGCCGGGGAGCAGGCTCGATGAATTCGCCGCATAGTGAAAAGTACAGGCGTTTTCACCGCTGGCAACGATGGTGGGATAAGCCTCGTATTTGGCACCCTGACGGCGAAAACTGTAGAGCAGTTCCGCTTCCACATCGCCTTCATTTGCCTCTGGTCCAATGTGTTCTATGGCCAACTGCTGGGCTGTTACGCTGATTTGCGCCGCTCGACTCATAATCTGCTGCTCTCGGGCGCTCTTAATCAGCCGCTGCTCGTGCAACAAGTGGCCTAGGTCCACAACCCCACCGGTTACCGTATGGTCCGATGACTTTTGTTGGCCGAGTTCTTTCAGAAAGGCTAAAACCCGTATGTCCCACTGACGATGCTCCCCCATGCTGAGGTAAATCTGACTGCGGCCCTCGAGCATGCCAGGCAAAATATCGTCCACGTCGGAAATGGGGAAGCCATCATCCATACCAAGAGCGTCGCAGCAGGCATCTGGACCCACTATGGGGCCATCTTGTCGCTCCAAAACCGGGTCACGTTCACGGCAAAATAAAATGCACTCGCCAAACTCTCTGCCCGGAATTAACGCCAGCAACGCATCCGGTTCACAAAACCCTGTCAGATAATAAAAGTCGCTGTTCTGCCGAAAGGGGTAATTAACATCACGATTGCGCCGCTGTTCCCGCGCACCGGGTATGACGGCCATGGAGCCGGGACGCATGGCATCCAGCAGCAGCCGGCGACGCTGAGCAAAGTCGCTTAGCTGAAATTCGGCCTCTATCAATCCGCTGCCGCCACTTGAGCGTGGTCGTCCATAAGCGCCAGCATCAACATGGTACTTACCCGAATATACTCGTGGACCTCAGTGAGGGAAGCCTCGTGTTCTTCTTGTTCCCCGGGCTCAAAATCCGCGTCACTGTAGTCTTCTGGATCCAGTCCGGTGAGAGACACTAGGTCTTTAATAATCTCCTGAACATCCACGGGCAGCTCGTGTTGCTCAAAGTCTAAACCCGCGGCAAAACCGGCTAGAAAGCCCCCGCACCAATCGGCAATAGTCGCCACGCGCTTGCCAATGGGCTCGTCATCGTCAGCAATCAGCGGCTGAAAAACCATATTCTGATCGTGAAGCTCATCTAGGGCCGCGTTCACGAAGACCCCTAGAGACTCCTGATCCGACAACGCATCCACCCCCACCAAATCCACTAACTCGCTCAATACAAATTCAGGCCGGCCATTCACAGCCATGCCGCACACCATGCCGTGTAGTTCTTCAGGCTCGATGGAAAAAGCAGCCATTTCGGCTTGAATGCGAAGGTCGGTCATAGGGTTTTCTTCTTTGGCAGGGGGTGGCTGTCGAGGGCGCAAACTATCTCGCACTGGGTGTGGAATTGCCAGTCACCCTCAGCTTATCTCACCACGGCTATGCCAGTCGGGCTTTGTACTCAGAAGGCGCTAAGTTGCAGGAATTTTCTATACGCCCTTGCAGCCCAAAACGCCTAGTAGACTCACCAAGAGACACTTGCTGTTCATCCCCAAGATTTTGCAACAACATTAAAGTCTGGGTTTGTCACCCTCACCTAAATCGTCATTCCCTTGCGGTGGCGTCGTTAATCCATACCGCCTCTTATTCCAAAGCCAAAGAAAGCAGCCGAAGACGACACCTCCGAGAAGCCAACACACGGCACCAATCAATAGCTTGGGGTAACTGTATGAGTTCGGTGATGGTTGCAAAAGAGGGCCTAACACCAGCGTCATGGTTATAAACATAGGCACCCCCCACCACAGCACGCCTCTGATCCAGACGTACCAAGCGAGGCCATTGGCTGCATCTTTGAACCACCGCCTGCGGGCAGATTCTTTGTAGTTTTCGAACACTCAACTACCTCCGTCAATTTGGTCCACCTGAAGATGGCGCCCCCTTGCTGTGTTCATTGCTCTCCCGACGTTGGCCTTGCCAACCACATAGGAAAAGCTTTTTGTCCGAGATGAAGCACAAGATGAGCGGCAAGTCACAATTTCACCCGTCAAATCAGATAAACCATTGATGTTTTCGGCTGTCGGTCGCGCTTTCAAAAGGAGCGAAACTACACTCAGCGATTGAAATTTCGGCGCTAGCCGAGCAGCATGGTCTTTTGTAGCAAGCTGCTGATCCCTGACCTATGTCCGACACGAACCAAGCTTTGAACAAACCCATGGAAGAGATGGATATCCTGGAACGCCGGGTGAACGAGTTAATCGCGCTCACCGAGCAACTTGCCAGGGAAAATAAGGCCCTGCGCAATCAGCAGGAGAATTGGTCTGTGGAACGGGCAAAACTCATCGAAAAAAACGAGCTAGCAAAAAGCCGCGTCGAGTCCATGATTGGCCGACTACGAACCCTAGAGAAAGATTAAGCAGGTTAAGTAAGTCATGCCCAATCCCAGCACCCAAACGCTAACCGTGACGATCATGCAGAAAGAGTTTCAAATCGCCTGTCCTGAAGGGGAAGAGGATGCCCTGCGCAGAGCCGCTCATCATTTGAACGAGCAGATGGAGGCTATTCGTGCTGGAGGCAAGGTCGTCGGGCTGGATCGTATCGCTATAATGACTGCACTGAACATGTCTAATGAGTTGCTGAACGGCCAGTCGAAAGTTCAGACCAGTCAGGACTATGCCAAGCTGCGCATCCGCGCCTTGAACGACCGTGTAGAGGCCGCCATTGCCGACGGCAAGCAACTCAAAATCTAAAAGCCTTAACTTCTCAGATTCGGTTCAAAGGCGTCCAGTTTTTTAGATACCAAACACCCTATGTACTTGGGCAAAAATCGCTATACTCGCCTCTCTCCTGGGATGTTAGCCAGTGGTCGCGTCCTTGAGCCGTTATAAAAACGTCAGGAAATCTTTCGTTAGTTCTGTGTGCTTACCCAATTTGATGGGCCGCCTTCGAGTTAGCTGAGGTCTCCGCCTTGAATCTCAACGGTTCAGGGCAAACCAACAGCGGCATTGCCGGGAGAACTCATTACTTTCTGTCTTTCGCCCAAAGCACGGCCGGCTGTCACACCGCTGGGTTCGGGAATTTGATATGAACTCGCCACACCTCGACAAGCAGGCGATGCGGCAGACCTTTCGTCGCAGACGATCAGCACTACTCAGTTACTTCCGAGTTGGCGCCCACGCGCAAATCGCCGGACACCTCTCCCATCTTCTGAGTGAACGTCCTTCTCTACGACACGTTGCCACGTATCTGGCTTCACCAGATGAAGTAGATTTGCAGCCTTGGGTAGATATGGCTTGGGCTGATGGCAAAGAGGTCTATGTACCGGTGCTGTCAGAAACGCCAGGCGATATGACCTTCTACCCGATTCAACCCCAAACGCCTCTGCGGCAGGGTCGGTTTAAACTGCGCGAACCAGTCGTGCGCGCTTCAGACGCACCAATTGATCAATCCGAGCTAGACCTTGCGCTGCTGCCCTTATTGGCCTTTGACGCCCAAGGACACCGGTTGGGCATGGGCGGCGGTTATTACGACCGTTACTTTGCCGAAACAAGCCGCCGCCCTTTGATCATTGGCGTTGGCTACGATGTACAACAAGCAGAACACACACTGCCGACAGAACCCTGGGACGTGCACCTTGACGGTGTCGTAACGGAATCAGGCTTTCGCCTGTTTCGCTCTTAATCAACACAGGTACACAGGAAAAGCGAGCACCATGAGCATTCATCCAATCATTAAGATGGGCCATCCCACGCTACGACAGGTTGCCAAACCTGTGGCTCGAAACGAAATCGATACGCCGGCAATGAATGCCTTAATCGCTGACATGATCGAGACCTTGCACGATGCAGGGGGCATTGGTCTGGCGGCACCTCAGATCAACCAACCATTACAACTGGCTATTATAGAAGTCCCCGGCGGCCCGAGCCGCTATGGAGAAATCGAGCCCATACCGCTGACGGTATTTTTTAATCCAGTGCTAACCGTACTTAACTCAGAGGAGGCCGGATATTGGGAAGGCTGTTTATCGGTGCCGGGCTTACGCGGCTTCGTTTATCGGCCCCAGCATGTGCGAGTGGATTACATGGACGCGTCGGGTAACGCAGCGAGCTTGGAGCTTATGGGCTTTCTAGCCACCGTCGTCCAGCACGAGTTCGATCACTTGGCGGGCAAGCTGTATGTGGATCACATCCGCGACATGACCCAGCTGGTGTTTGAAGAGGAGTGGCTCGCCCACCAAGCGCAGGAAGACCAGCCCTAACGCCACCCACGCAGCTAGCGCAGGAACAGCTCGTAGGCTGGGTTGTTTTCCTCTGACCAAAAGCGGTAGCCGATTCGCTGCAAATAGTCCTGCAGCGTTTTCTTTTCCTTGGCCCCGGCATCAAAGCCCACCAAAACGCGCCCCCAGGCAGAGCCGTGATTACGGTAGTGGAATAGCGAGATGTTCCAGTCGGAGCCTAGACCGGACAGGAACTGCAGCAGCGCCCCAGGGCGCTCCGGAAACTCAAAACGGAACAGCATTTCCGTTCCCGGACTGCGTCGATGACCACCCACCATATGGCGTAAGTGGACCTTAGCCGCCTCGTTCTCGGTCATGTCGAATACTTGATAGCCCTTGCCTTGCAGTTGGGCCACCAAATCAAGCCTGTCTTCTTTCGACTTCACGCCGATGCCGACATAGATGTGCGCCTGATCCGCGTCTGCACAGCGATAGTTAAACTCCGTAATTGCGCGCTTACCCAACGCCCGGCAGAACTTCAAAAAACTCCCTTTCGCCTCGTCGATGGTCACCGCAAGGATGGCCTCTCTTGCCTCACCCACCTCAGCACGCTCGGAAATGTGCCTGAGCCGGTCGAAGTTCACATTGGCACCGCTGACAATGGATACCACATGGGACAGACCCGGATTGGATGTCATATAACGCTTCATGCCGGCTATGGCTAAAGCACCGGCAGGCTCCGCTACGCATCGGGTATCTTCAAAGACGTCCTTAATGGCAGCGCAGATTTCATCCACATTCACTACCACCACATCATCAACGTAACGCTTCGCGACTTTGAAGGTCTCTTTGCCAATTTGCGCCACGCTGACGCCATCGGCGAACAGATCCAGCTTATCGATGGGCAAGCTAACCCGCCGCCCGGCCCTCATGGCAGCGTCCAAACAATTCGAACCCTCCACTTCAACGCCGATGATTTTCGTTGAGGGATGCAGGTACTTCACGTAGGCGGCAACACCGGCCAACAAACCACCGCCGCCTACTGGAACAAAAATGGCGTCCAAGGGCTCGCTGTGCTGGTTAACGATTTCCATACCAATGGTGCCCTGACCGGCAATCACATCCACATCATCGTATGGCGGGATATAGACTAGCTGCTCGGCTTTACACAGTTCTTTGGCGTGTTCGGCAGCCTCATTGTAGTTATCGCCAAATAAAACAACCTTAGCGCCACGATCCCGTACGGCATTTACCTTGATACTGGGGGTGTTCTTGCCCATGACGATGGTGGCGCGCATGCCGAGTTTTTGGGCGGAAATCGCAACGCCCTGGGCATGGTTACCCGCCGAGGCAGTAATCACGCCAGCCTGCTTTTGTTCTTGGCTCAGCTGAGCCATTTTGTTGTAGGCCCCACGCAGCTTAAAGCTGTACACCGACTGCATGTCTTCTCGCTTCAGGCTGACCTGAGCGCCAAGACGACGGCTCAGCAACGGCGCCGGAGACAACGGACTCTCTATCGCTAGGTCATAAACTCTAGAACCAAGAATTTTCTTTACATAACTTTCCAACATGCCAACAATTTCTCAGTGATTATTTGAAACTCTACGGTTCTCGTATCTAACGCTAGTGAGGCACGCCATCAGCCATTCCCAAGACGATCTCAAACGACAGGCAGCTCAAGCCGCCATTTCCTACATTGCACCCAAACTCGACAGCAAAAGCATCGTCGGCGTAGGTACTGGATCTACCGCTAACTGCTTCATCGACGAACTTGCCGCCATCAAGCACACCTTTGACGCGGCTGTTGCTTCCAGTGAGGAGACTCACAAACGCCTAGCCGCTCATGGTATCAGCGTGCTAGATCTCAATGCTGCGCCCCGTCTCGATGTCTATGTCGATGGCGCAGATGAAATCGATCAAGCCTGCAACATGATCAAGGGTGGAGGTGCCGCCCTGACCCGAGAGAAAATCGTCGCGGCCGCCGCAGACGAATTCGTTTGCATCGCCGACGACAGCAAACTCGTGCCCTGTTTAGGCTCGTTTCCCTTACCCATCGAAGTGATTCCCATGGCCAGAGGCTTGGTTGCAAGAGCCTTGGTAGCTCTTGGTGGCAATCCCATCTGGCGCGAAGGCGTCATCACCGACAACGGCAACATCATTTTGGATGTTCATGGCCTTACCATCGACAAGCCTTTAGAACTTGAGGCGCGCATTAATAACGTAGCCGGCGTCGTTTGCAACGGTATTTTCGCGCAACAAGCGGCCAATGTCGCGTTCTTGGCAGGTAAGAGCGGGATCACAACCGTAAAACCTTAGAGCGGGCAGCTGTCTAGACCGCACTTTATCCAGATAAAGACGATGTGGCGTTGGGACGGTGACCGAAGTTCTAGCGATCCAGCCATGCGAAAAGGCCGCAGAGGTTTTCTTTTGATAACTCTCGGCTGGGCCTGCCGGTCCAAGCGAAAAACCACTAACTAATCCACGGGTTCGACAGAATCACCCGCGTTTCGCTGTGAGCCCGAAGACTCGCTAAAAAGTTTGTCCTAGGATGGATGATCACAAATAAGCTGGGAGAGTCACGATGCGCTGCCATGAGGTTGATTACGAAATTCTTGGGAATTCCATGCAGGTGGTGGAAATAGAGCTGGATCCTGGGGAAACCGTTATTGCGGAAGCCGGCGCCATGACCTACATGGAGGACGGGATTAACTTTGAGACCAAGATGGGCGATGGCTCAGACGCCGACGAAGGCATGATGGGGAAGCTCTTCGGTGCCGGTAAACGCATGATTATGGGCGAGTCGCTCTTCACCACCCACTTTAGTAATAGTGGTGGCACTAAGCGCCGAGTGGCTTTTGCCGCACCGTATCCAGGTGACATCATTCCGGTGAATATGGCTGGCATTGGCGAACAGCTTATTTGCCAAAAAGACGCCTTCCTCTGCGCTGCCCTAGGCACCAAACTGGACATTGCGTTGAATCGTAAACTGGGCGCGGGCCTATTCGGTGGCGAAGGATTCATTCTGCAGCGACTGGAAGGCGACGGCATGGCCTTTATTCAAGCCGGCGGCACCATCATCAAAAAACAACTGAACAACGAGACACTTCGGGTCGATACCGGCTGCTTGGTCGCTTTTACGCCCGGTGTGGAATACGACATCGAAAGGGCCGGCGGGCTTAAGTCAATGGTGTTTGGCGGTGAAGGCCTCTTCCTTGCCACCCTGCGCGGCACCGGCACGGTTTGGCTCCAAAGCCTGCCCTTTTCTCGCATGGCCGATCGCATATTGACCGCAGCGCCTCAAGGCGGAGGCAAAGACAAGGGTGAAGGCTCGGTTTTAGGCGGCCTTGGTGGATTGCTGGACGGCGATAACCGGTAGGCACTGGCTGCCGCGGCAGAGCTATTCGGGCTAGCTATCCGTCAGCGGCAGCAACTTGTCCGGATTTAGAATCTGATCTGGGTCGAACAGATCTTTTAAACCGCGCATAAGCGCTATTTCGTCGGCGCTGCGGCTGTAGCCTAAAAAGTCCCGTTTCAGCAGACCTACCCCATGTTCCGCAGAGATACTGCCTCGTCGTGCTTGAACCAACTCGAAAATCTTCGGACTCATTGCATGGCCAAGGTGGAAAAACTCTTCCACGGATAACGACTCAGGTCGCAGAATATTCAGGTGCAAATTGCCGTCGCCTATGTGGCCATACCAGCACACCTCAAAATCCGGATAACCCTCGCTGACGTACCGATCCACATCCGCAAGGAACGCCGGGACTTCACTGATGCGCACAGACAAATCGTTTTTGTACGGCGTATAAGGCGCCAAGCTCTCGGAAATACCTTCTCGTAGCTGCCACAATGCCGCCGCTTGGGCTTGAGACTGACTGACCACTCCGTCCACCAGCCAGTTGGCCTCCATGCAGTGAGCAAAGGCTTCCTCAGCTTTAGCTAAATCCGCTTCGTCGAACTCTAGCAAGGCGTAGTTGTCCACGCGGCTTGCCAGCGGATCCGGCAATTGCCGGTGAGCCTGGACTTTTTGTAGAGCCAGATCCGAGAAAAACTCGAAAGCCGATAACGTGAGTTTGTCGCCAAAGGCATGGAGGATATTCAGCAGATCGGTGATCTGGGGAACGCCAACAACCATCACAATCTGAGGCTGAGGTTCTGGCGCCAAATGCATGTCCAGCTCACCAATTAAACCCAAGGTGCCTTCGGAGCCGATCATCAGGTGCCGAAAATCGTAGCCCGTGGCGTTTTTGATGAGTCCGGCGTTGCAATCCAGCAGCGCTCCAGCGCCAGTGACCACTTTCATACCTGCAACCCAGTCACGGGTCAGGCCATAGCGGATGACCTTAATGCCGCCTGCGTTGGTGGCCACATTACCGCCAATCTGAGAGGAGCCGGAGGATGCAAAATCTACGGGATAAAAAAGTCCCTGCTCCTCGGCGAAGGCCTGCAGATTTCCGGTGATAACCCCGGGCTGGCAGGTAACGATGCGATCCTTGGCGGAGAAATCCAAAATTTTATTCATGCGGTCAAAGGACACCACGACTTCACCCTGACTGGCCACGGCGCCGCCGGATAAACCCGTACGGCCACCGGAAGGCACTAGCTTGGTGTCGCTTGCTCGGGCATATGCCACGAGGTCTTGGAGTTGTTCTATGTTCTCGGGAAAAACCACCGCACTGGGGGCTACCACAAACCCGTTGGTCCAATCCTTGCCCCAGATCTGCAGGCTCTCGGCATCTTCCTTTATCTGCTTTGGGGCCAATACATCAGCCAGCATAGGTCTCTCCCTGAAATTTCTCCCGATCACATGCCACATCTAGCGATTCCCTTATGGCGGCCTGTATTTCTGGCACTTCGTTAACTAGGTGGTGTCTCGCCGGAGGCACAATGTGCACTATTCCCTGTGGGAACAGCCGTTCGATCACCGGAAGATTATGACGATAACTCACGGTTCTATCGCCATAGCCATGAATGACCTTGGGCGCTAGAACCGAAGGTGCCCCTGCTTCGAATTGGTGAAACCAATTCACCATGGCATTAACCCAGGCCACCGGCAGGGTTTTTGCCTGCAGCGGATCTTGGGTCAGTAGGGCGACAAATTCTGGATTATCGATATTCGTTGAAAGGTCTCGGGGACGATGGGCTACCGTGCGCTTGGCAATCTCAAACACCCAACGCATTGCCACCCAAGCGTAGGGACGAACCAGGGGGGCCAGCAGCACCATTTCACCCGTTGGCTTGGGGTCTTGGGCCAAACGCTGCTGTTGCCAATACTCCATGGTCAGGGCGCCGCCCATGCTTTGACCAAACCAGTGCAAGGGTAAGTCACCACAAAGCCGCCGGGCGAACTTATGCGCAGCCTCCACAACTTGAATATAGCGCTGAAAGTCGCTGATGGTGGCCTGGGGACCGGTGGAAAGCCCGTGACCGATTTGATCGAAGCCGAAAACCGCAATGTTGCGATCCAGCAACTGGCCGACCAGATGACCGTAAAGTCCCATATGGTCATAGTAGCCGTGACACACCAAGGCCCAAGCCACCGGCTTGCCGCCAGAGGGCATAAAGGTTTGCATAAAAATGCGTTCTTCACCCACAGCGGCTACACCATAGGCACGTGACGCCCCAATGCTCTCAAAGTCTAGGCTGTAGTAGGCGTTGTACTCCTGGAAAAACACCGCTTCCAACTCGCACCACGTGCCATCATCTACAGGAGGCGCGGCCAAACTGTGTATCAGGGCGGCATCGTCGAAGACGCTCTGGCCTCGCGTGGCTAGTTGCACCAAGAGACGGCTCTAGGCGATCTGCGGGGCAAGATCCCCGGCGGCGTACTGCATGAACATAGACTCAAGGGATTTGGCTTGAATCTTATCCGCGTGGCCCGCCGTTCCAAATGCCTGATAGCGCGCGACCACAACATCCTTCATCGCCTGCTGAGACACCGCTAGGTATTTACGAGGATCGAATTCCGCTGGATTAGCGGTGAGAAACTTACGGATAGACGCGGTGGACGCTAGACGAAGATCTGTGTCGATATTCACCTTGCGCACGCCATGTTTGATGCCTTGCTGAATTTCTTCCACCGGAACGCCATAGGTTTCGGCAATTTCGCCGCCGTGGGCGTTGATCTCTTGCAACAACTCTTGAGGTACTGAAGAACTGCCATGCATGACTAGGTGCGTATTCGGCAAGCGCTGATGGATCGCCTTGATACGCTCAATGGCCAGGATATCGCCTGAGGGCGGGCGACTAAATTTGTAAGCGCCGTGGGAAGTGCCGATGGCTATGGCTAGAGCATCCACTTCGGTCTTGGCCACAAAGTCAGCGGCCTCTTCTGGATCTGTAAGCAACTGATCCATGTTCAACACGCCCTCTGCGCCGACACCGTCCTCTTCACCGGCGGTTCCGGTTTCTAAGGATCCTAGGCAACCAAGCTCGCCCTCGACGGAAACACCACAGGCATGGGCCATATCGACAACGCGACGGGTGACCTCCACATTGTATTCGTAGTCTGCGGGTGTCTTTTGATCTTCCAGCAATGAGCCGTCCATCATCACCGAAGTAAAACCCATCTGCATGGATCGCTGGCATACATCCGCCGAAGCCCCGTGGTCTTGGTGCATCACCACCGGAATGTGGGGGAATTCCTCGACCGCCGCCAGCATCAGATGACGCAAAAAGTTAGGCCCTGCGTACTTTCGGGCGCCGGCTGAGGCCTGAACGATAACCGGGCTGTTGGTCTCGTCAGCACCTTCCATGATGGCGCGCATTTGCTCCAGATTATTGACGTTAAAGGCCGGTACGCCGTAGTCGTTTTCGGCCGCGTGATCCAAAAGCTGACGCATGCTAATCAGTGCCATGATTCTTCTCCGATTAAATTACTTGTTACTGCGACTCGCCATCGGCCGCTATCCTGAGCTTTTAACCCGCACTGCGGGCACCTAGCGCAGCCACCGCTGGCAAGGTTTTACCTTCCACTAACTCCAAAAAAGCACCCCCACCCGTCGAGATATAGGAGATGCGCGGGGCAAGGTTATAAGTTTCTACTGCCGCCAGAGTATCGCCTCCACCGGCAATAGAAAACGCTGAGCTTGATGCGATGGCCTCGCCAATAATTTTGGTGCCTTGGCCAAACTGAACAAACTCGAAAACCCCCACGGGTCCATTCCAAAGAATGGTTTTGGCATCCATCAAATTCTCTGCCCAAGCCCGGGCTGTGATGGGCCCGATGTCTAAAATCATGTCGTCGCTGCCCACCTCGTCTATGGGCTTCACCACCCCTGTGGCGTCTGCGGAGAAACTTTTGGCCACCACCACGTCCACGGGAATGGGAATGTCTACCTGCTCGGCAATTCGGCGAGCGCTGTCTAACAAATCTTTTTCGTATAAGGATTTGCCTACCTCATAACCCGCCGCAGCGATAAAGGTATTGGCGATACCACCCCCGACAATGATGCTGTCGGCAATATTAGCCAGTGATCCGAGCACTTCTAACTTAGTCGACACCTTGGCACCACCAATGATCGCTACCATGGGCTTGGCCGGCTGGGCCAACGTCTGCTGAAATGCCTTCAGCTCCGCATCCAGCAATAGGCCCGCGCACACTTCAGGCGCGTGCTGCACCACGCCATGGGTAGAGGCCTGAGCACGGTGGGCTGTGCCAAAGGCATCCATAACAAAAACATCGCAGACAGCCGCCATACGTTTAGCCAGCTCGTTATCGTCTGCTTTTTCTCCGCTTAAAAATCGCACGTTTTCCAACAAGGCAACTTGCCCGGCTTTCACGGTGCTGCATTGCTCCAGCTCTGGAATCAGCTGCACCGGCTCGCCCAACAGCTCACCTAAAACCGCGGCCACTGGCGCCAACGAGAAAGCGTCATCGAACTCCCCTTCCACCGGGCGCCCTAGATGTGACATGACCACGACGCTAGCCCCCTGATCTAAGGCCGCTTGAATAGTAGGCGCCGATGCCCGAATCCGAGTATCACTGGTCACCCGCCCGTCGCTAAGGGGTACATTCAGATCCGCGCGAATGAGCACGCGCTTGCCGCGTAGTTCAAGCTCGGACATGGCCTTGATGGGTGGGAGGTTCATAGTCGTTAGCGATCCTACGTTTTTACTGTTGGCGTCTTTTTAGCCGTTGCGGATTTGGGAAACCGTCATGCCCGGGGCTGATTAGCCGCCCAGCACCGCCTGAGCTTTGGCCACTACCTGCTCAGCGCTGATACCCATTTCCCGTAACGCTTGAGCGCCGGGCGCTGATAGCCCGAATCGGTTTATCCCGACCACGGCGCCGTCCAAACCCACATACTTAAACCATGTGTCAGGATGGCCCGCTTCGACGGCCACCCGCGCACGAATCGCCCTGGGCAAAACCGCGTCACGATAGGCTTGATCCTGAGCTGCAAAGACTTCCACACAAGGCATGGAAACCACGCGAGCTGCCACCCCTTGGGTTGCCAACGTAGTAGCTGCTTCCAGGGTGAGCCCCACCTCTGAACCCGTAGCAATCAAAATAACCTGTGGCGCAGACTCAGGTTCGTGCAGCACGTACCCGCCCTTTGCGATGTTGGCAAACGCTTCCTCAGACCGTGCTTGAGCCGCAGTTTTTTGCCGAGTAAATACCAAAGCTGACGGTGTGCTGGTACTGGCAATGGCAGCCTTCCAAGCAAATGCCGTCTCCACGGTATCGCAGGGGCGCCATGTAGACAGATTGGGTGTGGTACGCAAATTCGCCAACTGCTCTACCGGCTGGTGAGTGGGACCGTCTTCGCCCACCGCCACGGAGTCGTGGGTGTAAACAAAGATGTTGGGCACCTGCATGAGCGCCGCCAAACGCACGGCATTGCGAGCATATTCCATGAAGATCAGAAAGGTCCCGGTGAACGGGCGGTAACCGCCATGAAGCTGAATGCCGTTGCTGATCGCCGTCATGCCGAATTCCCGAACGCCGTAGCTCATATACTGATCGTTTCGAGCTTCACTCCAGCGAGTATTGTTGGAACCAGTTAAATCCGCAGAGCCGCCAAAGAGTTCTGGCACTCCTTGAGCCACAGCGCCAATAGCTGCTTGGGAAGATTTGCGGGTTTCAAGGTCCACTAGGTCGGCCTGTTGGTCCTTGGCAAAGGCATCGATACCGGCATGCCAATCGACCGGCAACTCACCGCTCATACGACGGGCGAATTCTGCGGCCTCAGCCGGATTTTCGTCGCCGTAGGCCTGCATCTGTTCTTGCCAAGCCTGCTGAGCTTCGGCACCGGCGCCACGCTGGTCCCACGCGGTTTGGATATCTTCAGGTATTTCCCAATCAACCGCAGTCCAACCAAGCTCTTTCTTGGTCAACGCGATCTCTTCCTGACCTAAAACCGAGCCGTGAGCCCCAGCCGTTCCGCGCTTGTTCGGCGAACCGAATCCAATCACTGTCTTACAGCAAACCAAGGTTGGCCGACCGTCGGTTTGACTGGCCGTTGTCAAAGCCTTAGAAATCTCATCTGCGTCGTGACCATCGACATTACGGATAACACGCCAGCCATAGGCCTCAAAACGTGCAGGTACGTCTTCGCCGAACCATTCACCAACCTCACCATCAATGGAAATGCCATTGTCATCGTAGAGGCAGATCAGCTTGGAAAGGCCGAGGGTTCCGGCGAGGGAAGCCGCTTCATGTGAAACTCCTTCCATCAAACAACCGTCCCCTGCAATCACCCAAGTGCGGTGATCGACGATGGCGTGATCACTGGTGTTGAACTCCGACGCGAGTTTTTGCTCAGCCAAGGCCATGCCGACCGCCATGGCAAACCCTTGCCCCAAAGGACCTGTTGTGGTTTCAACACCCGGGCACTCGCCGTACTCCGGATGACCTGCGGTTTTCGCATGTAGCTGCCGGAAATCCTTTAAATCCTGCAGGGTCACGTCATAACCCGTCAGATGGAGGAGCGCGTAGATCAACATTGAGCCGTGGCCATTCGAGAGCACGAAACGATCTCGATCAAACCAGTTAGGGTCGTTGGGATTGTGTTTAAGAAAATCTCGCCAGAGCACTTCTGCAACATCGGCCAAACCCATGGGGGCACCGGGGTGGCCACTATTCGCTGCCTGAACAGCGTCCATTGCCAGCACTCGAATAGCGTTGGCGAGTTCAAATCGTGAGGGCATAAATCTTCTCGTAGAAGCGGGGAGCCTATTGTCCTCGTTTTGCGACCCTGGCTGCAAACTTTCTGGCGCTAAAAACCGAATTAACTTGCCCTTCGGCCCGAAAACTACAGCCCTTAACCCTAGAACAGATATCCAGTATCATGCCTGCCATCTAAACGAGCAAAACTAGGGCGGGGTGAGCAACCTGCCCTCACGTTCTGCTTTAATTCCTAGGCACTGCTCAAGCACACGACCAATGCCTGCCCACGAGGAGGCGTTATGCCAAGCCAAACTTTATTCACTTCCGAATCCGTTTCGGAAGGCCACCCGGACAAAGTGGCGGATCAGGTGTCCGACGCCGTGGTCGACGCAATGCTTGCCCAAGACCCTGAGTCTCGCGTGGCCTGCGAAACTATGATCAAAACCGGCATTGTTGTGTTAGCCGGTGAGATCCGCAGCCAAGCGGAAGTGGACTTTGATAAGTTAGCCAGAAGCGTTATCGAACGTATTGGCTACGATGGGCCTGAGATCGGGTTCGATCCTCAAGCCTGCACCGTAGTGAACGCTCTGGGCCAGCAAAGCCAAGACATCGCCATGGGCGTAGACGAGTCGGCAAATCATGAACAAGGGGCTGGCGATCAGGGCTTAATGTTCGGCTACGCGTCAAACGAAACCGACGTACTTATGCCGGCTCCCATCGTGTATTCCCACCGATTGGTGGAGCAGCAGGCCAAAGCCCGCCGCAGCAGCCTGTCGTTTTTGCGCCCGGACGCGAAGAGTCAGCTGACCTTCCGCTATGACGAAACTGGAAAGCCTATGGGTATCGAAGCGGTAGTCCTGTCGACCCAGCACTCGCCGGACGTGGATCAGGCCACCCTGCGCGAGGCGGTCATGGAAGAAATCATCAAACCCGTGCTACCTCAGAACTGGGTATCCAAGGACACCCAATTCCACATCAATCCCACAGGCCAGTTCATTATCGGCGGCCCGGTGGGGGATTGCGGCCTCACTGGACGCAAAATCATCGTGGACACCTATGGTGGCATGGCACGTCACGGTGGTGGCGCATTCTCGGGCAAGGACCCCTCCAAGGTTGATCGGTCCGCCGCCTACGCCGGCCGCTACGTGGCCAAGAACATTGTCGCCGCTGGATTGGCCGAGCGCTGCGAAATTCAGGTCAGCTACGCCATTGGCGTTGCAGAACCCACGTCCATCAGTGTTGAGACCTATGGCACCGGTAAGCTTGCAGACAACGAAATCGTTCAACTTGTGCGTGAACACTTTGATTTGAGGCCCAAGGGCTTAATCGCGATGCTGGATCTCAAGCGTCCCATTTATGAACAGACTGCCGCCTATGGCCACTTTGGCCGGACTGGCGATGACTTCACTTGGGAGCGCACAGACAAAGCAGACGCGCTGGCAGCAGCCATCGCTTAATTACAGGACTCGCAACGATGAGTTCTTTTAGGACTCATCATGGCGCCAGAGCAAGACAGCAATCAATCCCACCCCCAAAGCTGCTTGAGCTTCGAGTTTTTCCCGCCCAAAACCGAAGCGGCCATGGATCGACTGGTCACCGGGCCGGCGATGAAACTGGCGGGGTTTAACCCGGATTTCGTCTCAGTAACCTATGGTGCAGGAGGGGCTACTCGAGGGGGTACACCAGCCTTAGTGGGCAAACTCCTGGATGCCGGACTGAGCTGCGTGCCCCATTTGTCATTTGGCGGCAGCACGGCAGATGAACTAAACACCCTAGTCGACCAATACAAATCCATGGGCATCAAGCAGCTACTGTGCCTGCGAGGTGATAATCCCGCCGAGGGAACCGACCAGCACATTTACGCCAAGGACTTGGTTCAATACATTCAAAAGCACTACCCCGAAGATTTTGAGTTGGTCGTCGCCGCCTACCCGGAAGTACACCCGGACGCTGCAAACGCCAAGGAGGATTTAGGCTACTTTGCGGACAAAGTGCGTGCAGGAGCCAGCTCGGCCATCACCCAGTACTTTTATTCGGCGGATGCCTACGGCTACTTTTTGCAAAGTTGCGCAAACGAAGGGCTGTCCCTTCCCATCCACGTTGGTGTCATGCCAATTACCAACATCGACGCTCTCGAGCGCTTCAGCGCCAAGGCAGGAGCAGACATTCCACGATGGCTGTCAAAGTCTATGGCTACCCATGCCGGGCATGAAAAAGATCTCATCGCCTTTGGCGTGGACATAGTGACTAATCTTTGCGAGAAACTGCTGCAAATGGGTGCACCTGGGCTACACTTCTACACACTCAACCGTTGGGGAGCGAGTAGCCAAATCTGTCGCAATCTGGGCTTTCTCGAAACATAACTTGTCACGTCTAAATCGTTTTTTTATGCCCGGCGAACATACTGCCGGTCAAGTCCTACAGCTCGACGCCGAGCGCTCGAACTATGCGTGCAAAGCCCTGCGCCTAACCGACGGCGATGCCTTGGACATTTTCAACGGGGTCGGTGGCCTGTATCGCTGCGAACTCGTTGAAGCCCATCAACGCCGGGCAAAAGTCCGGGTAGACGAGGCTGTGCCGGTACCCTCTCCCTCGGGACTGGCTCCATCCGTGGCTATTGGTTTGCTCAAGGGACAGGCCATGGACCGAGCCATTCAACAAGCCACCGAGTTGGGCGCCAAGGACATTTGGTTGCTTCAAGCACAACGAAGCAACGTATCTCTCAAAGACGGACGTATAGAGCAAAAGCTCGAACACTGGCGACGAATCGTTGCCTCGGCCTGTGAGCAATGTGGCCAGCTTTGGATGCCTACTCTCCAAGGTCCCATCTCCGTTTCACAGAGCCTTGAGCTCGTCTGCGATGACCTAGAAGGTGTTGTCTTTGATCTCGATGGCAAAGTCCTACCAGCAACTAGGGAGCCTAAGCCTCGCCTGATTTTTATTGGCCCAGAAGGTGGTTGGAGCGATGAAGAACGGGCAAGCTTTCAGCGGCACCAGATCACGACCTATCGTTTAGGGTCCACGGTGCTACGAGCAGAAACCATGCCAGCGGTAGCATTGGCCTTGATTCAACAGGCCCAAAACTGGGCTTAAATCCTAGCCCAAACGATGGAGTAGCTTGTGGGCAATGCGCGCCAAACTCTCCAGTTCTGCTCGCAGATCCTCGTCCACTGCCGTCTCATCGACCCGGCCAAGGGCATCCGCAACTAACGGTGGAACCGCCTCCAGCACCGTTGCTAACTGGGCGTTTACGGCCGTCCCCGACCCTGGGGAATAGTCTTCCTGCGCCTCATCATCCAACATCTCGAAGCTGCCGCCTGAGGCTAAAACATCCGCTCGCTCAATAACCCGCTCGTAAGCCGCATCATCAATTTGCGAGGTTTGTTCTGAACCAGCTTGCGGCAGCGACAGGGTCTCTAACAAAACTAGCGCCGCCCGCGAGACCTGAAGGTGATCCTGACTGGGTGCGAGGGTCCCATCCAACAAGCGGTCCAGCATGTTCATCAAAGACTCGCTGATTTCCCTGGCATCAGCCCAAGAAAGCAATTGGGCCAAGCTATGAATCTGAGCAAAACCTTCGCGCAGACTTTCAAATGCTGGTGTACCCCTAGCCGACTCTTGCTGCCAAGCATCCAAGGCTGTGGCTATTGTTCTAAGCGCCGCAAACCAGTTTTCTTCGTGGGGCGTGGCGGCCCCCAAGGTGGCCAAATCTGCCTCAATGTCCGGTAATACGGGGTCAAGCAGGGCCTGCACCAAAACCAGTCCGTCAGCATCCACTGAGGCTCTGCCATCCAACTGCTTAAGTACCTTCCCCACATCCCGCAGCAACCCAAAGGATCGACTCGTCAGTGCTAGCTGGCCGCCTCGCTGAGCCGACAACCAACGATGAATTGGTTTCCATTGATCAGGGGCCGCAGTCAATCCTGCCATTTGCTTAACTGCGTTTTCAATCAGCTCAAATCCTGCCCGCCGATCTTGATCAACAATGATCGAAAGCAGCCCTCGCTCGTACTCTTGCCTCAAGCGTTTTATTTCTTGGACTGGGATGGATGTGGCCATGGTAGCTTGATCTCGCGGTGACTTAGTTCGTTAGGTATCTGCGAGATACCGCAACAGCTGCATCATACCCGTCTGGCGTTTTGGCTCCAGATCAACAGGGATCTTCCTCGATGGATCTGCCTCAATCCATTTGCGTCGTTGGCCCAACAATCGTTACCGTAGCGCTTTACCAATCTGCGGAACCCGCCATGACTAAAATCGCTTTTCTGATGGATCCCATTGAATCCCTCGCGATCAAGAAGGACTCTACCCTCGCTATGATTCGCGCAGCGCAGCTGCGTGGTCTTGAGGTGTTTTATCTCCGCCAAGAGGATCTGATGATTAGCGAATCTCGCGTACAGGCCAGCTTACGAAGCCTGACCCTAAACGATGCGTTTGTGGAAAAACTGGATCCCGAGACTGTCGATCATGGCGCAAGTCCTTGGTATGAGCTTGGCGAGCCTCAGCAGCAACCGCTTGCCGACATGGACATTGTCATGATGCGCAAAGATCCACCCTTCGACATGGAGTATATTTACACCACCTATCTTCTTGAAATGGCCGAAAACGAAGGCGTGAGAGTGGTCAATCGACCCGGCGCCTTACGAGACTGCAACGAAAAACTTTTCGCCACCACCTTTCCCCAGTGCTGTCCGCCGCTCATCGTCAGCCGACGTATGGATGTGCTCAAACGCTTCCATTTGGAACACAAAAACGTCGTGTTCAAAAAACTCGACGGCATGGGCGGAGCATCGATCTTTCGAGTAATGGAGTCAGATCCGAATCTGTCAGTGGTTCTGGAGACCCTAACCAACAGCGGGAAAGAACAAATCATGGGGCAGGTCTATCTACCCGAGATTGTTGACGGCGACAAACGCATCCTCATCGTGAACGGTGAGCCGGTACCCTATGCCTTGGCAAGAATTCCGTCCGCCGGCGAAACTCGAGGCAATCTTGCCGCTGGCGGCAGGGGTGAGGGCCGGCCCCTGACGGATCGAGACCGATGGATTGCAGAGCAGGTTGGTCCCGAACTGAAAAAGCGCGGCCTGAACTTTGTTGGTATTGATGTCATCGGTGACTACTTGACGGAAATCAACGTCACATGCCCGACCTGTATTCGAGAATTAGACAGCCAATTTGGCTTGGACATCGCAGGGGACTTGATGGACTCGCTCTTACTCTGACCCATCGGCGCCCCTCGTTATGTATATGGCTTCGGATCGACTGTACTTTACGCTTTTGCTCGCCATCGGCCTGCATGGCGTCGTGCTGCTGGGTTTGAATCTTCGGCCTCCGATCCAACCCATAATTGCCCCTCCGCTGGCGCTGGAGTTAGTCCCCGGGGGTGATGCCCAAACCCAGGCCAGGGAGCAAAAAACCAGCACACCGAAGCCAAAGCAATCCGTGGTGGCCCCAGCTAACCCTGAACCGACCCCTCAGATAACGACTCAGCCACTCGCCAGCGAGCAAGCAACAACCAAACAGCCAAAACTAAATCCACCGAGTAGACCCAGAACGCCTGAGAACCTAAATCCGACTCTGAAACTAGACCCCAGTCGGGTAGCCCAACAAATTGCAGCCCTAGATGACCGGCGCAGATTGGAGCTGGGCGACAGCCGTACTCGCCACCTGAGCAATGCAGGAACACTGAGTTCGGCAGAGAGCGCCTATTTGGCCATGTGGCGCCGCAAATGTGAGCGTATCGGGTCCAGCAATTACCCCTCAGGCAACCTTCAAGGTGAACTGACCCTAAACATTGTTATTCATCAAAGCGGCCAGCTACTGGACGTTTCTCTGCTTCGCTCATCGGGACACCCGGCTTTAGACAAAGCCGCATTAGCCACAGTCCGCCAAGCATCACCCTATCAACCCTTCAACGTTGAGATGCGCAAGCGCTATGATCGGCTATCCTTTACACGCACCTGGCAATTCAGCCGGCGCAGCACGCTGATTAACTAAACTCAATGCCGAGTCCAGCAATCAGAAACCGTATGAACATGGGCACTTGCTCTGGAAAACTATGAATCTGACCAACCATTTTTTGCTCGCCCTACCTACGTTGCAGCAGGACTATTTCGCCGCAACGCTGACATATATTTGCGAGCACAGCGCTGACGGTGCCATGGGAATCGTGGTAAACCAGCCATCGGACATCAGCGTATTCGAGCTACTCAATAACCTAGGCCTTCAGCCCAGCAGGCGCTGGATCGATGACCCGGTAATCGCCGGCGGCCCAGTATCGACGGACCGAGGCTTTATGCTCTACGCCGCGGAGGACACCTACGAATCATCACTGACGGTCACAGATGGGGTACACCTAACTAGTTCGCTAGAGTCACTGCGAGCCGTTGCCGATAACGAGGGCCCGGAGCAGTTTTTGATCGCGCGAGGGTACGCGGGCTGGAGCGCCGGCCAGCTGGAATCGGAAATAGCCCGCAACGTTTGGCTAACGGTAGAAGCCAGCCAGTCCATCTTGTTCGAGCAACCCTTCGAGCAACGCTTGGACGCTGCTGCAAAGACCCTAGGTGTCGAGTTAAGCCTCGTGGCACCGGAAGCTGGCTACAGCTAATGAAAGCAAAGCCAGTATCGTCACTAATTGGAACGACTTATGAATGAGGGCTATGTGCTCGGCATAGATTTCGGTCTTAAGCACATCGGCATTGCCGTAGGCCAGACGGTTACCCGAACCGCCAGCGGCTTAGTGACCTTGGCTGCTAAAAATGGCAAGCCCAACTGGGCCGAACTGAGTGAGCTAATCCAACAATACCGGCCCATCGCCGTCGTAGTTGGTCTACCCCTAAATATGGACGATACCCCTTCTGAAATGTCTGAACGTGCCACCGGCTTTGCACAAGAACTTTCCTTACATACACGCCACCCAATTTTTCTCGCTGACGAACGACTCAGTTCATGGGCAATAAGGTCCTCAGAAGACGGGGCCGATGACGGCATTCACAATGCGTCTGCTTCCTTGATCGCCCAAACCTTTTTAAATGATCCAGCCAACTGTCAGCGCATTGGCGAGGACGTCTAACCTCTACTTACTCAGGAGCTTTCTATGGTCTCTGCCATCGATAACGGCTTTGATACGCGACTCGATCAGTTAAACGCGAGGATCCTGCGAGCCTGCCAAGAGTGTGGTCGAGATCGGCGGTCGGTTCACTTAATCGGCGTCAGTAAGACCAAGCCAGCAGCAGATGTCATCGCTGCCCACAGTGCTGGTGTTACCGACTTTGGCGAAAACTACTTGCAGGAAGCCATCGACAAAGTCGGTCAGCTAGCCCACCTGGATCTGACATGGCATTACATCGGGAACATTCAGTCGAACAAGACCAAGGATATCGCCAGCCACTTCGACTGGGTGCACACCGTAGATCGCGCAAAGATCGGTAAGCGTTTGAGCGAACAGCGTCGAAGTGAACGCCCCCTGCAAACCCTCATTCAGGTCAACATTGATGACGACCCCAATAAAGGCGGCTGCCAAGCCCAGGAGTTGCCGGAACTTGTGGAGGCGCTTGCATCACTGCCCAATCTCGAACTTCGCGGTCTAATGACAATTCTTAGTCAAGGCTCGGATCCTAGGGCAAGCTATGAAAGCGTGGCACAATTGCACCGCGCCGCAGGAACGCTCTTACCGACGGCTGCCCAGCGAGGCTGGAACGCTCTGTCCATGGGTATGTCAGGAGACATGGAGCATGCCATCGCGGCGGGTGCGACCCATATACGCATCGGCACGGCGCTTTTTGGCCAGCGCACTTGAGCCACCGGCTAAGAGATGATTTACGTATCGATTTTGGAACAACGAAAATGACCATTGCTTTTATCGGCGCCGGCAACATGGCTGGCAGCCTTATCAAGGGGCTGCAGAACAGCGGCACACCGGCGCAACAAATCACTGCCGCAGACCCCTTTCAAAAGCAGTTGGACGGCTTCGCCGACTTAGGCATCAATACGACCCAAAACAATGCCTTGGCTGTCGCCAACGCTGACGTGGTCGTTCTGGCAATAAAACCGCAAATTACTGGCCGCGTTCTGACCGAACTGCCGGCTCTGGCACCAGACCAATTGGTGATCTCCATCGTCGCAGGCATCGACATGCGCAGCCTGCAGGACTGGTTGCCGGACAATCAACCCATTGTTCGCTGTATGCCTAACACACCAGCCCTGCTAGGGGCTGGTATCACAGGACTCTATGCCAACGCGTCGGTGACGGATGACCAGCGCGCTGGAGCTGAACAAATCCTTAACGGTGTAGGCTCCAGTGTTTGGGTCGCGGAAGAAGGTCTATTGGATGCGGTAACGGCGGTATCAGGCAGCGGCCCCGCGTACTATTTCTTGCTCATGGAGAGCATGGTGGCCAGTGCTCAGGCTCTTGGGCTGGACGCTGAAACCAGCCGTAAATTGGTGGTTGAGACGGCCCGAGGAGCGGCGCTTATGGCCTGTGAGCCAGAAGCAGATCCAGCAACCTTGCGGCGTAATGTGACCTCCCCCGGAGGCACTACCGAGGCGGCTCTAAACGTCATGTCTGACCAGTCTTTACCTCAAACAGTAGACAATGCCTTACAGGCAGCAGCAGCGCGCGCCAAAACCCTAGCCAAAGAATTTGGGAGCCAAGCATGAACCAGACGCTGTATATGATCGTCGATTTGATCTTTCGCCTTGCGACCATGTTATTCCTAGTGCGGTTCCTGTTGCAGGCCTGTGCTGCCGACTTCTACAACCCCATCAGCCAAGCCGTCGTTAAAGGCAGCGAAGGCATCGCCGGCCCCCTTCGTCGCCTGCTCCCGAAAACCGGACGATGGGATTTTGCGTCCTTGATCCTCGCTTGGCTCATGGGCATCGCGTTTGCTGCCCTGATCACCATGGGCAGTCTCGGCCCCGCACAGTACTTGGTGGCTGGCTTGATTCGAACGCTGACTATCTTGGTGGACTTTTATTGGTGGTCAACGCTGTTGCTGGTAATCGCCAGCTTTGTTACCCAAGGCAATTACCATCCGGCCCTGTCTCTGCTGGAGGAGCTCTTGGCGCCACTCATGACGCCACTAAGAAACATTCTGCCTACCGCAGGCCCACTGGATTTTTCCCCCATGGTTTTGATTTTGTTGCTCTCGATATTGCAACAATCCCTGCCAAGGGCTTACGGGTTGGTATAGACCCATGACGTTTCCAAAGAATTCCGTCGGCTTAGTCACGCCGCAGCGCTATGTCTGCGACACCCCGCTCGCCTTGCAGAACGGCGACACCCTAGACGGCTATGAGCTGGTTTATGAAACCTACGGCAAGCTGAACGCGGATAAATCTAATGCATTGCTGATCTGTCACGCCCTGTCAGGCCATCATCACGCCGCCGGGTACCACAGTGAGGACGATGCCAAACCTGGCTGGTGGGACGCCTGCATTGGTCCGGGGAAAGCCATCGACACCGATCGCTTCTTCGTCGTGAGTCTGAACAACCTTGGCGGCTGCCATGGCAGTACGGGGCCACGAACCCTTAACCCAAGCACGGGCAAGAGCCATGGACCGGACTTTCCCAATGTTGTGGTAAAAGATTGGGTTAATAGCCAAGTGGCTCTGGCGGATCACCTTGGTATTAAAACTCTCGCCGCCGTTGTCGGGGGCAGCCTCGGCGGCATGCAGGCCTTACAATGGGCCATCGACTACCCGGATCGCGTAAAAGCCTGTGTCGCTATTGCGTCGGCGGCGAAACTGTCAGCCCAAAACATCGCGTTCAATGAAATCGCACGCCGCGCCATCACCAGTGACCAAGACTTTAATGAGGGCCGCTACTTCGACGCGGAAAAAAATCCGGAGCGGGGCCTTGGCCTGGCACGGATGATCGGCCACGTTACTTACTTATCCGACGATGGCATGGGTACTAAGTTCGGGCGGGATATCAAGTCTGGAGATTTTGGCTCGGGTGCCGATGTGGAGTTTCAGGTTGAAAGTTACTTGAACTATCAGGGCCGGGCGTTCACTCAATACTTCGATGCGAATACTTATCTGCTTATGACTAAGGCCTTAGACCACTTCGACCCTGCTAGAGAAACCAATGGTGACCTAGTCGAAGCGTTCGCTCCGGCTTTGTGCAAATTTTTAGTGCTGTCTTTCAGCTCGGACTGGCGGTTTTCCGCCGAACGCTCACAAGAGATTGTCGACGCCTTGGTGCGCGCCAAAAAGAATGTTGCCAGCGCTGTGATCGAATCTGAACACGGTCACGATTCCTTTCTGCTTCCCATTGAGCGATATGTAGCGGCTCTTGGCACCTTTTTGAATCAGTCCCTTGCCGAACATCTCATCCAAGCCGACGGAGAGCCAATATGACCCTGCGTGGCGATTTGGTTTTGATCCGTGACTTGATAAACGCCAACGCTCGAGTTTTGGATCTTGGCTGTGGTACCGGCGATCTGCTGGCGAACTTGCAGACGACGAAAAACGTAAACGGCTATGGCTTGGACAAAGATCCGGCCAATATTCAGGTCTGCCTTAGTAAGGGCGTTAACGTTATCGAGCAGGATCTGGATACCGGCCTACGTAATTTCGCCGATAACAATTTTAATATGGTAGTGATGACCGACGCTCTTCAAGCGGTTCGTGATCCACGTGGGCTTCTTCGCGAAATGCTCCGAATCGGCGAGGAATGCGTGGTGACCTTCCCCAACTTTGGCCACTGGCGTTGCCGCCTTCAACTGGGTCTAGGAGGGCAGATGCCGGTTTCCAAACACCTGCCCCATGACTGGTTCAACACGCCCAACATCCATCTGTGTACGACCCAAGATTTTGAGCGCCTGTGTCGCGAAGAAAACTTTCGCATCATTCAGCGCCGAGTTGTGAACACCCAGTACACAGAACACTGGTCCATCCAACTGGCACCAAACCTGTTCGGCAGTCATGCCTTTTATCGTCTCGGGAGAACCGCGTGAGTCTAACCATCAATCGTTGGCAGCGCGTTGCCAAAACAATTCTGCTGTTTGCTGGGGTCTTGGCCGCCCATCCTATTCAGGCTCAGCAGATGCAGCGCTTTGGGGACTATGAGTTGCACTACATCATTATCCCAACCACCACTCTGCAACCTGAGATTGCCCAACGCTACGACATTCAGCGCGGTAAGGATCGGGCGCTGTGCAATATTTCGATCATCGATAAGTCAGGCAAAGGCGTACGCAGCAACTTGGAAGGCGACACCCAAAATCTGTTGGGGCAACGTCAAGATCTAGGTTTCACAGAAGTGGTAGATGGTGATGCCGTCTACTACCTGGCCATCATCCGGCATGCCGACGAGGAAGTGCACCGCCTGAATATCGATGTGCAAACACCCGACGGCATCCGAACCAATCTGCGCTTTAATCAAAAGCTGTATTGGGCAGAGTGATGGATCTAGTTCTTGCCACCCGCAATCAGGGCAAAGTCGACGAAATGCGTCCCATGTTGGAGGTGCTGGGCCTGAATATCATCAATCAAGCGGATACCGATATCCCCAGCCCCGTCGAAGACGGCGCAACCTTCGTTGAAAATGCTTTGATTAAAGCAAGGGCCGTCGCTCTGGCAACGGGCTTACCCAGCATCGCCGACGATAGCGGCTTGGTGGTTCCGACCTTGGATGGCGCCCCGGGTATATTCAGCGCCCGCTATGCAGGCCCGGACGCCACGGATGCACAAAATAATCAAAAACTGCTGAGTGCCTTGGCCGAGCAATCGGATCGAAGCGCCCACTTCTTTTGCTGCATGGTGTTCCTTAAACATGCCGACGATCCGACACCACTGATCGCAAGCGGGCGGTGGCCGGGTGAGATACTGATGGAACCAAGGGGACAGGGCGGCTTCGGTTATGACCCATTGTTTTGGTTACCTGATCAAGGCAAAAGCGCCGCTGAACTGTCTAAAGAAACCAAAAACAAAATTAGCCACCGCGGCAGGGCCTGCGCGACGCTGCTGCAATCTATGCACGCCCAGCTCGCCAGTCACTGATGTTGGATCCCCGGGAATCCGAGGATGTGCTGGGGTTGTACGTGCACTTTCCTTGGTGCGTCAAAAAGTGTCCTTACTGCGACTTTAATTCCCACCCGCTCAAAGCCGATACCGACCAAGCGGCGTATTTGGACGCCCTGATAGAGGACTGGCAAAAGCAGCATGCGACCCTAGGATCCCAACGTTTGCTGGCCGTGCCGTCTCAGCAGTTCACATCGGTGTTTTTTGGCGGCGGCACCCCGAGCCTTTTCGAGCCGAGGCATTTAACGCGTTTGTTAGCACAGATACCCCACGAGGGCGCTGAGGTGACGTTAGAGGTAAACCCGGGCACAGCCGAGCGGCACAGCTTCAGCGAATTTCGAAGCGCCGGCATCAACCGCCTGAGCCTTGGCGCTCAAAGTTTTGCCGACACCCAACTTCAGCAACTAGGGCGCATTCACCGCAGCACTGAAACCCTCAATGCCTTTGCCAGCGCACGAGAGGCCGGCTTCAACAATATCAACGTGGACCTTATGTGGGGACTGCCGGGACAGACCGTAGAGGCGGCGTTGGCGGACTTGAATCAAGCCATAGAGCTGCAAGCAGAGCACATATCTTGGTACCAATTGACCATTGAAGCGAAAACCGAATTCGCCAAACGGCCACCGATTTTACCCAAGGACAAAATCTTGCAGGACATCGAAGAAGCCGGCTTGGAGCGACTTTCTCAGGCTGGTTATACCCGCTATGAAGTTTCTGCCTTTGCCAAAGATCCTGCCTACTGCCGCCACAATTTGACCTACTGGAGCTTTGGCGACTATCTGGGAATCGGGGCAGGGGCCCACGGCAAGGTCACTTTGAACGGCGACATCCTGCGCACCCAAAGACCTTCCCAGCCTAGGCTCTATCAAAAAGACCCAGAAGGAACACCCTCAACTACAGTGGCGGCGGATCAATTGGTGCTGGAGTTTATGATGAACGCCCTGCGCCTCACCGATGGTGTCCCTCAATCTGTCTTCACCCAGCGAACCGGGATCGAATGGGAACAAATCCAACCGAAATGGTGCGAACTGGTGGCCCTTGGCCTGGTCCGAGAAGATCGATGTGCAACCACAGCCTTGGGCTTGCGGTACTTGGACAGCGTGTTGGAAAAATTCCTAGGGCCCTGAACTACTCTTTCCAATACTCGGCAACCCAAGGCGTTGGCAGAATAAAATGCCGCAGATGTGCATATACGGATCGCTGCCTTTGGCCGTTAAAAGTCGCTTTCAAATGCTCGGCTGCAGACAATGCTGGTTCTCCCTCATGATACCGGCCGTCGATGGCATCTTGAGGGTTCAGATCCCCGGGAAAAATCACCAGCTTGCTGGTATCGGAAAGCTTCGACACTTTGAAGAAATTCAGCGGGAATGTGCGCCGGCACTGCTGACGAAAATGGAGCACCCAAGGCTTTGGCCAGAAGCGCACGCCGCCGGGGGCATTCCGAGTGACGTAACGCTGCTCGTATTTATATTCTTCGGCGATCTCCAAAGGCGACAGCGCAAATCTCTCCAGTAATGGCAACAACTTACCCACTGGAAACCGATACACCGATGTCTGACCCAAGCGCTCTAGTGGGTTACTTGGATTGCGCGCCAAAATCACATCATCCGGGTCGCCAAAAGAGAAAAAAGCGTCCAGATTTCCTGTGACCACTAGGTCCAAGTCCAAGAAAAGCACAGGGCCGGTCAAGTCGGCTAGACCCTCACTCCACAGCCGGCACTTTGGCCAAATGCCCTTCTTTGTGATCGGCAATTCAAAGCTCAACTCAGGTAGCGGCACGGCGCTGACCTCAGGCCTAAAGCCATGGGCATTGTCGGTAAAACAGGTGAAGGTGAAGGGAGGGGTAATGTTTCTCGCCACCATGCCGTAGAGCCGGTTGACGTACTCAGCCCCGTACTTGGTGCCCCAGTTTATGCAGATGACCTGCTTTACGGAATGGTCCAACGCTCTTTCCAATTGTCAGTTTTTAGTGCCAGTGCTCTGCAACCCAAGCTGCCGGCTTGAAGCGCCGGTACCACTTTCCGCTGTTTCCAGCGATCGCATCATCAGGGTCAGGCTTGCCATGAAAAACCAGCACCCGCATGTCAGCGGGCTGGACGGTCTCTCGTGCTAGAAACATGGCGAAGGGTTGAATGCAGTGACGTTTAAAGCTGCGACACCAATGATCCGGCCAATACCCCAAAGCCCCCTTGGCATTCATCGCCGCGGACATGTATTCCTGCTCGTTGCGGTGGGTTTTCTTTATCTGGTCGAAGGAACGCTCGAACTCACTGAGCACCTCGGCGTGGGCGCCGACCTGAAATCGATAAACCGACGAATTCCCTGTGCCGTCCTTTTTGATCCAATCTTTGATAATTAAAACGTCGCCGGGGTAGTCGAAAAAATCATCCAGGCTACCCGTGATAATCAAATCCAGATCCAAGCACAGCACCTGGCCCTTCAGGTCATAAAGTTCTTCAGCAAAAACCGCCAGTTTGTTCCAGCCACGCTCGGGACCTGCTAGATCCACATTTAGCTCTGGCAGTGGGAAGACCTCGATGTCCTCATGCAGCCCAGCGCTATCTTCCGTTAGACAAACAAAGCGAAAAGCACGCTGCATGTTGCGGGCAACCATAGAATAGAGCGTGTTTACAAATTCCGCCGAATACTTGGTACCCCACTTCATGCAAAGCACGTTTGCCACTTCTGTATCCGCCATGGAAAGCCTCCTCGGGCCACAACCGTTTGTCACCGGATTTGATCCGTCACCTAAGCGCGCAGCCTGCTACATCACGGGCATCAGTGCCAGCGAAGATTGATCGGAATAGGGCGAAACGCCAACGAATCAGGCCAAGTGTTGCGGTGAACAAAACACACTCGCACTCAGAAGATGCGCTAAGTCGCAGGTGCTACAGCGACACTCGCCGGTACTGCAGATCGCGTATCTCATGACCCAGCCGTTGACCACGTGCCTCGAACTTCGTTACATCGCGCACGCCGTCAGATGAGTTGGTGAGGGTTGAAGAAGCGTCCTGACGAATGTGGTCCGCCAGCAGCTCGAAGCCGGGATGTTCGGCAAAGTGTTCCACCATCCATTCGGCGTATTCAGCCCAATCGGTGGCTAGCCGCACCAGACCATGGTCTTTCATGGCGCCATGAAGCTGTTGGAGGAATTCCGGCTGAATCAGACGACGTTTGAAGTGGCGTTTTTTAGGCCAAGGGTCCGGAAAAAAAATTCGCACCTCGTCAATACTCTGCTCTGGCAAACGCTCCAGCAAAAGCTGAGCAGGCTCATCTACCAAGCCAACGTTGTCGAGACTTTTCTTTTGCAGGCGAGACAGCATAGATCCAATGCCGGGCTGGTAGAGTTCAACCCCCAACAAAAACCAATTCGGCTGCTGCTCCGCCCAAGCCAACAGCTCGTAGCCCATGCCAAATCCGATTTCGACGCCAAGAGGGCGTTGATCCAACTCGCCGGACCAGCGGTACCTGTCAGTCAACGCGTCCAGTGCTTGAGCCTGAGCCTTAGTAAACCGGCCCCGCCGACGAATGTAGTTGAAGGCGGTCTCTGGGTGCTCTTCGACAGAGTCGTTGTCGCTAGGGTTCATTCGCTATCTCCCCGTGCTGCCGCCTTAACTCCTGCCCAACACAGACACAGCCAGCCGCTGATCAAACAAAGGCCACCCAGCGGTGTCACAGGGCCAAGCCAAGTAGCGGACGTTAGGACCAGTGCATAGATGCTGCCACTGAAGCCCAACGTACCAACACAAAAGAGCATTCCGGCAGTTTTTAGGATCCGCGGCCCGTTGTTGAGCAGCCATAGGCCACTGAGCAACAGCGCTAGGGCGTGGTACATCTGATAGGAAACCCCAGTCTGCCATGTGGCTAATTGGGACGCTGATAAGGTCTGGCTTAAACCATGGGCAGCAAAAGCGCCCAGTAAAACCGAAAGGAGGCCAAAAAGGCCTCCTGCAATCAACATGATTTTTGCCGCAAACTCCGACGTCACCGTCGCCTCCAAACCTGCTCGAATCTTACGAAGCTACGCGGAAATCGCTGTTTTCAGTTTCGTCATGGCATTTTTCTCGAGTTGGCGAATCCGCTCTGCGGAAACCCCGTACTCGGCGGCCAGTTCGTGCAGAGTGGCCTTGTCATCGCTAAGCCAGCGTTGCTGCAAAATGTCACGGCTGCGTTCGTCTAAGTTCGCTAAGCCCGCACTCAAACGCAGATGCATGTCCTGATCACTGCTGGCGTCTGCCACGAGATCCGCCGGATCCGGTGCGGCTGAGGGCAGATAGTGAACGGGAGCGGTGGCTGTTTCATCATCGCTGCCATATCCGTCAAACGCCATATCGTTGGCGCTGAGCCGGCTCTCCATGCGCGTCACTTCTGCGCAGGGCACCCCCAGCTCATCTGCGATAGCCTCGGTCTCTTCGACGCTCAGCCAAGTGGTGGACTTTTTTGCGCCGCGAAGATTAAAGAACAATTTTCGCTGGGCCTTCGTTGTGGCGACCTTGACGATTCGCCAGTTGCGCAAAATGTACTCATGCATCTCTGCCTTGATCCAATGCACGGCAAAAGAAATCAGGCGCACACCAACGGTTGGGTCGAAGCGTTTCACCGCCTTCATCAGGCCCACATTGCCCTCTTGTATTAGATCCGCCTGAGACAGCCCGTAGCCCTTATAGGAGCGCGCCAAGTGCACTACGAAGCGCAAGTGACACATAACAAGCTCACGAGCCGCCGCCAAATCGCCTTCGTCGTGCAGTCGGTGGGCAAGGGAGCGCTCTTCTTCTGGGGTGAGAATCGGGAACTGGCTGATGGTTCTTAGGTAGGCGTCGAGATCAGCTCCCGGCGCCATACTCGTCAATTTCATTACATCTGTCGTCATGGTTTTAGCCCTCGTTGGGTCTCTTTCCGTTTTACTAGCCTGTTATAACGTTGTCGGCATTTTCGGCTTTTCTGCCTTATTTGCCTAACTTGCGGCTTTAGAGTCATTTTCGCCGCGGTCTCGCTATGGCTTCGCGCGTCCATTTCAGCAGCCCGTTTCAGCAATTCATTTCGCTCGAATGGAGCGACCTGCGTGCTACTTTGGGTAACAATTGAGAGGATGTTAGCACTCGAGAGAGGAGAGTGCTAACCCGATTTTGAGACATAAATCAGGTAATTAGCACCCAAATTGAAATCGGCCCAAACCACGGGCGGGCGACGGTCATTCGACATTACTAGGAGGCGTCGTTGGTCAGGTGACCCAATCGTTGAGACAACGCCAGCAACGCCCCCAATATCCCCATTAACCAACCGGCCAAGACGACTGTTAGCAGAAAGCTGGGAGTAAAGCCGGCCAGCGAAACGCCGACCTGATAAGAGATCAACAGAGATTGCAGCGGGGCTTCTATCTGATCGAGAAACAACGCAATGAGCAAAATCGCCATAATGCCTCCCCCAACGCCGTAGGAGGCCCCAAAGTAAAAAAACGGACGCCGCATTTGCGACGCCGTAGCTCCCACCAAGGCCAATACACGCAACTCTGCCAATTTAGATTCAATGGCTAAACGCACCGACGCAAAAGTCACCAACACCGCAGCCACAAGCAAAATCACGGACAACCCACCGCCCACTCGATTCGCCAGCTTCCCCAAATCACGCAAACGTTCAATCCAGGCGGACTGAATTTCCACATCATCTACTCCGGGCATTGCCAGTAGCTGGCGACTTAGAGCGTCGAGCTGCAAATAACTGGCGTCGGCTTCGAGCACCACAGAAAACGAGGCTGGAAGCGGATTGGTTTCTATTGCCGCTAAGGCTGTACGCAAGAACTCCGAGTCATCGCTCTGGGTCAGCAGCTGGTCCAGCGCTTCTTCGGGGGAGGTCAGAACTAAGCGCTGCACCGTGTCTTCCTCTTGAAGCTGGGAAGCTAGGCCGCTCACCTGGGAGTCTGTCGCGTCAATGTTCATGTAAACCGTCAACCCCGCAGTACCCTGCCACTGGCCACCGAAGGCCTGCAAGTTACTCTGAGCTATCCAAAGCAGGCCGGGCAGGGTCAGTGCGATCCCCACCATCAGCCAAACCAGAAAACTGCGAAGAATCCGTTGGCTGACAAAGGTAGCCGTATCGGATGCCACCCGCCGATGATCGGCCACCCAAGCTCGAACCGCGCTGCCTTTAGGCTTTGCCGCAAGGCTCGCAGCACTGGCGGCGCCGTTCCGATCCGGCGCAGTCATTCCGCCCCTCCCTCATCGGGCCGCGCGGTATCTTGAACCAAGGTCCCTTGAGACAGATGCAAAATGCGGCAACCCTGATCTTTGATTAGATCAATATCATGGCTGGCGACCAGAACCGTTGAACCCAAATCCCGGAATTGGTGGAACAAGGCCATCACCTGCCGGGACAAAAACGGATCCAAATTGCCCGTAGGCTCGTCGGCCAAAATAATGCGCGGCCGCGTCACCACAGCACGAGCAATACCCACCCGTTGCTGTTCGCCGGTGGACAAATGTCGAGGCAATAGTCCGCCTTTGTCGCTCAAATCGACGGTGGCTAATGCGCCCCGGACGCGACGAGCTGCATCCTTGGCCGAAATCGGATTTAGCCGCAGGGGCAGGGCTACATTTTCAAAAACCGTTCGATCCGGCAGTAAATTGTGGTCCTGCAACACAATGCCGATCTGGCGTCGATACCAAGGCATCTGTTTAGCGCTAAGCTGTTTCAGGTCGCAGCCATCGACCATCACCCGACCAGACGTTGGTGATTCTATGCCGATCAACAGCTTCAACAGCGTGCTTTTACCCGCTCCGGAGTGCCCGGTAAGAAACGCCATGGTGCCCTGCTCAATGCCCAGCGAAACATCAGACAGACCTTCTTGACCATTATCAAAGCGCCGAGTGACGTGCTCGAACTGCAAGAATGCCATGGTCAGACGGCTTCGGTGGTTTGAAGTAATGCGGCCACAAAGGGCTCTGGCTCGAAGACACGAAGATCCTCTATACCTTCACCCACACCGATGAAATAGATAGGAATGTCTTTCAACTCAGCAGATTGAGACGCCAAGGCAAAGAGCACACCCGCTTTCGCCGTGCCATCCAGTTTGGTTACCACCAAACCGGTTATCGGCACCGCTTCGTTGAATAGCTTTACCTGACTCAGCGCGTTTTGCCCAACGCCACCATCGAGAACCAAAATAACTTCGTGGGGAGCATCGGGATCTAAGCGTTTAACCACGCGCTGAATCTTGGCAAGTTCATCCATCAACTGAGCCTTGGCCTGCAGCCGACCCGCGGTATCTACCAGAAGCACGTCGACGCCCTTAGCTTGTGCACTTTGTACCGCGTCGAAGGCAACGGACGCGCTATCGGAGCCCTGAGCTTGGGCCACCACTGGAACGTCTTCTCGTTGCCCCCATGCTTGGAGTTGCTCTACCGCTGCCGCGCGAAATGTATCCCCTGCCGCCAACATGACGTTCAAGCCCTGATTTTTGTAGCGCTTGGCTAGTTTGCCGATGGTGGTTGTTTTCCCCACACCATTCACGCCCACGAAAAACACAACCTTCGGCATGGCCTCAGGTTGTCTGGGTTCAATGACCAGGGGTTTCACAACATTTGCCAGCCGCTTAACTAACAATTCGTTTAAGGCTTCGTAGAGGGCCGTCATATTGGCTAACTCCCGTCGCCCAGCTCTAGCGGTGAGATCGCTGATGATCGCCTGAGTGGTTTCCATACCCACATCGGTCATTAACAGCGCAGCCTCCAGATCTTCCAAGGCACCCTCATTGATCTCTTTTTCGCCGAGGATTAAGTTGCCTAGCCCCGTCGCCAACTGAGCCCGGGTTTTGGATAGCCCCGAACGAAGCTTGCCAAAGAAACCCTTGGGTTCGGCAGACTCCGAGGCAGGCGTTTGGTTATTTGGCTCAGTCATCTTTCAGCGTCTCTGGTGGCGTAGCAATTTGGCAGTAGTCCTGCCCATCGTTTGTCATCCCAAGATTCTATAGCATCCGGGTCTGAAACTTAGCGCTCGGATGGCAGCCATTGAAAAAAAAAGTCCGCTCCAAAAAATCTCAAGAAGTCCGCATCAATAGCGGTCGCTTACGGGGCAGAAAAATCGTGTTCCCCGATGTGGAAGGTCTAAGACCTACTCTTGGGCGTTCTCGAGAAGCGCTGTTCAACTGGCTCCGCCCCATGTTGCCAGAAACCACATGCCTGGATCTGTTCGCCGGATCAGGCGCCCTTGGCATGGAAGCGGCCTCTAATGGAGCGAGCCACGTCACATTTGTCGAGCAACAACGCCAAGTTGCCGACTGTCTAAGAAGCTCTCTCGAAACACTGGACCTGCTAGACCAATCAACTTTGACAGTCGGCGATGGCTTAACGGTCTTAGGCCAGTTCAGCGAGCCCTTCGACGTAATCTTCGTGGACCCTCCCTTTGCCGCCAATGAACTGCTGGAGCAAACTCTTGAGTTGATCGCTGAGCGCAAGCTCCTGGGTCAATGGCTGTACTTGGAACACGATCAAACTCAAAAGGCCTCTGTCGAAGCGCTTCTGACCGGACTCGAACTTGCGATTCACAAGTCCACAACGGCGGGCACCACCAGCAGTCTGTTGATTGGGCATCCCTGAAGCCCTTATCAAATCACTGCAGCCGAGTCTAATTGCAGATGTTTAGGGCCAGCGGTAGCATCCGGCTAAAACATGAATGTTGATCAACACTCGACCGTTTAGTAAGGAAAACGTGACATGCCAGAACGCATCGTGGTCTACCCCGGATCATTTAATCCCATTACCAATGGCCATACCGATTTGGTTGAGCGTGCTCTAACACTTTTTGACCACGTGGTCCTCGCCATTGGCACTTCAGCCCAAAAAGATCCTTCGGTTGCTTTGAAAGATCGTATGGAATTATGCCGAGAAGTACTGGCCCCCTACGGCGACCGAGTCTCGGTAGACGGGTTCAACAGCTTGTTGGTGGACTATGTTCGCTCCAAAAACACCCGGTTCGTGCTTCGAGGTTTGCGCACGGTCACTGACTTCGATTACGAATTCCAAATGGCCGAAATGAATCGCTCCCTAGACCCAGAGATGGAATACGTATTCTTGCCAACGTCCCGGGACTGCTCGTTTATCTCATCCACCTTAGTTCGTGAAATCTCTGCACTGGATGGAGACATCTCACAGTTCGTGCACCCCGCGGTCATCGCCGCCATGACGAAAAGCTAGGGACGAAAAGCTAGGGACAAAGAGCTAGCGGCGAATCGACAGCTAGCCTACGGGTTTCTGCCAACCGGAAAAGGTCTGACATGCTGGGCAGTAAACAGTACTGCGCTGACCAAGGATCTGCAGCTTCAGGGTGGTCGAGCAAATCCGGCATGGCGCGCCTTGTCGGCCATACACGTTCAAACTTTGCTTGAAGTACCCGGGTTGCCCATCGGAACCCACAAAGTCCCGAAGCGTGGTTCCTCCCACTTGAATGGCGTTAGCCAGAATCTGACGAATGGCATCGGCCAAATGCCCATAGGCTAGACGACTGACCCGGTAGGCAGCGGTGGAAGGCCGGATCCCGGCACGAAATAGCGCCTCGGCTGCGTAGATATTGCCCACACCTACGACGATTTTACCGTCCATAATGTGGTTCTTAACCGCCACTCGGCGCTTTCGCGACGTCGCAAACAGATGGTCACCGGAGAATTCGTTGCTTAACGGCTCAACACCCAGGTTTTTCAACAACCAGTGGGCTTCAAAGGGGTGTTCGGCGTAGTGAAAACTGCCAAAACGCCTTGGGTCGTTGTAGCGTAGCCAAGGTCCGCCTTTGATCTCAATATCTAGGTGATCGTGCAGGCGAGGGGTCTCATCGGGCTGCACCACACGCAGGCTGCCAGACATGCCCAAGTGCGCTATCAACGCCCCAGCATCGGTTTCGATCAAAATGTATTTGGCGCGTCGGCTGACGCTTCTGACGACGCTACCCGCAAGATGGTCGGGTAGCTCTACGGGCCATCTAAGACGATGGTTGCGCACACGGATCCGCTGGATCGTGTGCCCTGCAAGAAAGGGCTCAATCCCCCGTCGAGTCGTTTCGACTTCCGGGAGCTCGGGCATTTGCTACTTAATCTTGCCTTCTTTGTAGATCACGTGCTTGCGGACAACGGGATCGTACTTTTTGATCTCCATTTTATCCGGCGTGTTCTTCTTGTTTTTATCCGTGGTGTAGTAGTGGCCTGTGCCAGCACTGGAAACCAACTTAATCTTGTCTCGCATAATACTTTCCTTTTGCTCCGGGGCGCTTCTTAGACCTTGTGTCCCGCTGCGCGAACATCTTTTAACACCTCGTCGATGCCTTTCTTGTCGATGATACGCATTCCATTGGATGACACACGAAGCTTCACATAGCGCTTTTCCGATTCCACCCAAAAACGGTGGTCGTGAAGGTTCGGCAGAAAGCGACGACGCGTCTTGTTCATCGCGTGGCTGACGTTATTTCCAGCCATTGGGCGCTTGCCCGTGACCTGACATACTTTGGACATAATTGGAGTCCCAAAAAAATTGAGGCGCGTTTATACCAAAGTGGCGCGAACAGGGCAACAAAAGCCGCTGTAAAGGGCTGAATTTGGGGCCGAATAGCCTTTCGTGGCCCTTCTACTTGGTACTTGTTGGCACTTGGGCGGCCAATCATGGGCCTTCTGGTCCAGAGCCGATCTTGCCAACCTTTATTTCGTCTGGATTTCATATTTCGTCTGGATTTAATCCGCATACCAGTCAGCGCTCTGCTCATGGGCTAACATCCTTCTTTTAATCCACTTTTTTACTCCGCCTTCTGCTGATCCCACTTCTTCCAATTAACCCGCTCTTCATCAACCTGCTCTTCATCAACCTGCTCTTCAGCGGCGCTCTTCACGGCAGTTCCCGCCATCTGGGCCGTATTTCGCCAAAACCGCTGGAAGGCGGCCTTCGGCGGCTAAATCAGCCCCCGGCTATGAAGGGAAACCCAGCCTCCTGCGCCAACGATCACATGGTCAAGTAGGCGGATTTCCACTTGATCCAGCAGATCCGAAAGCGAACGCGTCAGAGCAATATCCGCCTGACTGGGTTCTGCGTTACCCGATGGATGGTTGTGACTGACGATGACGGCTGTCGCGTTCAGCTCTAACCCCCGCTTTAAAACCTCTCTAGCGTGGACGTGAGTACGATCAATGGAGCCTCGGAACAACACCTCAAAGCCCAGCAGCTCGTGTTTGGCATTCAAAAACAGACAGGCAAATGCCTCATGGGGCAAGCTGCCCATCCGTTTGCGCAGATAGGCGCCCACGGCTCCGGGATCCGTAAATTTTTGCGATTGAATGAGATCGGTTTCGGCATCCCGGGCCGCAAGTTCTTGAATGGCCTTTATCTGGGTGGCCTTGGCCAAACCGACACCGCGAACTTTCAACAAATGGTGCAAAGGAGCAGACAGCACGCCGCCAATACCCCCAAACTCAGAAAGCAAACGGCGGGCCAACTGGACGGCATCTTCTCCGGGCACCCCGCTCACCAGGCAAATACCTAGGAGCTCCGCCGTGGACATTTGCCCAGCGCCATACCGACTCAATCGCGCCCGAGGCTGTTCTTCTTCCACCCAGTTAGCAATAACGCTGCCAACCCCTTCAGTGTTAACCTTGTGACTTCGGTCAACCAAGGGCTGCTCAGAGGCTTTACAGTCGCTTTTTTGCTGCCTAGTTTCCACAATCAATCACTCGTTCGCGCATCACACTGGGGAAGGGGCCATGCCCAACAACACGTTAAACCTTTCAGGAAAACACATTCTGCTTGGCGTAAGCGGGGGCATCGCTGCGTATAAAGCGCCGATCCTTGTGCGCCGGCTCGTAGAAGCCGGTGCGATTGTGCAGGTGGTGATGACAGCCAACGCCCACCACTTTGTTACCGCAACAACGCTTCAAGCGGTGAGCGGTCATGTTGTCCGTGACGACCTGTGGGATCAGGCCGCAGAAGCTGCCATGGGCCATATTGAACTGGCTCGATGGGCAGACCATATCCTAGTCGCGCCAGCCACCGCGGGAACAATAGCTCGGTTAGCCAATGGCGAGGCCTCGGACTTGCTGAGCACCCTATGTCTGGCCAGTAACGCGCCGGTAAGCCTTGCACCGGCAATGAATCAGCAAATGTTTGCCCATCCGGCCGTTCAGCGGAATCTGACCACGTTAAAAACAGACGGCTACCAGATCGTTGGCCCAGACAGTGGTGATCAAGCCTGCGGCGACACTGGCCTTGGCCGGATGACCGAGCCAGAAGAGATCGTACAGGCCCTGAACGCGAGCAGCGCCAAAATTGGCACTGGCCCATTGGCCGGTCAAACCTTGATGGTCACGACGGGACCAACCCGAGAGGCCATCGACCCTGTGCGCTACATCAGCAACCACAGCTCTGGCTTACAGGGTTTGGCCGTCGCTGAGGCCGGGCGGCAGGCCGGTGCGAGGGTGATCTTGATCGCAGGCCCCGGAGTGGACCCGTGTCATGGCGATATCGCCCGAGTCAATGTCACCAGCGCACAAGAAATGTACGACCGTGTTCACGAGCACCTGCCCGAAACCGATCTTTTTATCGGCGTTGCTGCCGTAGCCGACTATCGGCCTGCCAACGCTCAGCAGCAAAAGATCAAGCGCCACACCCAAGCCGAGGATCAGGTACAGCTGCCTTTGATTGAAAATCCCGACATCATCGCCTCGGTGGTTCAAGCCCAGCAGGCCAAGGTCGTTGTGGGATTTGCGGCAGAAACCAACGACACCCTGCAAAATGCTCGCGAAAAAAGAGCTCGCAAGAAGCTCGATGCCATCGTGGTCAATGACGTTTCAGATCAACGTATCGGCTTCAATAGTTTGGATAACGCAGTGACCTTGATCCACACCGGCGGCGAGATAGACTTTGGCGTTCAGCCTAAAACGGCTATTGCCGAACAGCTAATTTCCCAGTTGGCAGAGCTATTCGCCCCGAAGTTACAGGCCTAGCGCCCAGAAAACCCGAGCAGCCATTTTTAATGCTGCGATACCACCAAACCTTGAGGACATTTTCTACGCCATGAGCGACACACCAGCAAAACCCAGCATTGATCCTGGCATCTTTCGCGCCTACGACATTCGTGGCATCACCACGCAAAACCTCACGGAGCAAGTGGTGTATTGGATCGGCCGCAGTTTTGCCACCGCTGCGCTGGCAGAAAGTCAATCCACCGCCGTGGTTGGGCGGGATGGCCGTTTATCCAGCCCCGGACTGGAACTATCCTTGACTCAGGGCCTTTGCGACGGTGGTATGGACGTTATCAGCGTCGGCTTGGTCCCCACACCGGTCCTGTACTTCGCGACCCATGCCTTACAAACCGGCACGGGCATCATGATCACCGGCAGTCACAATCCACCCGAATACAACGGCCTGAAAATGATGATCGGCGGAACCACCTTGGCCGAGGAGCGTATTCAAGCACTTTTGCACAACCTGCAAAACGACACCCTCAGTACAGGTAGCGGCGACACCTCTCACGTGGACATCGTGCCTAAATTTACCGAGGACTTACTGTCAGTCTGTGAGCTCAATCGTCCCCTGAACGTGGTGGTAGATTGCGGCAACGGAGTCGCCGGCGGCGTGGCGCCAGCGATTCTGGAATCTCTGGGCTGCAGCGTGACACCGTTGTTTTGCGAGGTAGACGGCAACTTCCCGAATCACCACCCGGATCCTGCCGAACCAGAAAACTTACGAGATCTGATCAACAAGGTCACTGAGACCGGGGCCGATGTCGGTCTCGCTTTCGACGGCGATGGCGATCGCCTAGGCGTGGTCACACCCAGAGGCGAGATCATCTGGCCCGACAAACTCATGATGCTGTTCGCCGAGGACATTTGCTCACGACACCCTGGCGAAACCATCATCTTTGACGTGAAGTGCAGCAAGGATCTACCGGCAGTGATCCGCACCGCTGGCGGCGAACCGCTGATGTGGAAAACCGGACACTCCCACATAAAGGCCAAAATCAAAGAGACCGGCGCACCACTGGCCGGAGAATTTAGCGGCCACTTATGCGTCACCGAAAACTGGTACGGTTTTGATGACGCCATTTTTGCTGCCGCCCGGTTGCTCGTGCTGCTTAGCCAAAGCGACGAAACAGCAGATCAGCGTTTCGACAAGTATCCGGTTACCGTGACGACGCCAGAAATCAAAATTCAAACCACCGAAGACCACAAATTCGCAGTGATGAAAACCCTCGCCGACACGGCGGATTTCGGCGATGGCCGGCTAACGCGGATCGACGGCATTCGTGTGGACTTCAGCGACGGCTGGGGCTTAATTCGACCCTCAAATACCAGCCCGGTGTTGTCCCTACGCTTTGAAGCAGATTCCCAGGAGGCCCTGAATCGAATCCAAAACGAGTTTCAAACCCAACTGCAAAGAGTAGACGGCGACTTAGCCTTTCTTTAGTTCAAAGCTTGCCGAGCACACAAACCCAAGGTCTTGATTAAGACTTTGGGTTCAATCCTTGGGAAACTCTGTCAGTCTTGTACTGGCCCACGCATATTTAGGACGCGCAGACCGATGACCGCAGCAAACGACAACATCACTAGCCAAGTACTTACCGAGGCACTGCCCTATATCCGGCGCTTCCATGGCACGACGGTGGTTATCAAGTACGGCGGTAACGCCATGACGGAAGAGGCTCTGAAAGACAGCTTCGCTGCGGATGTGGTGTTAATGAAACTCGTGGGCATTAATCCCGTCGTTATTCACGGCGGCGGCCCTCAGATCGGCGATTTACTGGCGCGACTGAACATTGAGTCTAAGTTCGTCAATGGCATGCGGGTCACCGACTCGGCCACTATGGACGTGGTGCAAATGGTTCTGGGCGGACTCGTGAATCCGGACATCGTGTCCTTGATCAATACTCACGGCGGCCGGGCCGTTGGCATCACGGGTAAAGACGACAACATGATCCAAGCCGAAAAAATGCCCATGACCATCGCCTCTAGCGATGCAGGCGCCAGCGCGCCGGAAATCATCGACATTGGCCACGTAGGCAGCATCACCAATGTACAAGTCGACCTGTTGGACTCTTTGGTGCAATCCGCCTTCATTCCCGTTATCGCCCCTATTGGGGTGGGTCAAGATGGCGAGTCGTACAACATCAATGCCGACATTGTCGCGGGAGCCGTCGCTCAGGCGCTGGGGGCAGAAAAACTGGTGCTGCTAACCAACACCCCCGGCATCCTTGATGCCAACAAGGAAACCATCTCGTCCATACAAAAGACTGAGGTCGAAGCCCTGATTGCCGACGGCACCATTAGCGAAGGCATGTTACCCAAGGTGGAATGTGCCTTAGACGCAGTCTCTGAGGGCGTCAACAGCGTCACCATCGTCGATGGCCGAGTGCCCCATGCCTTACTGTTAGAGGTCTTTACCGACTCCGGTGTTGGCACCCAAATTCTCAGCGAACAGCCCACCAGCCCGGATACCCATCATGCCTAGAACCAGCCGCAAACCCGAAATTTTGCAGGCATTAGCCCACATGCTGGAAGCGAATCCCGGCGGGAAAATCACTACCGCCAAGCTCGCTCAGGAGGTGGGGTTATCCGAAGCCGCCCTATATCGGCATTTCCCCAGCAAAGCCAAGATGATTGAAGGGTTGATCGAATTTACCGAGGAAACACTCTTTTCAAGAATGAGCGGTATCGCTAAGGAAAGTCGCAGTCATGAGAGCAAATGCCATGACATCGTACTGTTGCTACTCACCTTCGTAGAACGCAACCCCGGTTTTGCCCGACTCTTTGTGGGCGACGCCCTGCAAGGCGAGACCGAACGACTGCGAGCACGTATGCGGCAGCTCCTAGACCGCATTGAAACTCAGCTTCGCCAGCTTCTTCGAGAACTGGTATTAGAAACGGATCCTCTGCCCGGAAACCAGCCGGCAGTTCTCGCCAAAGTGTTGATGGCCGTGGCAGAAGGTCAAATTGCCCAGTTCGTCCGCAGCGACTTCAAGCAAAGCCTCACCGCAGAGTGGGCAGACCAGTGGCTGGTCATTCGACGCGGGGTGTTTGGCTCCTAACCCTCTGCCGTTACCTCACGCAGTGTTGGGTAACATAGGCGCTCATGGCCGCAAAGGATTCGCCGGCAGCCGCATCATCGGCTAGATAAGCCAGCACATCCGTAACGTGGGCAATGCTGATCACCGATGCGCCCAGCTCATTGCTCAGACTGGATACCGCAGTTTCCCGCGCGGCAGCGTTGTCGGGATTGGTCGCTTCAGCCCGGTCCATAGCGATCACCACACCAACGATGTTGGCATCAGCCACGTTGATGAGTGCTGCGGCCTCGCGAATGGCCTTACCCGATGTCAGCACATCGTCCAGCATCAGCACGCGCCCCTGCACTGGAGCGCCTACCAGTTGACCACCCTCACCATGGGCCTTGGCTTCCTTACGGTTGTAGGCCACCCCGGCGTCAATTCCATGCTCGGCAAGAGCTAGTGACGTAGCCACCGCGATGGGAATGCCCTTATACGCAGGACCAAACAACAAATCGAACTCGATGCCCGACTGAACAATGGTTCGTGCATACGCCCGCCCAAGGGCAGCAAACGCGGCACCAGAGGCCACAGAGCCTAGATTAAAGAAATAGGGGCTTTGGCGCCCAGACTTGAGAGTAAATTCTCCAAACTTGAGCACATTTTGTTTTATCAAAAACTCAATAAATTCGGTCTTGTCTTTCTCTAGCTGATTTGACATCGGCAACCCTTTTTCCGTTGTTCCGCCTGGGTATCTAACCTTCTTTTAGCGCTTTTTATAACGTTTTGCTAAACGATGTAGTCCAACTGCTCAGTGCCGCCTAAAACCTAACCTTCCTGCAAGGCCGCCTGCTGTAAAGCCAGCAACTGCTCGGTGCCTTGTTCGGCCAAATCGATTAGGGAGGCCAGCTCTGCCTTTGTAAATGGCGCGGCCTCGCCCGTACCTTGCAGCTCAATAAAGCCGTCGCCCAACCGCACGACGTTCATGTCGGTTTCGGCGTTGGAATCTTCAGCGTAGTCCAGGTCTAACACCGGCGTTCCTTTATAAATGCCCACGCTCACGGAGGAGACAAAACCCACAAGGGCGTCCTCAGCGGGAATGCTCTTAATGGCGTCCGCCAGCGCCAAAGCACCGCCGGTAATAGAGGCTGTTCGAGTACCCCCATCGGCCTGAATCACATCGCAGTCGATTCGAATGGTGCGTTCACCCAGTTTCTTCATATCCACCATGGCTCGCAACGAACGACCGATCAAACGCTGAATTTCTACCGTGCGTCCATTTTGCTTGCCTCGCGCCGCTTCCCGGTCATTGCGAGTGTTGGTCGCTCCCGGCAGCATGCCGTATTCAGCGGTCACCCAACCCTCACCGCGGCCGCGTAAAAACCCTGGCACGGAGTTTTCTACCGAGGCCGTGCAAATCACCTTGGTATCGCCAAATTCCACTAGCACCGATCCGGCTGCGTGTTTGGTGAAGCGCCGGGTAAAGCGGACATTGCGAAGTTCGTCGGTGGCTCTTCCACTGGGTCGCATAGGATCTCCTAATTTGTTGTGTTATCGGACTTCTAAGGCTCAGTTGATCGCTGGCACGAATGGACCGGGCCTTAGGGTCCGGGACGTGGCGAACCGTAAGGAAGTTCGCATACCGACACAATAGAAATTTACCGCTCAGGGCTTCATCGCATCAATCGGGGATACGTTAGACTGACCACCCCGCACCACCGACGGATTTGCATGAGCAGCATCTTCAGTATGACCGGCTTTGCCCGAGCCGAAACCAGGACCAGCGACTTTCAGCTGATTTGGGAAATTAAAACTGTTAATCACCGATATTTGGAAACCACGTTCAAGCTACCCGAGTCTCTTAGAGGCGTTGAGCATGCGCTTCGTGAGCGGGTAAGAGACCGGCTAGGTCGCGGAAAGTTAGACGCCGTGCTGAAGCTGGAAGGAGGCCAGAATGCAGGGCCTCTGACTGTGAACCGTTCACTGCTTCAAAGCCTGATTGACAGCGCCCAAGACATCGCTGATTTGGCACCGGGCGCAGCCCCCATCACCCAAGGCCAATTGATGGCGTGGCCGGGCGTCATGGTGCCGTCGGACACCTTGCTAGATGACATTACCCAAGCCACCCTGCGGCTCTTTGACGAAGGCTTGGAGCGCCTGATCGAAAGCCGCGCCGCAGAAGGTAAGAGGTTGCATCAAATACTGCTGGGGAATCTGGATGCTATCGGTCAGCAGCTAAGTACCCTAGAACCCATTGCCAACAGCTTGCCCCAGCTACAGCAACAACGACTGCAAGAACGAGTGGCGGCGCTGGAAACCAAGATCGACGACGAACGCATGGCTCAAGAAGTCGCCTTGCTGGCCCAAAAAGCCGACGTTCGGGAAGAGCTTGACCGTTTGAGCATCCACATAGATCAGGCCCGGTCTTTAATTCACTCCAGCGGCCCACACGGGCGGCGATTGGACTTTTTGACCCAAGAACTCAATCGTGAAGCCAACACCTTGGGAGCCAAGGCCATTTGCAGCGAGATATCCAACGCGTCCATCGAGCTTAAGGTGATCGTTGAGCAAATTCGCGAACAGGTGCAGAACATTCAGTAACGGTTGTTCGGTTAAGAGCACCCGGCTCAGCTTAAAATCAGGCACGGTGATATGGGCAGGATGCAAAAACCTTGATTAGAATGTTCCCGCTCAGTCCCGCAACCGCCGCCGATCAGAGGCCTAAGAAGAATACGTCATGCAAACCGGTAACCTTTTCCTAGTATCCGCTCCATCCGGAGCAGGCAAAACCTCTATCGTCAACGCTGCCTTGGCTGCGGATTCAGACACCACGGTTTCGGTAAGCCACACGACCCGTCCGGCTCGGGGCGGCGAGATAGATGGCGACAATTACTTTTTTGTCGGTGACGATGAATTTACCCAGATGATTGAAAACGGTGAGTTTCTCGAACATGCCAACGTCTTCGGCAAGCGCTACGGCACCTCCAAGGCGGAGGTAGAGCGCAAGCGCAGCGCGGGCAAAAATGTCATTCTGGAAATCGACTGGCAGGGTGCCCAACAGGTTCGCGAGGTTTTGCCTGAAGCCACCAGTATTTTTATCCTGCCGCCATCAGTGGAAGAACTGGCCCAGCGGCTCAATACCCGGGGCGAAGACAGTGCCCAGAGCATTGAAAAACGCCTCAGCGAGGCGAAGCTGGATATGTCCCAGGCCAAGCACTTCGACTTTTTGGTCATCAATGCGGACTTCGACAGCGCCGTATCAGACTTCCTGAAGATCATTCAGGTAGCAGGCTTGAGAACGGCAGTTCAGACTCAGCGGCAGGAAATTGTCGAGCTTATCCAAGCGGACTAACTGCCTCCGCTGTGGTTTGCTGATCTTGTGCTGACGCCAAGCGATCTGTATCCTCTTTTTCCTTTTTGACTTCTGTGACGAGAATTTTATGGCCCGCATTACTGTAGAGGACTGCTTAGATCACGTAGACAACCGCTTCGACTTGGTCATGTTGGCAAGTCGCCGCGCCCGTGCTCTGCGTAACTACAACACCGAAGCGCTGGTCGATGAAGAGAACGACAAGCCAACGGTTATCGCACTGCGAGAAATCGCTAAGGGCGTCATGAGTCACGAGCTGTTAGACAGTCAGGAGATTTCGCCAGACGATGAAGAAGTTCAAACAGACTTCAGCATCTCGAGCCTGGAAGCCAACAGGTTAGGAGACGATGAGCCTGCCGCAGGCTGAGACTCGACAAGAGTCCTACGTTGTCGCCCAACTGGCGGCGGAGGCGAAACGCCACGAAGTGGCGGCTCCCGCCACCATAGATTCCCTAATTGCCAGCCTCGGCTACCTCAGCGATGAGGAGCAGGCCTTGGTTCGGCAAGCCCATGACTACGCTAGCAAAGCTCATCTGGGCCAGCGCCGTCGCACCGGGCACGACTACATCAGTCACCCCACTGCCGTAGCGCAAATTCTAGCCAACATGAACATGGACCATCAGTCCTTGATGGCAGCCTTGCTCCACGATGTGATCGAAGACTCCGAGGTCAATCGGGCAGGTCTAGGAGAGATCTTCGGGGCGTCTGTTGCCGACATCGTCGACGGTGTTTCCAAGCTCAGCAAAATCTTCGCCAGCCGAGACGAGGCCCAAGCCGAGAACCTACAGAAAATGGCCATGGCCATGGCCAAAGACATCCGCGTCATCATGGTTAAGATGGCCGACCGCCTGCACAACATGCGCACCATCGGGGTAATGTCGAATGCCCAGCGCAAACGTATCGCAAGAGAAACTCTTGAATTCTATGCGCCCATCGCCAATCGCTTGGGAGTTCAAACCATCAAGGGTGAGCTCGAGGAATTGGCCTTTCGAGCACTTTACCCATTACGCTCGGACCTAATCTCCCGTGCGGTTAAAGCGGCCAGAGGCAACCGCAGCGCCATGGTGGAGGAAATTCAAACTGCCATTGTGGCGGCGCTGAATCGAGAGGGCATTGTCGCCGACGTCATCGGACGACAAAAAAATACGTTTTCGATTTATCGCAAGATGAAGACCCAACATAAATCATTTGCGGAAATCATGGATGTCTTCGGTTTTCGCATCATTGTCGATCAGCCCGACGCCTGTTATCGGGCCTTGGGCATCGTTCACAGCCTGTATAGCCCCTTGGCCGCACGCTTCAAAGACTATATCGCCATTCCCAAAGTAAATGGCTACCAGTCTCTGCACACCACACTGATGGGGCCCCAGGGCGCACCGATCGAAGTGCAAATTCGCACCAAACAGCAGCAAGCCGTCGCCGAGAACGGCATCGCCGGCCACTGGCTGTATCGGTCGAATTCTGAATTTGAATCCAGTCAGCAGCGCGCTCGGCAATGGGTATCGGACCTGATGGAGTTGCAAAGCCGAGCGGGCAATCCAATGGAATTTATCGAAAGTCTGAAAATCGATTTATTCCCGGACGAAGTTTATGTCTTCACCCCTAAGGGCAAAATTCTAGAGCTGCCCCGAGGCGCTAGCCCTGTGGACTTTGCCTATTTCGTACACACAGCGGTGGGCAATCACTGCATGAGTTGCCGGATTGACGGCCAGTTGGCGCCGCTGTCTCAGCAACTGCAAAGCGGGCAGCAGGTGGAAATCATCACAGCACCAGACGGCAAACCCAACCCGGCTTGGCTTAACTTCGCCGTTACGTCGAAGGCGCGATCGGCCATTCGCAGCGAACTGAAACAGCAACACGCTGGTCAGTCCGTGGCCCTTGGCCGAAAGCTTTTGAACCGCGTGTTAGGAGCCGCTGACACCAGTATTAATGACCTAGACTTCCGGCGCCTGCGACGGGTATTTTCCGAACTCGGCGTACGCAAGCTGGACGAATTGCTGGAATCCATCGGCAGCGGTGAGGTTTCCGCTCACTTAGCGGCGCAGAAATTACTCTCCGCAGACAATCCGGACTATCGAGCGATAGCGGTGGAAGGCGCCGGGCCAGTGACCATTGCTGGCGGTGAAGGCTTGGTGGTTAGCTACGGTCGGTGCTGCAGTCCTCTACCCGGAGACCATATCGTCGGGCAGATGACGCCGGGCAAAGGCTTCGTCGTACACATCGAAACCTGCAAGAATTTAAGCGAGGTTCGTCGGCGCAGCCCCCATGAAATTACGCCAGCCCGCTGGACGTCCCAGGTAGAAGGCGAGTTCCCAACGGTTCTGCGGGTCAACGTACGGCGCCGCAAGGGCATCATGGCGGAGATTGCGGCGGAGATAACCTCCAGCGATGCCGGGGTTGAAAGCATCAATGTCGAGGAGCGCAACGCGGAAATCAGCACCGTCAACGTGGGCATCACCGTGCGCAGTCGAGATCACCTCGCCACGCTAGTGCGCAGACTGAGGCGCATTAGCGCTGTCATCAATGTGGCCCGTCGGGTCAGCTAAACGCAATTACCTTTGCAACAACATCAGGAACGTTTATGAGCCGCGAGATCATCTCTACTGACAACGCGCCCAGCGCCATCGGCACCTATTCTCAGGCGGTCAAAACCGAGTCCGGACGGTTAGTGTTTATTTCGGGGCAGATTCCACTGGCTCCTGGGGGCGATCCCGCCAGCGCTGATTTGGTAAGCGCTGATTTTGTGGCTCAAGCCCATCAAGTATTCAAGAACATTGAGGCCGTCGCCGAAGCCGCCGGCGGCAATATCAACCACTGCGCAAAGCTCACCATTTATCTTACCGATCTGGGCCAGTTTGCCTTAGTCAATGAGGTTATGGCTCAGTACTTTGCCGAACCCTATCCCGCTCGAGCGGCCGTAGAGGTGTCGGCGCTACCCAAGGGGGCTCAGATCGAATCCGATGCCATCATGGTTTTACCTTAAACCAACCCCCGCAGAACATTGACCATGTCAGTGGATCCACAGGGCAGCGTTGCTGAGCTCAAAGGCATCGGGCCAAAGTTGCAAGAAACTCTCGGGCGTTTGGGCATCTTTCGCCTCCTGGATTTGCTCATTCATTTACCCGCCCGGTATCAGGATCGATCGAAGGTAACGCCCTTGGCTGCCCTACGTGCTGGAGACGATTGTTTAGTGGATGGCGAGGTGATCGGCAGCAAGGTGACCTTTGGTCGCAGCCGAGGGCTCGAAGTTATCATTAACGACGGCCAACGGGACCTGAGACTGCGCTTTTTCCATTTCAACAAATCCCAACAGCGGGCTTTTGAGGCCGGTAAATACGTCAGGGCCTTCGGCACCGCTGCCTTCATTGGGCGGCATCTTGCGATGGCTCATCCGGAATATCAGATTTTCGATGACCCGCCACCGCCACCCAAGCCCGAACTCATTCCCGTGTATCCCACCACTCAGGGGCTTGGTCAGGCACGGCTGCGCAACCTGACTCGAGCCTTACAGTCCCTCGAATGGCCCAGCCAGCCGGGAACACCCTTCGAAAAGTTGCTGTATTTGCACCGGCCCGATGACTTTGGGGCGATCGAGCAGACACGAGAATCTTTGGCCTTAGACGAGCTTTGTGCCTATTACGTCGTTATGAAGCGTCGCGCCTTAAAACGGCGGAAACAGCAGGCCACGTCGCTGCCACAGAAGTCCGGTTTGGGCAGGGGCCTCCGTGACAACTTGGCTTTTAAGCTGACCCAGGCTCAAACACGGGTCATCCGAGAAACCCTGGAAGATCTAGGTAAGGAGACCCCCATGCTTCGGCTGATACAGGGGGACGTAGGATCCGGCAAGACCATCGTCGCGGCTTTCGCGGCGATTAGAGCCATTGAACACGGCTGCCAAACCGCTGTTATGGCTCCAACGGAACTTCTTGCTGAACAACATCACTTAAATTTTCAGCAATGGCTAGAACCCCTAGGGATTCGTGTGGGCCTGCTTACCGGTCAAATGTCAGCCAAGGCCCAGCGCGAGACCTTGGCTTCTATTGCTAACGGAGAGCTTCAGGTCGTCATAGGCACTCATGCCTTGTTCCAGGAAAAAGTAGCCTTCGACCAGCTAGCCTTAGTGATCATCGATGAACAGCACCGCTTTGGTGTACACCAACGTATGACGCTGCAAAACAAAGGCGCCTTTCCCCATCAGTTGGTGATGACAGCAACCCCCATCCCGCGAACCCTGACCATGACGCTATACGCCGACATGGACGTTTCCGTTATCGACGAACTGCCCAAGGGTCGGCAACCCATCACCACTCACACTGCGGCTCAACCCAACCGGCCTGAACTGATCATGCGGCTTAGAGATGTTTTGGCTCAAGGACAGCAGGCGTATTGGGTCTGCACATTGATCGAACCGTCAGACGAAATTGATGCCTTGGCTGCTGAAGAAGCCTTTGAGCTGCTCAGGTCAGAGCTGCCAGATTTTGAAGTGGCTCTGTTACATGGGCGCATGAAAGGCGAGGACAAAGTGGAAATCATGCGGGCCTTCAAAGCCGGCGAATATCAATTATTGGTGGCGACCACTGTTGTCGAGGTCGGGGTTGATGTGCCCAATGCCACCCACATGTTTATCGAGAACGCAGAACGGTTGGGACTGGCCCAACTGCATCAATTGCGAGGCAGAGTAGGGCGGGGGCACCTAGCCAGCCGCTGCTTTTTGCTGTTCAAGCCCGGGGTCAGTCAGGCGGGCCAACATCGACTGAACGCCTTACGTGAAAGTCAGGACGGTTTCTATTTGGCTGAGCAGGATCTGAAGTTGCGGGGTCCCGGCGATATTTTGGGCACCCGGCAATCCGGAGAGCAAAGCTTCAAAATCGCAGACCTAGACGAAGACGCTCATCTCATGCCCAAGGTAGTAAAACGAAGCGAGAACCTAATGCAGGCTTCAAAGGGTTCTGCCGAGCACGCCTATTTAAATGGCCTGCTTAACACGTGGGCTTCAGCGGACACTGAACACTTGTCCGTTTGAACAGGCCTAACCCGGCCGGAAAAAAGGCTAAGGCGTCAAAGAAAACGATGCAGTTCGCATTTTCTAAAAGAAGTCGTCATAAAAACCACCCCAGCGTTGTCTCAGGGGTGTCTATTGAGCAACCTGCCTAGCGGCTGAGCACCTGCAGCACCGGCGCTTGTGAGATTAATACCGCTTAGGATCCGCTATGGACAACAAAGTCGTAGTCATCATCGTTTCAATTCTTCTTCCACCCTTGGCCGTCTTTTTGAAAAAAGGCGCCGGCCAAGACCTAATCATCAACATTGTGCTGACCTTACTTGGGGGTATCCCGGGCATCATTCACGCACTTTGGCTGCTGGTGTACAAAGAGGGATCACACGCCTCTAGCTAGAAAAGTGGGTCGCCGAGCTGGAAATCTCCCGGCAAATCAGCCCACGTTCCGACTAGGCTGGCTGCTGACTGGGCGATTGCTCTGACACAAAGACATCGCGATCCAGCTGCCCCTCGCTGGACGCCACAATGGTCGCAACCGCCGCGTCACCGGTAACGTTCACCGCAGTTCGCAGCATATCGAGCAAGCGATCCACACCGATAATCAAAGCTATACCCTCTACCGGCAAACCCACCTGATCCAGCACCAAGGTCAGGGTGATCAACCCAACACCGGGAACCGCTGCGGTGCCAATAGAGGCTAGAGTCGCCGTAAGCACTACCGTGAGCAAGGCACTGACTGTTAGGTCGATGCCATAAAACTGCGCAATAAATACCGTGGCCACGCCCTGCATGATGGCGGTGCCGTCCATGTTGATGGTGGCACCCAGAGGCACAGCAAAAGAAGCCACGTTGTTGGACACACCCAGCTTATATTCCACGGTTCGCAAAGTTACCGGCAAGGTAGCACCGCTGGAGGAGGTGGAGAACGCTACCAGCAGCGGCTCGCGCATTTTTGCCAGAAAGACTCTGGGACTGAGGCCAGCAAAGCTTTTCAGCAACGTCGGGTAAACGACGGTTCCGTGAATTAGTAGCGCAAAGACGAGGGTTACAAAGTACATACCCACCTTGGCGATCTCCGCCAGCCCAAGGGTAGCCCCAAGTTGAGTCATCAAACAAAAAACCCCTACAGGCGTTAGCGCGATAATCATGGTGATTAAGCGCATCATCACTTCGTTAAGGTCCGCGAAGATGCTCCGCAGCCTTGTGCCGCTGTCGCCGGCCTTGCTCAGAGCAAGCCCTAGCAACAGGGCGAACAGGATAACTTGCAACATTTGACCGTCAGCCATGGCTGCAATGGGGTTGCTGGGGACAATGTTGAGTAGCGTGTCTTTGACGCTGGGAGCCTGCTTGGGCTGGAAGCTCTCAGTAACCCCTTCTTCTTTCAGGTCGGCGCTGCTCAAGCCGGGATCTGTTGTCAGAGCAATCAGCATGGCCAGAGAAACCGCCAAGCCCGTGGTTAACAAGTAAAGGCCAATGGTTTTGCCGCCCAAACGCCCGACGGCGCCGCTATCACCGAGACTGGCGGCACCACAGACCAGAGAGACAAATACTAAAGGCACAACCAACATCTTGAGCAAAGAAACGAAGATTTTACCGCCACCGTCTATAACGCCGTTCAGCAGTCCCGACATGACGATATGATCCTGAGGCAAGGCCAGCCACTGCAGAATGGCCCCGAGGCCAATGCCAAGACCCATGGCGATGAGAATTCGTTGTGTCAGGCTCATGCTGGCTCCTAATTTTGCGTTATCGAGCCGAATAGACCAGTACTAGCCTATTTCGATCATCTCGAAATCCGCCTTACCCACACCGCACTCTGGACAAACGAAGTCTTCATCTACATCGTCCCAGACCGTGCCCGGCGCGATCCCCTCGTCCTCGTACCCTTCTGCCTCATCATAAATCCAACCGCAGACAATGCACTGCCACTTTTTCATATTTGGTCCACTCTTCGATGTCAGTCACGAAAGCGCGGTACGCTAAAGCCAGCGCAGGCAAATTGCAACGAGACTGTGGCTGTGGAGGTGTTCAGGCGAAATCAATACACTTCGACATTCTATTCGCTGAGATCACGCTTTGGACACCAACGCCCAACCCTCCGCTTCCTTGCAGGACTATTTGCAGCTGATGCGCCTCGATCGGCCCGTTGGCACCCTACTGTTGCTGTGGCCTACCTTGGCGGCCTTGGCCATGGCCGCCGACGGCATACCGCCGACGATCCTGATCGTAATTTTCACCTTGGGCACGTTTTTGATGCGAAGCGCTGGGTGCGTTATCAACGATTACGCAGATCGTAATGTAGACGGTGCTGTGAAACGCACCAAGGACCGGCCCTTGGTCACAGGCGCGATCAGCAAAAAGCAGGCTCTGGGCCTATTCGCGTTGTTGGTCGGCAGCGCCGGTTTGCTGATTTTATTTTTGAATCGCCAAACCCAACTGCTGGCAGTTGCCGGACTGGCCTTAGCCATGGCCTATCCATTTATGAAGCGCTATACCCACCTACCCCAAGTCGTTTTGGGCGCGGCGTTTAGCTGGGGTATTTTTATGGCGTGGTCTGCTCAAGGCTTGGGGGTTCCCGACGTGGCCCTACTACTCTTCATTGGTTCGCTATTTTGGATTGTCGCCTACGATACCCAGTACGCCATGGTGGATCGGGATGACGACTTGATCGTAGGCATTAAGAGTACTGCTATTTTGTTCGGTACATTAGACCGGTTCATGATCGCCGTCTTGCAAACCCTCGCGTTGGCCGCTTGGTTTTTAGTAGGCGTTAGCCTGAACTACCAACACGGTTTTTTTCTGGGGCTGATCGCCATCACCGGTCTCTTCGCCTACCAGCAGCTGCTGATCAAGGACCGCTCACGGGAAGGCTGCTTCGCCGCGTTCAAAAACAACATCTGGGTTGGGGTTGTGCTGCTAGGCGCGACCCTGATCGAGGTTCTGTAACCGCAACCATGGCTTTCTTGAAGCTCTTTATCTCCCTCGGACAAGGCATTGACGCCTGCATACGTCCACTGCGTTGGCTGGCCCTTATGATGGTTTTGGTCACCTTCGCCATTGTAGTGCTGCGCTACGCCCTTAACAGCGGCGGCGCGCTGCTGCAGGAGTCGGTGATGTACATGCACGGCGCCTTGTTTATGCTCGCCATCGCCCTGGGCATCCGTGACAACTCTCATGTGCGCGTAGACATTGTGTACAGCCGCCGATCTGCGGCTCAGCAAGGGTGGATTGACCTTTTGGGGCACGTCTTCTTCCTGCTACCCGTCGCGGGTTTTATGGTGTGGGTCAGTCTTCCCTACGTTTTGAACAGCTGGCGGATTTTGGAGGGCTCCAGTGAAGTAGGCGGCATTCCCGGAGTCTTTTTACTCAAAACCCTAATCCCCCTAACCGGCGCGCTATTGTTTTTACAAGGCTTGTCGGCCATTGCCAGCATTCTGCAGGAAAAGACCCGCTCATGAACCTGACACCTCTTGTCCTCTTTGCGGTGACCTT
>ERZ1047472.163-NODE-163-length-61788-cov-12.858925_pt1 | contig 61788 bp, 56 predicted proteins | sample MGYA00383095_ERZ1047472 | MGnify/ENA primary metagenome ERZ1047472 (study PRJEB29581, sample SAMEA5548365) | metagenome | biome: marine; feature: coastal; material: water | depth 1 m | study: Short-term variability in the microbial, nano- and picoplankton... | reverse complement strand
AGGAAATTTTAAAGCATTGTTCGAATCTATTGAACGCGAACAAGCAAATCGAGGGACACTTTAATATCTCATGCAATAATGATTTTTAATTGTTTTTAGTTTTGGAATAATAATTGCAAATTTGCATGTACATCAACAAATGATGTCAAAATGAAAACAATTTTAGTTTACTTCTTACTTTTTGTTGGCTTATGCACTGCATCAGCGCAAACAGACTCTTCTTTTCAAGCAGGCGAATGGCTAAAATTTAAACTTAGCTATAGTGGTTGGGTAAAAGCTGGATATGCTACTCTAAAAGTCAAAGATGCTAAGTACAAAGACCAATCCGTGTATCATGTTGTGGGTAAAGGATGGACAACAGGTGCTATAAAATGGTTTTTTAAGGTTAAAGATCGATACGAAAGCTATTTTGACAAAACCAATAGCAAACCCTATAAATTTGTAAGAGACATTTATGAAGGGGGTTATACCAAAAATAGAATAGTAGAATTTGACTACAACAATAACATAGCACACATAAACGACCTTAAAAAGGGAACAAAAACTACTGAGCCCATTCGGTCTGATATTCAAGACATGCTCTCTGCATATTATTATTTGAGAGATCATTACGATACTGAAACGATTCAAGTAGGCGAAGTCGTTGAGTTGAATATGTTTTTTGATGATGAAATATTTACATTTAAATTAAAGTTTCTAGGACGTCAAACAATAAAAACCAACTTTGGTAAAGTAAAATGCTTGAAATTTCGTCCTTATGTAATGGCAGGTCGTGTATTTCATGAAGAAGAAAGCGTAACACTTTGGGTTAGTGCAGATAAAAATAAAATACCTATAAAAATTCAGGCCGATCTTCGAGTTGGATCTTTGCGATCCGAATTGGAAGCATTTAAAGGATTAAAGCATCCCTTTGAAATACAACTCTAATGAACACTCTATGAAAAACAAATCCACGGAACAGTTAGTCCATGCACTCGACGAAAAATATAGTGCAATCAATCAGGATAAAAATGTGTATTTAGAAGGGCTTTTGCACAGCAAAACCATTAATTACTGGGACTATATTCAAACCGATGCGCTTTTGAATTTGCAAATTCAGCGCACCAATCTTCCAGATGAAATGGTTTTTATTGGATACCATCAAATCAATGAACTTATTTTCAAAATGATTCTATGGGAGCTTCAACAGGTTGCCAAAGCCAACGTTTTGGAGGTAGACTTCTTTACCGACAAACTCATGCGCGTGAGTAGGTATTTCGATATGTTGACCTCCTCATTTGCTATCATGCAAGAAGGAATGGATGTAGAACAGTACAATAAATTCAGACATACACTAACACCCGCAAGTGGATTCCAAAGTGCCCAATACAGAAAAATTGAATTTGCTTCAACAGAGCTCATTAACTTAATAGATGCACGATTTCGTAAATCAATAGATCGTAACACTCCTTTTGAACATGCATTTGAGCACCTTTATTGGCAAGCTGCAGGTAAAGATTATGAAACTGGAAAGAAGTCAATCTTACTCACAAATTTTGAAGAGCGCTACAAGGAAGAATTCATCACATTTATGAAAGTATACAACAGCAAAAATCTATGGTCGCGCTATAAAGAATTATCTTCCGAAAATCAAAAAAATAAAGCCCTTATAAAGGCCATGCGTCATTACGATTATACCGTAAACATAACATGGGTTATGGCTCATTTTAATGCCGCTAAACACTATATACTAGCCAATTCGGGTGATGGCGAAGCAACAGGGGGGAGTAATTGGCAAAAATATATGCATCCAAAATACCAAAAAAGAATATTTTTTCCAGAACTTTGGAGCGTAGAAGAAGTTGAAAATTGGGGACAAAACTTAGACTAGTGAACTTTAAAAAAAACCACCATTTTAATCCCGTATCAAAATTTATTTTAGTTGTTGTATTGGCAATTATTGTAATGCGTTGTACAACAACAGAAAAAGAAATACCTGAACTTCAAGAACCCAAAGAAGACATACAGTTTGGCTATAATCTGAATAATTTTTTTGTTGTTCGAGACACCATTCAGCGGGGTGAGAGTTTTGGAGAAATTCTATCTCGATACAATGTAGACTTTCCTCAGATTTATAAAATTGCAAATCAAGCCAAAGACACTTTCGATATTCGCCAACTCCGCGCTGGTAAACCGTATATGCTTTTATGTAGTAAGGATGAAAACCGGACGCCACAAAGTTTTATATATCAGCCCAATAAAATAGAATATGTAGTTCTCGAATTTTGTGACTCTATAGTTGCCTACAAACAGCGCAAACCGGTAAAAATTGTCGAAAAAGAAGCTTTTGGAGTAATCGAAAGTTCGTTATCAGAAACGATGGAAGCGCAAGGGTTACCCATACAATTGATCTATGATATGTCTGATGATATTTATGCATGGACCATTGATTTCTTTAGACTTCAAGAAGGAGACAATTTCAAAGTTATTTATAAACAACTTTTTGTGGAAGACACAATCTATGCAGGTATAGAAAGTATAGATGCCGCTTATTTTGAGCATAAAGGCGAACCCATATATGCTTTTGATTACATCACTCCACAGTCCAAAAACAGCACGGACTATTACGATGAAACAGGTAAAAGTCTGCAAAAAGCATTTTTGAAAAGCCCTATAAAATTTAGTAGAATTTCTTCAAGATATAATTTAAATCGGCGCATTGCATATTATGGCAACAAAGTCCGACCACACAAAGGAACTGATTTTGCAGCAGCTGTTGGTACTCCTATTCTGGCCACAGCCAACGGAACAGTTGTAGAATCTACACGTCGTGGAGGAAATGGAAAGTATGTCAAAATTCGTCACAATGCGACTTATTCTACACAGTATTTACACATGAGCAAGCGTTTGGTTAATGTTGGTGATTTTGTAAAACAAGGAGATGTGATTGGGAAAGTTGGAATGACAGGTAATACTGGCGGACCACATGTTTGTTATCGATTTTGGAAAAACGGACGACAAGTAGACCCTTTTCGTCAAAAACTTCCTGATGCCAAAGCACTTCCAAAACAATATAAAACCGATTTTTTAAAATACATTACGCCACTTAAACAACGATTAGACTCTATAAACTAACCATATTTAATAAATATTATGAGCTTAAAATCCATTAACCCCACACAAACTTCCGCTTGGAAAAACTTACAACATCACTTTGAATCCATCAAGGACGAACATATGGTTTCTTGGTTTAATGCTGATTCAGATCGAGCTTCTAAAATGAATATTAAATGGGAGGATTTTTTCCTTGATTTTTCTAAAAACAGAATCACTCCACAAACCCTAAAATTATTAAAAGATTTGGCAGAGGAAATACAATTAGACGATGCGATTTCTAAATATTTTGATGGTGAAAAAATTAACAAAACAGAAGGACGAGCGGTACTACACACTGCACTACGTGCACCAGAAGATGCAGAGGTTTTTTATGAGGGAAACAACGTAATTCCAGAAATTTACGAAGTAAAAAATAAAATAAGACAATTCTCTCAGGAAGTTATTGAAGGGGGCAGAAAAGGGTTTACCAACAAGGCCTTTACAGACATTGTAAACATTGGTATCGGTGGTTCTGATCTTGGACCAGCGATGGTAGTTGATGCTTTATCTTATTACAAGAACCATCTAAATGTACACTTTGTAAGTAATGTAGATGGAGACCATGTGAACGAAGTGCTCAAAAAATTGAATCCAGAAACCACTCTTTTCGTTATAGTTTCAAAAACATTTACGACACAAGAAACGCTATCAAATGCTACAACCATCAAGCAATGGTTTTTACAACATGCAACTCAAGACGACATTGCAAAACAATTTGTTGCCGTCTCTACCAATATCGAAAAAGTAAAAGCATTTGGTATTGATCCTCAAAACATATTCCCTATGTGGGATTGGGTAGGTGGTCGTTTTTCATTGTGGAGCGCAGTTGGCCTAAGTATAAGTTTGGCAGTTGGATTTGAACATTTTGATGCTCTGCTAAAGGGAGCACATAAAATGGATATTCATTTTAAAGAAGAAAAATTTGAACAAAATATTCCAATGATATTGGCATTTTTGAGTATTTGGTACAATAACTTTTTCAAAGCCGAAAGTGAAGCAATAATCCCATACACACAATATTTAAATCAATTTGCAACCTATTTGCAACAAGCCATTATGGAAAGCAATGGAAAGAGTATTGATCGTACTGGAAACAAGGTAAATTACCAAACAGGTAATCTTATTTGGGGGGAGCCAGGCACCAATTCACAACATGCATTTTTCCAATTGATTCATCAAGGCACAAAACTGATACCAGCCGATTTTATAGGATTTGCACAATCCTTGCACGGCAATCAAGACCATCAGGACAAATTAATGTCTAACTTTTTTGCACAAACTGAAGCACTGCTCAATGGAAAAACAAAAGCTGAAGTTCTTGCCGAAGACACAGCTGAAGCTATTGTTCCGTACAAGATTTTTGATGGAAATAAACCTACAAATACAATTTTTATCAATCAGCTTACCTCCGAAAGTTTAGGAAAACTTATTGCTATGTACGAACACAAAATTTTTGTTCAAGGCGTCGTTTGGAATGTGTTTAGCTACGACCAATTTGGTGTTGAGTTAGGGAAACAATTGGCAGGTAAGATTCTAAAAGAATTTTCTCAAGACAGCTTGGCACAACATGACACATCTACCGCCAACCTTATTGCTATGTATAAATCTATGCGTTAAGTCTAAGGTTTTTTTATGCCTAAAAATCTTGTACTTTTGTATGAACTAATAAACAGAACTACCATGATAAAAACCGTACATTCCTATTGGGCCTATTTAGTTTTAGCCGTTTTAATTCTAGCTGTTTTAAAAGCAATTTTTGGGGTAATATCCAAAAGAGAATACGACCCTAAGACATTTCGTGTAGCGTTGTTTACACTCATAGTTTCTCACATACAATTGCTTATTGGACTTGTGCTGTATTTCACTTCTAGTCGGTTTTCATTATGGGCAGATTTGGGTGTAGGAGAGGTAATGAAAACGGCTGTACATCGCCTTTATTTGGTTGAACATCCCACCATCAATATTTTGGCGGTGGCCTTGATTACGATTGGCTATTCAAAGCATAAAAAGAAAAGACTTTCTGCGCCGAAATATAAAACTTTAGCCATTTTCTACACTATTGCATTAGTGTTGATTCTTTCCAGAATTCCTTGGGATGTGTGGCCAGCCATATAAACTTTTACGTTCTGTGGGCTGTAGATTTTAACTCTGTACGGCGTCTTTTTTGATGTTCCATAATCCGATGGTTGACGCTGTAAAAAAGACCACAAGAATGAGATTTAAATAACCCCCACATACAACGGTCTTTGTAGCGCCCGAAAGAGTTGTACAAACCAGATCTCGAACAAGAAATGGAAGTAATGGAAAGAAGAAAATAATCCACCGCGGATATAAAGTATTTTTTTTCCAAACTTGAGCGATAAATAGAATAGACAACACGCCAAAAATGGGATAAATAATGAGCCGCATTACATTATTTGTTTCAGTAGCCAAGTGTACTGCGTCATTGAGGTCAAAATTATATTGAGTAGCCAATTTTGCCGATGTAGCAATAGCAACATAAGCGCCATGAATAACTCCGTAGGCCGTAAAGATAGCCCCAAAACAAATTAATATAATCGTTCTTAAAAAGGGTTTTGTTGGTTTTAATGCAACGTACACTTGACCCAATCCAATCAGATAAAACCAAGAGGCGATTAAAGCCGTAAGGCCACTGGTAATTACCCTAAAATCCGAAGCGTTGCCCATATTCTCGTTAAAATTTACATTTGAACCATCATAATAAAAAAGCATATCTCCGGCAAACAAAGTTAGTCCGCCAATAATTCCAAACATCCCTAAAACTCTAATCCAAAAATTATTTATTTTCATTGGTTTATAAATTTTTACGGAACGAAATTTAGAGAAAAAAAGCTAACCACCAATGGCAACTTACTTTACCTCTTTTATGACATGCACATATACAGGAAAGTGATCACTGTAGCCGCCTGTAAACCCACCCCAAGAAAAACTACGGAAAGGATACCCTTTGAATTGTCCTTTTTTTGTGATTAAAAACTGTGCGTTAAAAATACCGGCCTTATAGAAACGAAATGAAGAAAAATCGTCTTCGAGCAATGGTTTTGTAATTAAAATTTGATCAAATAAACTCCAAGCATCTCTGTAAGCATTTGAGCCAAGTCCTTTTTTGAAAAATGACTCCATAGGGTTGTAAATCTCTTTGAAGCCCACTCGTTTTTTATCTCCTTTTGCCTTTAATACTTTTTTGAGACTTGTGTTGTTGGGGTTATCGTTAAGATCTCCCATGCTGAAAATTTTGGCATAGGGATCATTACTTTGGAGGGAGTCAATGATGCGCTTGTTTAGTGCCGCTGCCGCTTCTCGTTTAGATCGACTTTTTGCTTCACCACCACTACGTGATGGCCAATGGTTTACAATCAAATGAATCAAATCGCCTTCCAAATATCCACTGACCAAAAGCTGATCTCTCGTGTAATCTCTTTTGTCAGAGCTATTATCAGAAAGTTTTAATTCGTGTGAGCTTGTGCTTATAGGAGTAAACAATGCTTTTTGATACATCAACGCGACATCAATACCACGTTCGTCTGGAGATTCGAAATGAACAATTCCATAATCTTTTTCTAAAAGTGCTGGGTCGTTTGCCAAATCCTCTATTACAGTTCTATTTTCAACTTCAGATAGTCCGATAATTGCTGGGGTATTTTTAGAAGTTTTCGCACCAATTTTTGAAATCACATTCGCCATGTTGCTTACCTTTTTAGTATATACTTCTGAACGTGCAGTTTTTAGTTCCATCATTGGACTTCTTTCATCGAATTTATTTGGATCATTTATAGTATCAAAAAGGTTTTCTACATTATAAAAAGCAATGGTATGAACCTTAAACTTTCGTTTATTTTGAGCTTCAACTTTTGAAATAAAACCAGCAAAAAAAACAAAAAATATAACTTTGAAGTACTTGTCTAACATATAACAAAAAATAGGTCTGTAAATAATGATTAAATAATACATCAAAAGTATAAATTTTAAAATAAGAAACGTACTTTTGTTTAATATATATATACTTCAACAAAATTAATTTATATGAAAAAACAAATTTTTAGTATTTTGTTTGTATGTTTTAATCTGCTTTTTGTTTTTGCACAGCAAGCCGCTGTAAAAGGGGTAGTGAAAGATATGCTAACAGACCAGCCCATAATGGGGGTTATGGTGAATATTGAAGGTTCTCAACTTACTGCTTACACAGACGAACTCGGGGCATTTAAGTTTTCTTCCACTTTGCCTTTAGGGGATCAAATTTTGTCATTAAGCAAGGTCGGTTACCTAAACGCACGCTATCCCATTGTTGTCACAGAAGGGCAAACGCTAGACATTCAAGACATGATGCTTTCATTGGATAATTCTGATGATGATTTATTTACCATCACGCTCACAGATGATGAACTTAATGACGACTCTAGCGGTGCTGATAACATCTCAGGATTACTGTCAGCTTCTCAAGATATTTTCCAAAGAGCAGCGGCCTTTGAATTTAGTTCTTCATTTTTTCGTGTTCGAGGATTAAACTCCGAAAATGGAAATGTTTTAATGAATGGAATTGAAATGAATAAAATGTTTGACGGTAGACCCCAATGGAGTAACTGGGGAGGATTGAATGATGTTTTAAGAGGTCAAGAGCTGAGCATGGGGTTGGCCCCGTCTTCATATAATTTTGGAGGACTTTTGGGTTCAACTAACATTAATTTAAGAGCATCAAGCTACAGATCTGGTGGTCGAGTCACCTATTCTTCATCCAATAGAAGCTACACCAATCGTTTGATGGCCACTTATGCTTCAGGTTTGGTTGATGGCGGATGGGCCTATGCTTTTTCTATCGGAAGACGTTGGGGTAATGAAGGATTTCAAGACGGTACGTTTTACGACGCCAATTCCTTTTTTGCATCCGTTGAAAAGAAAATTAATGATAAGCATAGCTTAAATTTTGTTGGTATTTATACGCCCAACCGTCGTGGTAAGTCTTCACCAAATACACAAGAAGTATTTGATTTAAAAGGCATTACTTACAATGAATATTGGGGATGGCATGATGGTGAAAAACGAAATTCGCGTATTCGACGCATCGCAGAACCTGTATTAATGTTAAATCATTATTGGGATGTTACGGACAAAACAACCTTAAACACAAACGTTGCTTATCAATTTGGGGAACTCGGAAATAGTCGTTTGGATTATGCAGGGGGTGCAAACCCAAGCCCAGCGTATTACCAAGGATTGCCAAGTTACTTTTTGGCCGATGACGATGGTCCAGATTATGCAGGAGCATATATAGCTGATCAATCTTTCCGTAATGGAGGTCAAGTCAACTGGAACCGTATTTATGATGCTAACCTAACCAACAACATCAACGGCGATTATGCCGCTCACATACTCTATGAAGATAGAAGTGATGACCAACAATTTACTGTAAATACGATTTTAGAATCTGAACTTTCAGAACATGCAACTTTAAATGCAGCTGTAAATTATAAGCGCTTAAAATCACATAATTTTGCTGAAATAATAGATATGTTGGGGAGCAACACAGGATATCTCAATGTAGATTCCTTTGATCAAGTACAATATGATTTACAAAATCCAAATCAAGTTGTTGGAGAAGGAGATACGTTCCGATACAACTACAATATTGATGCTAATGTCTTAAGTAGTTTTCTTCAGGCACAATTTAAATACAATAAAGTAGATTTCTTTGTGGCTGGAAGCTACACAGCTACCGAATACCAGCGCGAGGGATTGTACCAAACAGAAACATATGCCGACAATTCTTTAGGAAAAGGACGTAAGCTTTCATTTACAGGATTGGGCGCCAAAGGGGGCTTTACCTATAAATTCTCAGGAAAGCATATTTTTAATGTCAACGCTGGCTACTTATCTAAAGCGCCAACCATCAGAAACACATTTACAAACTCTCGTGAAAATCACGCAATTGTTGGCGATAAATCAGGTATAGATATAACAGAAGAAAAAATCACTTCTTTTGACGCCAACTATATATTTAGATCGCCAACAGTAAAAGCCAGATTGACAGGGTACTATACGCAAATGCAAGACGCTAATGAAGTTTCATTTTATTTTGCAGATGGTATTAGTGGTGTTGATGAAGGAACTGCTTTTGTTCAAGAAATCCTTCAAGGGATCGATAAGAGACACTTAGGAATGGAATTTGGAATTGAAGCTCAAGTCACACCAACCATCAAGTTAACAGGTGTTGCATCTGTAGGACAATTTACGTATGACAATAACCCAAATTTGGTACTAACATCTAGTGATTTTGTTGAAGGACTAAATTTTGGTGAAGCAAACCTGAAAGATTATAAGATTGCTGGAGGACCGCAACAAGCTGCTTCTATTGGTTTTGAATATAGAGATCCAAACTACTGGTGGTTTGGTACAACAGCCAATTTCTTTGCAAACACTTATGTCGATGTTTCTCCATTGACCAGAACAGAGAATTTTTATTTAGACACGGATGGACTTCCTTTTTCAGATTATGATCCCAACTTGGCGAGAGAACTCTTGCGCCAAGAGAGATTTGAAGACTATATGGTAATCAACGCCGTAGGTGGAAAATCTTGGCAACTACGCGACTACTATGTCAGTTTATTTGTAAGCTTAAACAATATTTCTGACCAGAAATATAAATCTGGTGGGTTTGAACAAGGGCGAAGTGCCAATTACCAATCTTTGCAAGAAGACGCCGGTAATCCCAAACGAGTCTTTGGACCAAAATATTGGTACGGAAGAGGCCCAACCTATTTCTTAAACCTAAATTTCAGATTCTAAAAAAAATAAAAATGAACATTAATATTAAACTAATGAAAACAATAAATTTTAAAACACTAGCAGCAACAATTTTCGCATCTGTTGCTTTGGTTGCCTGTGTACAGGACGACGAGTTTGAAGTGCCTTCTAGCGTTGGTACGGAAGAAAATGAAAACCTCAACAATTTGCTTTCAAGAATTGATTCCGGAGAGGTTCAATTAATTACCATAGAACAACTGAAAGCACAATTTGTTTCGGATAACGAAGCGACAGAAATCACATCAGATATTGCCGTTAAAGGATATGTGTCTTCGTCTGACGCAAGTGGAAATTTTTATAAAGAATTTTTTATTCAAAATGCAGCAGAAAACCCAACTGATGCTGTAAAAATATTTTTGAACCAAGTAGATTCTTACAACCAATTTAATATTGGTAGAGAAGTTTATGTGTCTTTGAAAAACCTATATTTAGGAGAAGCAAATGGCGGTGATGGAGTATTCACTATTGGAGGTTCTATGAATGGTGATGGTGAAGTAGAGTCTTTAAATGCCAACGAAGCACCTATGTATGTATTTCGTTCGGCCACAACTGAAACAATAGTTCCAAAAACGGTTTCTTCTCTATCAACAAATGATATTGGGATTTATGTTACTATAGAATCTGCAGAATTTACAACAAGTAACGTGGGGTTGCCTTATGTATCACCAACTGACGATTATGACACGCAAAGAACTGTTCAGCGCTGTTCAGGATTTGACTATTCGACGTTCAAATTAGAAACCAGTTCATTTGCTAGTTTTAAAAATGAAGTACTCCCGTCTGGAGGTGGGTCTATTTCTGGAATTGTTTCAAAAACATACAATGGAGATGAATTAGTACTTGCGCTAAACACCTCTGAAGATGTTCAAATGAGTGGAAGTCGTTGTGAACTGTTAGACATCAATGATTTTTCTCCCATTTTTGAAGATGATTTTGAATCCTATCCAAATTACAGCTCACTAAACGGTAATGGATGGACGAATTATACCGAAGCTGGAAGCAGAGATTGGTTTATTAAAATAACAAATGATAATCAAAATGCTGGAAGCAAAATGGTTTCTTTAGGATCTTACAATACAGGTGATGCAAGCACGATTGCCTGGTTAATCACCCCAGTGATTGATTTGGATGCTCAAGGGGCAGAATTTGTAAAGTTCATATCCTCTAACAGTTTTTCTGACGGTAGCGAATTAGAATTACTTATTTCTACGGATTGGGATGGTACCGAGGCCACAATTGAATCTTCAACATGGGACGCTTTAAATGCCAATATTGTCTCAGATAGTGAGTTTTATCAAAATTGGGTAGATTCTGGACTAGTAGATCTAAGTTCTTTTTCTGGTAATGCCTATGTTGCTTTTAAATATATCGGAAGTGGACAGGCTCCAACAGACGGAACCTACGAAATTGACAATTTCCAAGTTTTAGTACAAAACTAAAAACTATTCACAAACAAAAAAAAACCTGTGAGCTACTCACAGGTTTTTTTATACATTTATTTGATGAATATTTCTGATCGGCTATATCTTTCTGTTTTTCACAAGTTGAAGCAATACAAACCAAAGCGTGCAGCGCGTTGGGCACATCTTTATGTTTCTCTATTCCAAATAGGGTTGTGCCTTGTCTTAGGAGTCTTTTTTACCAAGTTTGCAAAGCAAATGAAACTCAATGTTTTGGACGATACAAGTTTGTGGATTGTTTCTATTGGTGTCGTTGGTTTTATTTTATTTAAAAACTGGATGAGTTATAATGGGAAAAAGCGTGCTGTACTCTTATCAAAAAGTATAAAACGCTCCAAGTCACACGCTCTTATGGTTTTGATTCTTATTCCGCTTGCTCTTTTTGCTTTAGCTTTTATATTATTTAAAGCAGCATAAAAAACCCCCACTATTGTGGAGGTTTTTAAAATTAAATTCAAAATCTATTCATCATTCGGATTACCTTCAAGAATTATAAATTCTGAGCGTCTATTCAATTGATGTTCATCTTCATTACACTTTGATCCGCAATCATTTACAGGACTAGTTTCACCCATGCCTACTCCAGTTATTCTACTAGCGTCAATTCCTTTTGAAACTACATATTGAGCGGTAGTCAAAGCTCGTCTCTTCGATAAACTTTGATTGTATTTTTCACTTCCTCTAGAATCTGTATGAGATTCTGCTCGGATTACAATAGATTCGTACTTATTCATGAGTTGTACCAATTTATCTAATTCAAAAGCCGCTTGCGCTGTTACATTAGATTTGTCGAAGTCGAAATAAATTGGATTTAGTATGACTTTGTTGGCAAGTATAATCTCATCTATAGGGTCCAATAAAATTTCCGTAGAAACTTCTTCTTCACTAGTGCCTTCAATACTTCCAGTACCACTTTCGTACTCATCCATTGTAGCACTTAAGCTTAAATCGGTGTTACATTCAATAATGTAATTTACTTCACCTTTATCAGTAGTGTTTTTTGTGCTTATAACATTGCCTTCAGAGTCTAATACATTTACAGAAGCGCCTGCTAGAATGAGTCCTGTTTCACTGTCTTTTACAGTTACAGTAACTAAAACATCACAAATTGGTTGTAATACTTTAATAGCATAAACATCGTCACTACCAGCGCCGCCTTCACGATTGGAAGATACAAAGCCTTCGCTTGTTTCGTTATTAATACTAAAAGCAAAGTCATCTGCATTACCATTAACAGGAATACCAACATTTCTTATAGGGCCTACTTTTCCATCTACAAGTTTTGCAAAAAAGACATCCATTCCTCCAAGGCCCAAATGACCATCAGATGAGAAGTATAGTGTATTGTCTGAACTGACAAAAGGGAACATTTCTTGCCCCTCAGTATTTAGTTTTTGCCCTAAGTTTGTGGCCTCTCCAACAGTGCCATCATCATTAATTGGAGCAGACCAAATATCAAATTGCCCCATTCCACCGGCCATATCTGATGCGAAAAATAGGGTTTTTCCATCAGGGCTTACCGCTGGATTTTTTACAGAATAGTTTTCAGAATTCAATGAAAGCGCTTCAGCTTTGCTCCAGTTTCCATCCTCTTCTTTAGTTGATTTGTATAAATTTAGAACACTGAACTTATTTCTTGATAAAGAATCTCTTTCAAAAATTTTATCAAAATAACTTTCTCTAGAGAAATATACAGTGTTTCCGTCTGGAGAAAATGAAACTACCCCTTCATGGTATTTTGTATTTAGAGCCTCCACAGCAACAGGTCTCTGGAAAGAACCATCATTGTTTTTTGTTGCCGTGTAAATATCTAAAAAAGGTTCTTTGTTCCATCCATAACTTACACCTTCATCATTTCGACCAGAAGTAATATATAATTTACCATCATTAAGTGTTCCACCAAAATCGGAATATGGAGTATTTATGCCAGTATCTTGAACGTTGAATTTTTTTCCTTTTTCAAGAATCTTAGGTAAGTAGTTTGGATTCTCAACAAATGCAATTGCTCTATGGTCTGCAGGTCGCATAGATGCAAATTTTGCCATTTGTGTGTTGGAATCTTCATATTTTCCATTGGCCTTCAACATCTGCGCATATTTGTAAATTGTTTCTGGAACTTCAGATGATTCCAAAGTTTTTGCATACCATTTTTCTGCTTCAACAGTATTGAAAACATTATAATAGGACTCAGCTAGTTTTCCATACACATACGCATCTCCATCTCCTTTAGAGATTATATCTTTGTATGCCTTAGCAGCTTCAACAAACTCAAATTTGGAGAAGAGTTTATCGGCTCTTTTGGTAGCATTAGATTGTGCATTGGCAAATAAACCAGTGACTAAAATGATTATAAAAATTGAATTATATTTTTTCATGATAATAATATACTTAGCTTAAATTTTAGAAATAACGAGGTGATCTTGAAACTTTGGATGAGAAATTGAAATCAAAATTGATAAAAACTTCATGTGAAGAATTTGTTACAATATCCAAATCGGACTGAATTGCATCATATGCATATCCAATACGAAGGTTTTCCATGATTTGGAAATTAATCATTCCACTAAAAGAATCCTCAAGACGATAACCAACGCCAACTTCAACCAAATCAAACATAAATAAATTGGCATTGATATCATAACTCATTGGTGCATCAATTGCATATTTAAGCAAAGCATGTGGCTTTAACTTAAAGTTTTTAGATAAGTCGAAAACGTATCCAGCGGCCGCAAACAAGTGTTCTGATTCTGAACCAATTTTAGTTCCATTTGCATCCAAATGCACACCGTTAAGAATATTAGGAACAGACACAGACACATAATATTTGTTTGGTTTATAAAAATAAACTCCAGCTCCAATATTTGGTGTTGTTTCATTTATTGCACTTGCAAAAAATGGGTCTCCTTGATCAATGACATTAATTTGAGTCTCAGAAATAGCAATATCATGAAAAGTGAACCCTCCTTTTACTCCAAACGCAAGACGTGTTTCCATTCCAGTAGGGATGGTATAAGATGCGTCTACATAAGCATTTGTTTCTTTGACAGGTCCAATTTTATCAGAGACTACAGAAAATCCTAGCGCTAATTGCTTGCCAACTGGTGAATGCATATTGAAAGTGTATGTTTCTGGGCCTCCATCTAGTCCAACCCATTGACTGCGGTAAAGTGCTCCAATGGCCAGACCTTCTGAGGTTCCTGCATAAGCTGGATTTATAATATTCATATTGTACATGTATTGCGTATACTGTGGGTCCTGCTGAGCAGTAACTTGCTGTGCAATGAGTACGGTAAAAAATATTAGAATTATTTTTTTCATTGTTTTATTATTAGTTGTTATTGGTTAGTAATTAAGATAAATCCAACTGATAGTTGGCTCACGCTCAGAGGCATATTGTATAACATAAAAATATGTACCTACAGGCAATAATTCGTCAGAGTCTAAATTCCCATCACTCGCATCTTGTCCACACCAGTGATCGACATAGTCATTCAATTCAAAGACTTTTACGCCATATCTGTTATAGATTTCAGCCTTAATGATGTCCTCTTGTGCTTCCAAATGATCTAGAATCAAACAATCGTTGTACCCATCACCATTAGGTGAGATTCCTTGTGGGATATCAACACAATTTTGATTTAGATAAGTTGATGCAAAGATTGTTGTGCTTGAAAAACACCCAGTGTCTTCGTTATATGCAGTAACTGTATATTCTCCATATTGATCAGAATATGCAGGTATTGTATATGTATTATCTGTTCCAATTTGCACGTCCTCATTGTTATATGACCAGTAATAAACTAATGATGGTGATTCTTGGGAAGGATCAACATTGACTTCCAATACAAGATCTTCATTTACACAACCTTGAATTTCATCATCAACTGGTACAGGAACTGGTGTTGGTGCAATTTCAACAACTACAGCATCTGAAACTGTTGCTGTATCTCCGTTGCAAAGATTGTAAGTAACTGCAGCAGTGTATGTTGTTGTTTCTTCTGGTGACACAGAAATAGTATCTTCATTGCTTATTAGAGTGTCACCATCGTACCATCCAAAATTATAATTAGCTTCTCCAACAGACGGAGAGAATCTCCAGGACTCATTAGTTGTTTCCCAAACACCAATATTACGATCTGGTGGTGTAAATGCAATAGTATTCTCGATATTTTGAATACCAACTACTGCCAAACCATCATTAAATTCAGTACATACAGGCTTGTCAACAATATTAACATCAATCACATTTGATGATTCATATAATATAATTTGTGTTGTAGAGTAGTAACCCTCGCAATCAAATCCAAAATGTGGAATATCAACATAGTTAACAACAAATTGCCGAGCAGGGGCACTGCCTAAAATCATATAATTAATTTCCCCGCCATCCGCTGGGTTAATATCGTGTCCTACTCCATAAATATTAGATGAAGAGTGATCAAACGGAAGAAAGCTATTGTTGTTTGTAGAAGTTGGCAGACTTTCGTTTATTTCTAATTGATATCCTGCAGATGTATTTGCATTTTCAATTTCAAAGGACAAGACCCCATTTGAGCCTACTAATATTTGACTATAAGTATCTCCAAAGAAACAGAATTCAAACTCCATATCAATAACGTCTGACCATCGGTCATCAATTTCCAAACTTGTTGGCGTTCCACTAGTTAAATTTGGTACTGGACAATTTTCCTGAACTGTAACATCATATGACGTAGTGTCTTGTCCGAATAGATGGTAAGAAGCCGTTAGAGTCACAGGTGTACTTCCATCACTACAGAAGTTAGTATCCTCTCCAGCGTAGACAATTGAACAATCGTTTGGCGGTGGTGGACAAAGGAATGTCAACGAATCACTCTCCACAGAACAACTTGTGTCGTCGCTGTTAACCACAGTGATAACAACTTGTTCATTTGCAGGGTATGGCCCAAAAGTAACAATACCAGTTTGTGTTGTAGTTTGAGCAGAACTTCCTTGATTATCTGTTAATTCTAGATTCATAGCATCACCCATATCTGTGATGTTGGCATTGATGTAAAACTCTTGTATAGTTTCACAAGCACCATCAATTGAAAATTCAACAGTTTGAGTGATACATGTTTTACAAGATACATCAAAATCCCATGGGGTATATCCAAAAGAAGATTCACAACTTCCAGAAGTATCAGAGTCGACTTCAACATAAACTGCTGTAGATGTTGATTCTACAACTAAGTCTGTGAAATCTTCAATGTCTGCATCGTTATTATTGAATAGAACAGGGAATGTATTGTCAGGACCATCATAAATTGTAAGATCATCCCAGAACCCTTCAATAGTACCTGCGTTAAATTCTATTTTTAGAGGAAATCCATCAGTAGAGGTGAATAACCAATATGTAGTATCACTGTTAGTGTAACAGTAATTTATATTGACTGGTTCACCTAGTGAACAATCAACAGTGTAGTCTGTTTGCTGAGTTGTAGTAAATGTCACTGGTCCCGACCATAACGAATACCCATCTTCTTCACCACAAAATGCTCTTACATAAACATCATATGTGGTAAGGAATTCCAAATCGGTTAGGGTTGTTGAATTTATTGCAGAGAATGTACCACTAGCAGTTGGTGCAGGGTCTCCAGTTGGTACTACCACATACTCCCAAGACTGATTGCCGTCAAATGCATTCCAATCAAAATCAGCTGTAGTACCACCAATATTAGATATTGCAAGTCCAGTAGGTGCCGAGCAAGTTGGTGGTGGTGCACAAGTGACAAGGATTTCATAACCATCTCTAGTTGCACTTAAATCACTATCAAAAACAAAGGTTAGAGCTCCTGAAATGTGTGTGGATATAATAGGATCTGGTATTGCAGTTCCAGCATAGGTTCCAACAACAGTTGAAGTTGTATCAGGTCCATCATATACTGTCAAATCATCACAACAACTTTCAGTATTAAAACTTAAAAAAGTAAAGGTAACTACATCACCAGGATTTTCTGGAAATACTGTAACTGTTATTAATTCATTATTACTATAGTTATCGTTAGCACCGCCAGTATCATAAATTGTATCCCCACAAGCAGGGCTTGTAGTAAAACTCATTGCAACCCAGCTGCTGTAAACTCCACCGCAGTCAGTCCTAATATATAAGTCGTAAGCTGTATTTGAGTAACAACCTGTAATTGTTAGTGGATTAGTTGTTGTAGCTATTCCAACACCAGTTGGAGTTTCTCCAGCTATAACGAGTTCATATTCCCAAGATGTTGCATCTCCTCCGGTCCATGAAACAACTGCACCTGTTGTAGACACACTGTCTAAGGTAAGGCCAGTCGGAGGTAAGCAATCAGGACAATTTCCTGTTCCACCATTGGTAGTTGAAGTATTACCGCTTGATATCTGAGTGCCTCCACCATCAGTTATAGTCCAGCTTATTTCGCTTGCCCAACTTCCTGTAGTCCAGCTTAATTCAATGGTATCGCCTGTGGCTGCTTGAAATTCAGCAGTTCCAGCCGCTCCATCAGTAATAGTTGCACTTTCTAGAACAACTACTCCGTTGACAAGGATATCAGCAGCAAATCCATTCCAGCCATCGCCGTATGAGTCGGCCATGTTAAAGGTGTGGGTACAAGGAGTTGGTGGTGGGCAAAATGCTGTTCCACCATTAGTATTTGATGTATTACCACTAGAAATCTCAGTGCCTTCACCATCATCGATAGTCCAAGAAATCTCACCTGGCCAAGACCCAGTGTCGGTCCAATCAAGTTCAATAGTATCTCCAGTCGCCGCTTCAAAAGTTTCCGACCCAGAACTTCCTCCAGTGATGGTGGCTCCTTCCAAAGCAATTGCTCCATTAACAATAATATTTACTGTAGCTCCATTCCACCCATCGCCGTATGAGTCAGCCATGTTGAAAGTATGTGTACAAGACGGTCCAGAAGTTGTTTCAGTAGGGCAAAATGCTGTTCCACCAACTGTATCAGAAGCTCCCCCACTTTCAATTAGATTGCCTTCACCATCATCGATAGTCCAAGAAATCTCACCTGGCCAAGACCCAGTGTCGGTCCAATCAAGTTCAATAGTATCTCCAGTCGCCGCTTCAAAAGTTTCCGACCCAGAACTTCCTCCAGTGATGGTGGCTCCTTCCAAAGCAATTGCTCCATTAACAATAATATTTACTGTAGCTCCATTCCACCCATCGCCGTATGAGTCGGCCATATTAAATGTATGTGAACATGGTGGTGGCGGTGGACAGTAGGCTATTCCACCAACTGTATCAGAAGCTCCCCCACTTTCAATTAGATTGCCTTCTCCATCATCGATAGTCCAAGAAATCTCACCTGGCCAAGACCCAGTGTCGGTCCAATCAAGTTCAATAGTATCTCCAGTCGCCGCTTCAAAAGTTTCCGACCCAGAACTTCCTCCAGTGATGGTGGCTCCTTCCAAAGCAATTGCTCCATTAACAATAATATTTACTGTAGCTCCATTCCACCCATCGCCGTATGAGTCGGCCATGTTGAAAGTATGGGAACATTGTCCAAAAGAATAAACAGAAAATATTAAGCACAAAAGTGCAGTGGTAGTATTTTTCATATTTTAAATTGGTTAAATTTTGTTCATGAATTTAATAAAATCATAACATAGACAAGCTATTGTAAAGAGAATAATAGATGAAACGCATAAATTATCGATTAAACGCACTGTTTTTCTTTTCATTCAAAATATTATTAGCGTGTCTTTAATAATGGTTAATTTTGTAATTGCTATGATAGAAAAAGTGAATGTTAATTTGGAAAAAGCTGTACTCATTGGTGTGATTACAAAATCACAAAATGAAGAGCAATCCAAAGAGTACTTAGACGAGCTAGAATTTTTGACATACACGGCTGGAGGGGAGGTTATCAAACGGTTTACTCAAAAAATGGAAATGCCCAATCCCAAGACATTTATTGGCTCTGGCAAAATGAAAAATTTACAAGAATTCATCAAAGAGAATGAAATAGGCACTGCAATCTTTGATGATGAATTATCTGCTGCACAAGAGAGAAACATTAGTAAAATCCTAAATTGTAAAGTTTTAGATCGCACAAATTTGATTCTCGATATTTTTGCTCAACGCGCACAAACAAGTTATGCAAGAACACAGGTTGAATTAGCACAATGTCAATATTTGTTACCTCGTCTCAAGGGAATGTGGACGCATCTTGAACGTCAAAAAGGAGGAATTGGTATGCGTGGGCCTGGTGAAACTGAAATTGAAACAGACAGACGTATTGTCCGAGAAAAAATTGCATTACTTAAAGCTAAAATTAAAAAAATTGACAAACAAATGTCTGTTCAGCGTGGCAACCGTGGAGCACTTGTTCGTGTGGCTCTAGTAGGGTACACCAACGTAGGAAAGTCTACACTTATGAATGTTGTGAGCAAATCTGATGTCTTTGCCGAAAATAAATTATTTGCTACGCTAGACACAACAGTGAGAAAAGTGGTTGTAAAAAACTTACCATTTTTGATGAGTGATACTGTAGGGTTTATCCGAAAATTACCAACGCAATTAGTCGACTCATTTAAGAGTACACTCGATGAAGTTAGAGAATCGGATTTATTACTTCACGTAGTTGATATTTCTCATCCTAGCTTTGAAGAGCATATAGAATCTGTAAATAAAATTTTAGAGGAAATACAGGCTTTGGACAAACCGACACTTATGGTGTTCAATAAAATTGATGCTTACAGTCCAGAACCTTTTGATGAAACAGATTTGATGATTTCACGAACAAAAGCCCACTACTCATTAGAAGAATGGAAATCGACTTGGATGTCAAAACTTGGGGATAATTCTTTATTTATTTCGGCAATCAACAAAGAAAATTTAGAAGATTTTAGAGCACGAGTGTACAATGAAGTTCGAAAGATTCATATTCAGCGCTTTCCATATAATCATTTTCTTTATCCAGATTATTAACAAGAATCTTAAAACAAAAAAAGTACCTACGGTGCTTTTTTTAAGGGCTATCTGTTGTTTTAATTTTAAAAATTATAATTTATTCCAATCCCAAAAACTTGACGTGTTTGTAGTCCACGAAAAGCATTGTCATCATAAATGGTTTGATAAGATAAATTAGCTGAAATAAATTTATTGATTTTCATATTCATAGTATAGTCTAAATCAATATTTTGCGGATCTTCTAAATAATTGGAATATAGATTTAAAATATTTTCTATCGATATATTCTCCATCACATTAAATTTATAGTAAGCGCCTATAGCTGCACCTAATTCATAGCGAATACTTTTCCCTTCTTCAACACCAAAGTAGGCTTCATCAGGTTCTGTAAGATTTTTGTCAACCACAATAAGTCGACTTGTGGCGGGGGCTATATTTACTTTTAAATTATCACTTTTCTTCCATAGCATACCAGGGCCAAATTGAAAATAGCCTGGGGACAAAAATTTCGTTGGCCCTTTAGTATCTTTATTAAGATCATCTGCAAATTGTGTTTTAAAATTCAAAAATGCGAAGTAATACCAGTAGCCTTTCGCTTTTTTTCCAACAACAGAATTCCATTCCAAAAGGTCACTAGATTTTTGGATATCTTGATTTTTAATTTTTGTGAGGCCAAAATTTGCAATCAGCTTATTTTCCCAAGTCCAATCATTTTTTTGGTAATTAAAATCATAATTAAGACCAAGTGTTCCAGAAACATTACTAATTCCACCAGCAATCCAATTATCAAATGATGACTGATTGACAAGAAACGTTATGATTCCTTTTTTGACCCAATGAGGCTTGGGTTCTTCTGTGTTTTGTGAGAAACATAAATTAGAGTGAGGCTTAGTATGCTAAGCAAAGTTTTTTTCATAGGTTTTGATTTAGGGTTAATAAATTAATACAAAGATATAATTTTTAAAACAGAAAAACACAATTTTTAAGGAGCGTGGTTTATTTGTTTTTATAAAGTGGGACAGAGGAGCATGCTTCGCCATACATTATAGATTTTGCCACAGATTGAAGTTTTTCAATAATTAGCAAATATGCATTTTGAGGTACGGGTTTGTTGGAACATCCTTTAACAATAACGGGTTTGTTTTTACAAAAAGAGAGGTCCAAGTCGACTATAATGGAGGTATACAATACCGTTTCTAGAGTTTCTAAAGTTCCTACAATTACTGTTTTCGCAATACCATGCAAGTGTGTTTGAATGAGCATAAATGCCCATGCAGGAACAATAGCTTCGGAGCTGCAATGCAATGCCACATGATGATTTTTAAATTGATGCCAGTCAAATTTTAAAAGGGTATTTCGAAATTCTTTTTCCTTTAAAATAAGCCCATCATAAAGCCAATCTTTGATGTCTAAAAGAGTTCGTGTTCCTGTAGGGTAGAAGTCTTCCAAGTCTATTGTAATTAGACTGCTTTTTGCTACACGATTAACAATTTCCCCCATTTTTTATAGCATTCCGAGTTCGAGTTTAGCTTCTTCGCTCATTAAATCCTGAGACCATGGCGGGTCAAAGGTAATCTCAACTTCGGCGTCTTTTACGTCGTCCAAAGATTTTACTTTTTCTTCAACTTCAAGGGGAAGTGATTCTGCCACTGGGCAATTGGGCGTGGTGAGTGTCATCAGAATTTTTACGTCATAATTTTCATTGACAAACACGTCATAGATCAGTCCTAGCTCATAAATATCAACTGGAATTTCTGGATCAAAAATTGTTTTAAGAACTCTAACAATTTTTTCGCCTAATGCATTTACATCTATATTTGATTCACTCATAATTATTGCTGTGTTTGATATGCCAGAGCATATATTTTTATTTGTTTAATCATACTGACCAATCCATTTGCCCTTGTTGGGGATAGGTGTTCCTTAAGGCCAATAGTATCAATAAAATCGGTATTGGCAGACAAAATTTCTTGTGGACTTTGGTTGGAAAACACACGAACTAAAATAGCAACTATCCCTTTTGTAATGATGGCATCACTATCGGCCGAAAAAATAACTTTATCATTTTTAAATTCTGAATGAAGCCATACCTTGCTTTGACATCCTTTGATGATATTTTCATCAGTTTTGTATCTAGTGTCAATCAATGGCAATGATTTTCCTAATTCAATCATATATTCGTAACGTTCCATCCAATCTTCAAACATGGAAAACTCATCTATTAGCTCATCTTGTATGGTTTCTATTTTCATGCTATAAAAATATGACTATAAATCTTTTTCTAAACTTAAATATAATAAATGATTAACAAGTGATTTTATGTCGTTTGGAGGATTCTCATGATCAAAACTTCTTGAACTAAATGTGGTATTATTAATTTTTATTGTTAATTCCGCATGTTGTACTTTATCAGTATGGCGTAGTCCTGACGGCGCCTCTAATTTTACAAATTCATCCAAATCAATTTTTGTGAGCAATGCAAGACATTTAGCCCAATCCATAGGTGTAATTTCTTTTTCAGTAAATTGCTTTTTTTGATAATCTAGGTATGTAAGAATCTTATCTTCTTTTATATGATGTTCTTTATAAAATCCTCGTGTATAATGTTTATAAATAAAAACAGCTTTTTTGTTTTCTGTGATTTTTTCAGAGCTCTTTATTCTTTTTGACGCACACTGTGTATTTACAAAAGCGAAACAAATAAGAGTAAACAAAAATTTCATATGCAGATTTTTAAAATTAACTGAGCATCATTTTGGCTTTTTTCAGAGCTTCTACTAAACGGTCTATTTCTTCTTTGGTGTTGTAAAAAGCGAAAGATGCACGTGCAGTTCCCGAAATTCCATAAAAATCCATAATAGGTTGTGCACAATGTTGTCCTGTTCTTATGGCGATTCCTAACTTATCAATAATTGTACCTATGTCATAGGCATGAATATTTTTTATATTGAATGAAATTACAGATGTTTTCTGTTTTGAAGTTCCATAAATTTTTAAACCTTCAATTGCCAGTAATTGTTCAGTGGCATACTCTAATAGTTCATTTTCATAAGCAGTAATAGTATCAAACCCGACGGTGTTCATGTAATTTATGGCTGCGCCAAAGGCAATACCGCCACAAATATTTGGTGTCCCAGCTTCAAATTTATGAGGAAGATCGGCATAGGTGGTTTTTTCAAAAGTCACTTCTGAAATCATTTCTCCACCACCTTGATATGGAGGTAATTTTTTCAGCCATTTTTCTTTTGCATAAATCATTCCAACACCCGTAGGGCCACACATTTTGTGTGCAGAGGTGACATAAAAATCTACATCCAATTCTTGAACATTTGGTTTAATGTGTGGACAGGCTTGTGCACCATCTATAAGAACAGCTGCGCCTACATTGTGAGATTTTTCAATGATTGTTTTAATGGGATTGATCGTGCCTAATGCATTTGAAATATGATTTACAAAAACCAATTTAGGCCTTAATTCTAGCAATGATTCAAATTCATTCATATCCAATTCTCCCTCTTGAGTCATTGGAATGACTTTCAAAATTGCATTTGTTTTTTCACAAAGCATTTGCCAAGGAACAATATTGCTGTGATGTTCTAAAGCGGAAACTAAAATAACATCATCTTTTTTTAGAATAGCGCCAAAACCATGTGCTACTAAATTGATGCTATGAGTAGTTCCAGACGTGAAAATAATTTCGTGAGCAAATTTTGCATTAAAATGCTTTTGAATCGTTTGACGTGCTTCTTCATAACGATCTGTTGCCTCTTGACTCAATTGATGAACACCTCTATGAATATTAGCATTATAATTACTGTAGTAATCTGCAATAACATCAATAACCTGTTGTGGTGTTTGAGACGTTGCTGCATTATCAAAATACACCAAAGGTTTACCATTTACTTTTCGGTTGAGAATAGGAAAATCTTTCCGAATTTTATGGACATCAAATGTTGTATTTTGAGTAGTATTTTTCATTATAAATCAAATCCAATATTTACTCCTAATTTATTAGCAATCAACTTATTAATTCGTTTTTTAAGTTGTGGAATTTTTACACTTTCGAGTACATTATTAGCAAATGCGTACATCAACAATGCTCGAGCTTCTTTTTCTGGAATACCTCTTGCGCGTAAATAAAACATAGCACCTTCGTCCAATTGTCCAATAGTACATCCATGAGAACATTTTACATCATCAGCGAAAATTTCGAGCTGAGGTTTTGTGTTGATGGTTGCTTTATCATTAACCAATAAATTATTGTTGGCTTGAAAAGCATTTGTTTTTTGTGCTTCTTTTTCTACAACAACTTTACCATTAAAAACACCTACTGCACTATCCCCAAAAATACCTTTGTAGTCTTGATGACTTTCGCAATTTGGCTCAATATGATGAACTAATGTATTGTGGTCAACATGTTGTTTGTTTCCAACAATAGTTACCCCTTTTAAGGTCGAATTTATATGCTCTCCGTTTTGGTGAAAGCTAAGATTGTTCCTGGTGAGTTTGCCTCCAAAACTGAAGGTATGAACAGAAACATTACTCTCTAGGTGTTGATCAATAAATGTGTTGTCTATTAGTGATGCATTTGATTGGTCATTTTGTACTTTATAATAATCTACTATAGCACGTTTTGTAGCAAAAATTTCTGTAACACTATTGGTGAGTGTTGGATTTTCTGTTAAACTTTGATGACGCTCAATAATTTGAACTTGGGCATTTTCATCAACAACAATTAAATTTCTGGGTTGAAGCAATAATGAGGGCTCTACACCTGTTGAAAAATGAATGATTTGTATAGGTCTTTCAGCAAGTTTATTTTTTTTAATGTGAATGTAAGCCCCTTCAGAACAAAATGCAGTATTGAGTGCATTCAACCCATTTTTAGAGGCAATTTTATTGAAATAGGTTTCAATTATTGGCTGATACTTAGATTTACTCATTACTGCAGACATCAAACAAACATCAATTCCTTCGTGAGTTGTTTTTGATAAATGTGATGCATATTTTCCATCAATAAAAATAATTTTATAACTATCGATATCATGAATAAAATATTGTTGAATGTCTTTGTATTCTATAGTATTTTCAGCCTTTGGAAAAATGCTGTAATCTTCTTTTAAGATTCTATTCAATGAAGTGTATTTCCAAGCTTCACTTTTCTTACTTGGGAAACCTTCATTTTCAAATATTTTAATTGCCTCTCCACGTAGTTTGTTGACATAAGGATTATCTATTGAATTTTGATTTTCAAAAGCAATAAATGACGATAAGAGTTTTTCTTTCAGTTCCATAAACTACATATTAGGCATTTTGATTGGCCTCTTGTTTGATCCAGTCATACCCCTTTTCTTCCAATTCAAAAGCGAGTTCTTTGCCTCCAGATTTCACAATTTTACCATCATAAAGAACGTGTACATAATCTGGTACAATATAGTCAAGCAGTCGTTGGTAGTGCGTGATGACTAGGGTTGCATTATCTTTAGTTTTTAATTTATTCACACCATTTGCAACAATTCTTAGTGCATCAATATCTAGTCCTGAATCGGTTTCATCTAAAATGGCAAGTTTAGGTTCTAGCATGGCCATTTGAAAGATTTCATTTCGTTTTTTTTCACCACCAGAAAAACCTTCATTCAAAGACCTGGAAAGAAATTTTCTATCAATTTCTAAAAGTTCAGATTTTTCACGAATTGCTTTCAGCATTTCGCTTGCAGGCATATCATCCAATCCCTTTGCTTTACGTGTTTCGTTCAACGCTGTTTTGATGAAATTTGTTACTGTTACACCTGGAATTTCTACAGGATATTGAAATGATAAGAAGACGCCTTTGTGTGCGCGTTCTTCTACGCTCAACTCACTAATGTCTTCCCCTTCAAAAAGAATAGACCCTTTATCAATTTCATAGTCTTCTTTTCCTGCAATGACTGATGCAAGTGTACTTTTACCGGAGCCATTTGGTCCCATTATGGCATGTACTTCACCTGGTTTTATGTCCAAGTTGATTCCTTTTAAAATAGATTTTTCATCTATGTGTGCGTGGATGTTATTTATTTTTAACATAATTATTCTGTTCCTAGAATTAAGGTATTTTTTGATTTTTTTCTGGGTGTAACTGATATAATTTCTTTAATATCAAATTTCTTCTCCCACTTTATTTTTTCATCTTCCTCTGTTGAAATGCTCCCTTTGAGTTCTACATAAATTATTTCTGAGATTTTTGCATTAAGCGCTTTTGCTTTTTTATTCAGTTCTAGTGTTTTTTCATTCATGTAAACACCATAAATTTCTTCTTTGGTTTGTAATACTGCAGCATCCTTAAAGAAGATATAACTGCCTTTAATTGTTGATAGTTCTTCGGAATTGTTTTTGCAACCTAAAACTAACAAAAGTATTGTAAGAAAAGTAAGTTTTTTCATATTCTAAAATTTAACCCACAGAACCTTCGAGACTTATTTCTAATAATTTTTGTGCCTCAACTGCAAATTCCATTGGAAGTTTATTTAAAACATCTTTACTAAATCCATTGACAATTAGTGCAATGGCTTTTTCGGTATCAATGCCTCTTTGGTTACAATAAAAAATCTGATCTTCACCGATTTTACTTGTTGTGGCTTCGTGTTCAATTTGGGCAGTTTTATTTTTGGCTTCAATATATGGAAATGTATGTGCGCCACATTCATTTCCCATAAGTAAACTATCACATTGCGAAAAGTTTCGAGCATTTTCTGCTCTAGAGCTGACTTGGACCAAACCTCTATAGCTGTTTTGGGACTTCCCTGCAGAAATTCCTTTACTAATAATAGTTGATTTTGTATTTTTCCCCAAATGAATCATTTTGGTTCCTGTATCGGCTTGCTGATAGTTATTAGTAACAGCAATAGAATAAAATTCTCCAACAGAGTTGTCACCTTTTAGTACACACGATGGATATTTCCAAGTTACGGCACTTCCTGTTTCTACTTGTGTCCAGGAAATTTTTGCATTTTTTTCGCAAAGCCCTCTTTTGGTTACAAAATTATAAACACCACCTTTGCCCTCAGCATTACCTGGGTACCAATTTTGAACAGTAGAATATTTAATTTCTGCATCATCTAATGCAATAAGTTCCACTACTGCGGCATGAAGCTGATTTTCATCTCTACTTGGTGCAGTACAACCCTCTAAATAGCTTACATAACTGCCTTCATCAGCAATGACCAATGTGCGTTCAAATTGGCCTGTTCCTGCTTGATTGATTCTAAAGTATGTTGATAATTCCATGGGACAACGCACGCCTTTTGGGATATAACAAAAACTTCCATCGCTAAAAACGGCACTATTAAGAGCTGCATAGTAGTTATCAGTTTTTGGCACGATTGTTCCAATGTGTTTTTTAACCAAATCAGGGTGTTTTTCAATGGCCTCTGACATGCTCATAAAGATGATACCTTTTTCAGATAATGTTTTTTTGAAAGTTGTCGCAACAGAAACAGAGTCAACAACAACATCCATGGCAACTCCAGCCAATTTTTTTTGTTCTTCTAAAGAGATTCCTAGCTTTTCAAATGTGGCCAAAAGTTCTGGATCAACATCATCAATACTCTCATATTTTGGCTTGCTGTTAGGTGCAGAGTAATATGAAATTGCTTGAAAATCAGGTTTTTTATATGAAACATTGGCCCAGTCGGGCTCTTTCATGTCTTTCCATATTTTAAAGGCTTCCAAACGCCAATCGGTCATCCATTCTGGTTCGTTTTTTTTCTTTGAAATGGCACGCACAATAGATTCATCAAGACCAACAGGAAATGTATCTGATTCAATATCTGTATAAAAACCATATTCGTATTGCTTGGTTTTTAGTTCTTCTCGTAAGTCGTCTTCAGTATATTTATTCATACTATTTTAGTTCTTTTTATTATAGAGAAAATGATTCTCCACAACCGCATGTGCGGTTGGCATTTGGGTTATTAAAAATAAAGCCGCTTCCATTGAGGCCACCAGAGTAGTCCAAAGTTGTTCCTATGAGATAGAGAAAACTCTTGGTGTCAACAATAATTTTGATGCCATTATCTTCAAATAATTTGTCACTCTCAATTTGCTCACGATCAAACTTAAGATCATAAGACAGACCGGAGCATCCGCCACTTTTTACGCCAACACGGACAAAATCTTTTTTAGGATCAAAACCGTCTTCAAGCATCAATGATTGTACTTTATTTTTTGCTATTTCGCTTACCTTTATCATTCTTCTTATATAGATACTTTCTAAATAGAGAGCAAATATACAACATAACGTCTATACAATGCTACATCCTAACATTATATTAGCATATGTGTATATAGGTTTTTATTATGGGTGAGCGTATTGAGGATTGGTAATAAATTCAAAGTCAGAGAGCGAAAGTAAAAATTGTTTTAAATTTTCTTTATCTGTTTCACCAAGTTGAACTCCGCCTTGTTCTACTTTTTTCATTAAAGGATCAATGGTTGGAGAGTCTTGAAGTCCTTCACTGTAGTGATTAATCACCTCTTCGATAGTTTCAAATCGGCCATCGTGCATGAAGGGAGCGGTAAATGCGAGGTTTCTTAGAGATGGCGTTCTGAATTTTCCATTATCATTTGGGTCGCCAGAAGCAATACCTAAGCCTAAATCAGATGGATTGGCGTCCAAGCCATTGTTATGAAATTTATTATCGGACCACAGTGGATTGTTTTCGCTTCCATGACAATGAAAACAATCTCCACGATTTTCGTCCATAAACACATTGAACCCTTCAAGTTCTTGAGGGGTTAGCGTGGCTTCTCCCAATAGATATCTATCAAATTTAGAATTTGCAGAAATAATGGTGCGTTCAAATTGTGAAATTGCTTTGCTTACCATTATAGAGTCTATGCCAGAAGTTCCAAATGCTTGTTCAAATAGAGTTGGGTAATTTGGATCTTGTTGCAAGCGTTGTACCACATTATCCAATGTGTTATGCATTTCAATTGGGTTTGTAATAGGATCAAATACTTGACGTTCCAAACTTAATTCTCTTCCGTCCCAGAAAAATTTATCATCATAATTCCATGCCAAATTAAAAAGCGGCATGCTGTTTCGTGTACCCTCAATGTTATCTATACCAATACTGAATTGTAAATTATTTGTAAATGCCTTCTGTGGAGCATGACAGGTAGCACACGATTGTGTATTATCAGCCGATAATTTTTTATCAAAAAATAGTTTTTTTCCAAGTGCAATCCCTTCTTCGGTAAGAGGATTATTTGTTGGAATAACAGGTGGCAAAATACGATCTTGAAACACTTCTGGTATATCTATACTAACGGGTCTCGGAACATAGCCATTAGTGGTGCTTGGCTCATCTTTTGAACACGCAAAACAAGTGATTAAAACAAGTAAACTGTATTTTCTAATTTTATTCATTAGAGACTAGATTAAAAACATTTTGACCATTTTGATACATTAGAATTTGAGCGGCACTATTGGGCATCAACATTTGATTGTATTGATTTAAATCCCAAGTGTTTGGTTGTTTAAACCATTGAGCGATATCCATTGCAATGGTGATTTGATTGGTGCCAGTCAGCGTTATTTCTCCTAAGCTAACCTCAAAAAAGGTGTCTTGTGGGAAGGTAGGATTTGGCCCTGGATTATTTACGGCTCGAATTGCATGATAATTATAGCTCGATTCTACATTTGAACTGTTAATGTATTTACCATCCATCTGCATGTAATGGTAACCACCACCAAGCATGGCAGGGACATTCCATGTTGCAGAATTTAAATCTGTATAAGTGCCATCTGTATTGTCTTCATTTGTAAATCCAAAAACAAAGGAAATATCAGAATAACTTCCAACAGCTACAGTTTGATTTGTAGAGAAACTCAATGAAGTAACATCCTCTAAGTCGACTAAATTATATTCATCAATTGTGATGACTTCGCCCGTATTTTTATTTAATTTTATTTTAGAAATTAAATAACGTAAGCGTTCTATACTAAGTTCATTTCCAAATGCATTTGTAAACTGAATGGTGTTAAAATCAGAATTTGTAACCTCCGTTTCTTCCCATTTGTGTGTGAATTTTAAATTCACAGCCGTAACGGCACTGATGTTATCATCATTGTCTTTTTCACAAGCTACAAATACAAGTGTAAATGCTAAAATTATAAGATTAAATTTCATTGTTTTGCTTTAATAATTAATACGTCTGAAAATCCTTTATTTTCAGAAATGTCAATATCCGAACTGTTGGTATTACCAACCGCAATGATGCTTCCACTATTAAGTTCTGTTATACCCATCAATAGATCCACATTACCCCCGCCAACGCTAGTTTGCCACTTTATATTTCCTTGTGCATTGATTTTAAAAACCCATGCATCATTTTGACCATTATTTTCCGTCAAATTTCCATCTGAACTTCTGGAATTCCCAGCAACTAGAAATTCATTATCTTGAGTTTTATGAATTGCTTTTACACCATCAAAACTACTACCCCCAAAGGTTTTTTCCCAGAGTAAATCGCCATCAGAATTTATTTTGATGACCCAAACATCTGCTGCGCCACTATTTGTAGAAAGGTCAATATTATTGCTTCTTGAATCACCAGCAATCAAGAAGTTACCATCAGCTGTTGTGGTAATGGCTCTTGCTTCGTCAATTTCGGTGCCACCAAATGACTTTTCCCATAGTAATGTGCCAGTATTATTTAGTTTGACTACCCAAAAATCATAGGTGCCTTTGTTGTTATTAATATCAACATCATCACTATCAGAAGAGCCCATAATAAGGAAATTTCCGTCTTGTGTTTGTACAGAATCATAGGCTGTATCTGTAAATGTTCCTCCAAAATATCGGCTCCATTGTAGGCCACCCATCGCATCTATTTTAATCACCCAATAATCTCCACCAGCATGGCGCTCCATATTCATTCTATTATTGCCAGCACCATCTGATGCTGAAACATCAAGTACCCCCGATAATAAGAATCCATTATCTTGGGTTTGAATAATAGAAAAAGCACTATCTGCACCTACATAACCAAATGATTTCTCCCAAATAATTGTTCCTGATGCGTCTAGTTTCGCCACCCAAAAATCATTGCTCCCTGAGTTGTTTGAGACATCACCATCATTACTTTTACTACTTCCTAAAATGGCATAACCACCATCATTTGTTGTTATTAAATCTTCACCACGATCATCGTCTGAACCTCCATAAACTTTTTGCCATTGCTGCTGACCAGAGGCATCAAATTTCACTAACCAATAATCAAAAGATGTATCAGTTTTGTTCGAAATATCACCATCCATACTTTGAGTGTAGCCCAAAACAGCATAGCCGCCATCTGGTGTATTAACAACAGATTGTGCGCTTTCGTTTTTGGTGCCGCCAATAGTTAAAACTTCTTCAACTTCAACTGATTGATTTTCAGTTGGTTGAATATTTTCAGAGGAGTCACAACCTAGATGAATACTTAGGACGAAAACAAAACAACTGAATTTTATGTTTTGTATGGCAGTCATAGTTTTGAGTTTTATTCACTTTTTTTAACAATAAATAGTCCTTTTTCAATGTCGCTGATGACTATATTTTTGCTTGCAAAATAGGGGTAAACATTCCATACGCCATTAAAAGCCGCATTATCATTACTTGGATAAGTGTCAAAAAAGCCAATTTCATTCATGCTTTGATTCCCTATATTACTGATATCAATTTCTCGCATTCCTGCTCTATAGCTTGCCAAGAAATAACTATCACCAACAGTGTAACCATTGTGGTCTATAGACGTGTTTTGAGCAATATATTCAAAGCTTAGAGTAGGATTGTCTAAATCGCTAAAATCAAAAATAATGGTGCGTGTATTGGTGCCGATACTTTGCTCATCAAGTTCATCACCAACAATAAAATAGCGTAAGTCTTCAGTAAACCAGCCTTGATGTGTGTATTCAATGTTACTGTATCCAATAGTAGAAATTGTTACAGGATTTGATTTGTCTGTAACGTCTGCAATAACAACTTCATCTTCATTACTTCCGATAAGAATTTCTTTTCCAATATAATCAGGGTCTGGACCATTATACGTTACAACCTGCGCATCGTGAGAGTAGCCTCCATTACCAAAACCGCCTTCTGAAACAGGTGCTGTTGGATTTTGAATATTGATAAATAATGGACCTCCTTGGAAAGGGCCATTTCTGTTGGTCCCAACTACATAAGCATAGCCAGAATCTTCATTTATGACAATATTATGAGCACTGCCAAAGTCTGTAAAGTGAGTGTCAGCATTAAATTCAATGGGTAGATTTTGTACATTTCTTAGGCGTTTTAAATCGAAAACTTGCATGCCATGTCCATTGGCTTCACTTACAATAAAGGCATGATTCTGATACACTTTAATATCTCGCCAGCTACTGCTAACGGTTGCAGTGGGTAGTATGCCAATAAGTTTTAAATTATTTGGACTACTTATATCGACAAAAGCGGTGTGAGAAGACAAACCAACGAGAGCATATTCTTTTCCATCCAGAGGGTCTGTCCATCCCCAGGAATCATTTCCAGAAATATTACTTCCAGGATTAATACTTAAATCTTCTAATGACAAATAGCCAACTAAATCATAGCCGTTACATGGGTAAATTCCTGCAAATCCATTAATACAAGGCGAAGAGGTATAGTCAACATCATCACAAATATCCCCAATGCCATCACTATCACTATCTTCCTGATTTGGATTAGCAGCAAGGGGGCAATTGTCCATTGCATCATAAACCCCATCGCCATCACTGTCAGAAAAGGTGTTTCCAACAGCTTCATTTTCACAATTCAATAACAACCCAAAAACCGAAATAAAAATTGAAAGAATAAAATTTTTGTTATAATTCATGTTTTAATATTTAGTACTTGGCTTCTTAACTAGCACAATTTACATTAAAATCTATTATAACATAATAAAAAAATCATAATTACTGTATTTTTGCAACATGATAGAAGACAAAAATCAAAACAAAACAACATTATCTGAATTAGGAGAGTTTGGATTAATTGAACATTTGACTACCAATTTTTCAATAAAAAATTCCAGCACTGTTCTAGGCATTGGTGATGATGCCGCGGTATTGAATTTTAAAGACAAATCAGTGGTAGTTTCTACTGATTTGTTGGTAGAGGGTGTTCATTTTGATTTGAGCTATATGCCATTGAAACACCTTGGTTATAAAGCTGTAATTGTGAATTTATCTGATATATATGCGATGAATGCTCGTGCAACTCAAGTGACCGTTTCTATTGCAGTATCCAATCGCTTTGGATTGGAAGCTTTAGAAGCTTTATACGATGGAATTCATACTGCTGCAAAAGTATATGGGGTAGATGTAATTGGAGGAGATACAACATCTTCAACAAGTGGCCTTACAATTTCTATTACTGCTATTGGAGAAATAAATCCTTCAAATGTTGTAAAAAGAAGCGAAGCAAAACCCAATGATTTATTGGTAGTTTCAGGTGATATTGGTGCAGCTTATTTAGGACTTCAGGTTTTGGAGCGCGAAAAAGAAGTCTTTAAGGTAAATCCAAACAATCAACCTGATTTGGATGCATATACATATATAATTGAGCGCCAACTTAAACCAGAAGCTCGAAAAGATATTGTCCAATTACTTCAAGATTTAGACGTAAAACCCACATCAATGATTGACATAAGTGATGGATTATCTTCAGAAATAATTCATTTGTGCAAACAAAGTAATGTGGGTTGTGATTTGTATGAAGAAAAAATACCGCTGGACCCTCAGGTGATTTCAACTTGCGAGGAGTTTAATTTGGATAGCACTACTATTGCACTTAGCGGGGGTGAGGATTATGAATTGTTAATGACAATTAGTCAAGACGATTACCCAAAAATTAAAGCAAATCCAAACTTAACAGTAATTGGGTATATGACAGATGCTAGTTCTGGAATGCACTTGGTGACTCGTGGAGACGAAAAAATTCCACTTACAGCACAAGGTTGGAATAGCTTAAATCAAGGTTAATTTTTCCAACGTAAACTTTCCATAAACCGTACGACGTCATTTTTGATATAATCAACAGCAGGGAATAATGAGTCATAATTTGGACGTGCTTTAAAGTACAATTCACCAGAAAGGAAATGTTTCTTTTTGTCTGAAACAAAAAATTGAATTTGAGAGGCTACTGGGCCTTTTAAATCGAATAGTTTTCCATAAACATTGGTTTGTTCATTTTTAAAAGCACGCTCCGAAACCTCTCTTGCCATTTTTGCATGTTTTTGTGTTATGGATTGCGCTTCAGAAATATAATTTTTAAGATTGTTATTTAATGTGTTGTAGGTCAAATAAACTGTAGCATTCAATGATGGATAGTTGAGATTTAATCCTAATTTTTTTTTATTTTTTGATATGGTTTCAACTGTGGATAGTTTGTTTTTATCAAATGTGAAAGGCAGTTGAGGTTCAATATTTTGATAATTTGCTTTTGGGTAATCTAGACTTAAAAATGCTTTTGGCTTAGGCACACTTACATCTTGGCATGACCAACACAAACAAATCATTAAAATAAAAAATCGAGTCATTATTTTTTAAGTGTAACTTTTAATTGTTTTATTCTTTTATTATCGATGCTTTCAATAACAAAAGTGAATGTGTTAAATTTTATTTTGGATTTAATTTTCGGAAAGCTTTTAGAAATTTCAAGAACAAACCCTGCAAGGGTTTCAGCTTCTCCTTTTTTGTGTTCAAAAACAGACTCGTCTTCGAGTTTTATAATTCTATAAAAATCTTTTAGAGTTGTTTTGCCTTCAAACACATAATTAAAATTATCAATTTTTGAATAAATCAAATCATCATCATCAAATTCATCACTAATATCTCCAACGATTTCCTCAATAACATCTTCCAAAGAAACAACTCCTGATGTACCGCCATATTCGTCTACAACAATCGCCAAGTGTATTTTCTTTTCCTGAAACTCCACCATTAAGTCGTCCAATTTTTTGTTTTCGGGAACAAATAATGGTGTTCGTAGTAAACTGTTCCAATCAAATTCTTTTATGTTTAAATGTGGTAATAAATCTTTTGCATATAAAATTCCTGAAACAGAATCTATAGAGTTGTCATAAACTGGAATTCTAGAATACCCATTAGCAATTATTTGTGGAATAATTTCCTTAAAGCTTAATGTGCTTTCAAGTCCAAAAATATCAATGCGTGGACGCATCACTTGTTTTGTGTCGGTATTTCCAAATGACACAATTCCTTGAAGAATTTTTTGTTCTTCTTTTGTTGTGTCTTCTTCACTTGTTAGCTCCAAAGCTTGAGAGAGATAATCAACATTTAAGTTTGATTTTTGTTTACCTAATCGTTTGTGAATTAACAAAGTAACCTTTCGCATAGGCATGCTAATTAGTGAAAATAAAACATCTAAAACTTGTAGCGGTCTTGCCATAAATTTTGAAAACTTCAAATTATTTCTGTTGGCATAAACTTTTGGTAAGATTTCTCCAAACAATAAAATGAGAAAAGTAATAATGAAAACCTCCACAAAAAATACAAGATCAATTTTAAAAAGAATAAGGTTAATTTTGGAATTAATACCACTAAATAGACGTTCGCTCAATGCTGCAAAGAGGATAACAATTCCGATGTTTATAAAATTATTAGCTACCAAAATAGTTGCTAACAACTTCTTTGGACGACGCAAAAGTGAGTTTATAATGTTTAAGGCTTTTGAAGGATTGTTCTCTTCAGCTTCCAAATCAACTTTTGTAAGTGAAAAAAGAGCAACTTCTGCACCAGAAATTAGAGCAGAACAGCACAATAGAATGATAAGAAATAACCCGCCAAATGCTAGGGTTGTATCAATGGAATTTAAAAAAACAAGGTCAGCTTCCAAAGTTTTTTAGTTGGTAATACAATTAAAATGGCAAATCATCTGCGCCCTCATTTTTACTTGTAGTGGTTTGAATTGGCGCTGCTGTGGTGTTTACAGGAACGGAATTACCACCTTGTTGAGTTTGTTCATTTTTTGCGGTCAAAAATGTAAAATCTGTACAAATAATTTCTGTAGAATAGCGATCATTGTTGTTGTCGTCTTGCCATTTTCTCGTTTTCAGTCGTCCTTCTACATAAACACGATCTCCTTTTTTGAGGTATTTTTCACAGATTTCAGCTGCCTTATTACGCACCACAACATTGTGCCATTCTGTATTAGTAACTTTTTCATTGGTTTGTTTATTGGTGTATGTTTCATTGGTCGCCAAAGGGAAACGACCTACACAATTACTATCGTCAAAATAATGAATTTTAACGTTATCACCCAAATGGCCTATGAGCATCACTTTGTTTAGTGTTCCAGACATAATTAGAATTTTAAGCAGATTTATAAAATATAAAGATATTCAAAAAAATAACAATTACGATTGAAACTCCTTAATAAATCGATCTATGACAACAGGGACTGCGAATTTTGAAATTTTAGACCATTTTATGCCATTTTTCAAAGTGCTTGAAGTTTGAATAATCCAAAATTTGATATGAAGTTCTTGATGAGATAATTTATGAACAATATCTTTTTTGTTGTGTAGTGATATGGAATCAATGACTAAATTTTTAATAATTTTCTTTTCTATTTTTTGATTTAAGTCAAAAATAGTTTCAGATTTTGATGTTTCAACTAATGGAAACTGATATAGGTTTTGCCAAATTCCATTGGAAATGCGTTGTTCCAAAATTGTTTCTTGGTCTCTGGATTGAATCACCAAAAAATTAAAATACTTTTTTTTAATCTTAATTTTTTTCAATTTTACAGGAAGCTCCTGAATCCTCCCAGTGTTGAACGCAACGCAATCCATGGCAATAGGGCATTTTGAACAATCTGGAGATTTGGGTCTACATTGTATAGCACCAAACTCCATGATGGCTTGATTGTAGTCGCCAATATTTTTGTTTGGTAAAAGTGATGTGGCAATTGTTTTGAATTCTTTAATTCCTTGTGTTGAATTTATAGGGATATCAATTCCATAAAAACGAGATAACACTCTATACACATTTCCATCGACAACGGCGGTTTTTTCTTCAAAGCAAATTGAGGCAATAGCACTTGCAGTATAGTCTCCAACCCCTTTGAGCGCTAATAAATCTTTATAGTTTTCTGGAAATATTCCGTTTAATTCTTTAGCAACAAATATTGCGGTTTTGTGCAAATTTCGTGCTCTGGAATAATATCCTAGTCCTTGCCAATCTTTTAATACCTCGTCTTCTGATGCATTTGCAAGATCAAAAACAGAAGGATAATGCTCAATAAATTTTAAATAATAGGGCATTCCTTGCTGAATTTGGGTTTGTTGAAGTATGATTTCCGACAGCCAAATTTTGTAGGGATCTTTGGAGGCGCGCCACGGCAAATCTCTTTTGTGTACTGAATACCAATAGGTTAATTTTGAATTAAAGTTCATTTTTTTCAAGCATCAGCAACAAAAATAAACTATTCAACGGATAAATTTTAATTCTCAAGGATTGAAATATTGAATATAAAATACATATATTTGCAAGCCCTTAAATGACATTAACTTAAAAGTGCTATATAATGACAAAAGCAGAAATTGTAACAAAAATTTCTAATCAGCTAGGAATTGAAAAAGCAGACGTTTTGGCAACAGTGGAGTCTTTTATGAATGAAGTAAAAGGATCTTTAGAAATTGGCGACAACGTATACCTCAGAGGTTTTGGTAGTTTCGTGATTAAAACACGTGCAGAAAAAATTGGCAGAAATATTTTAAAAAATACATCTATCAAAATACCTGCACATAACATACCATTATTTAAGCCTTCAAAAGTATTTCTTGAAGGTGTAAAAAAGAAGGTGAAAGTAAATTAATTAATTATAAAAAAAGTTATATATGCCCAGTGGTAAAAAACGTAAAAGACACAAGGTAGCTACGCACAAGCGTAAGAAACGTCGTCGTGCAAACCGACACAAAAAAAAGTAAATTGATTAAGTAGTATTTGCTACTTTTTCAGTTTTAAAACAAACGTTCATTGAAATCAAATTCATGTTTTGTTGATTTTACCTAATTAACAAACTGAATTTAACGGGATTAAATCCTGTGAAAATTTAATTTACAAGAAAATATGTTCGAGTAAATATAAATTATTGTATCATCCATCTGTGCAACAACTGTTGTATAGATTAAAATTAACACTATGAATAAAGAATTAATAATTCGATCCAGTTCAGACAATGTTGATTTTGCCTTATTAAAAGATGGAAAACTAATTGAATTTCAAAAAGACAAGGAAAATAATAAATTTTCTGTTGGCGATGTGTTTTTAGCCAAAGTTAGAAAATCTATTCCCGGACTCAACGCCGCATTTGTTAATGTGGGGTATCACAAAGATGCATTTTTGCATTATCATGATTTGGGGCCAAAATTACCTTCATTATTGAAATTCATAAAAAGTGTAAGCACAGGTAAACAAAAAGACTTTTCTCTTAAAGATTTTTCTTATGAAAAAGATATCCATAAAGATGGTAAAATAGATAAAGTTATTCATCCAAATCAAACTTTATTGGTTCAAATTGTAAAAGAGCCAATATCATCTAAGGGACCAAGAATTAGTTCAGAAATATCATTTGCGGGGCGCTATTTGGTTTTGGTGCCATTTTCGAATCGTATTTCAATTTCTCAAAAAATTGAAAGTCGTGCAGAAAAAGAGCGATTAAAACGATTAGTAAAAAGCATTACACCAAAAGGATTTGGGGTCATTATTAGAACTGTTGCCAAAGGCAAAAAGGTAGCAGAACTTGATAAAGATTTACAACACTTGTATACAAAATGGGAAGCTGTTTGTAGAAGTATTCCCAAGGCACATATGCCTAGCAAAGTTTTGGGTGAAATGAATAAAGCTTCGTCTATTCTGAGAGATATATTTAATGACAGTTTTACAAAAATAACTGTAGATAATAAGGACCTTTGTGAGAAAATAAAAGATTACGTATTTGAAATTGCACCTCACAAAGAATCTATTGTTAAACACTACAATTCCAAAACTCCAATTTTTGAAAAATATGGAATTGAACGTCAAATAAAAACATCCTTTGGCAAAACAGTTTCATTACCAAAAGGAGCGTATCTTATTGTAGAGCACACAGAAGCCCTTCATGTTGTAGATGTCAATAGTGGGAATAGAACAAGTAAAGAGAGAAACCAAGAAGATACTGCCATTGAAGTCAATATAATTGCAGCAACAGAACTTGCAAGGCAATTTAGACTTCGTGACATGGGTGGAATTATTGTAGTAGACTTCATTGACATGAATAGTGCTGAGAATCGCAAAAAACTGTTCAACCATTTAAGAGATGAAATGAAAGACGATCGGGCAAAACATAAAATTTTGCCACCGAGTAAATTTGGACTTATTCAAATCACACGTCAGCGTGTTCGTCCAGAAATGAATATCAAAACAAAAGAAGCAAATCCAAACGGAACGAATGGTTCTGAGGTAGAAGCTCCAATTGTTTTGATAGACAAAATTAATCATCAACTCGATCAAATTATCAAAAAAGGACATAAAAGAGTGACTTTAAACACACACCCTTTTATTGCCGCCTTTATTACAAAAGGGTTCCCATCAATTCGTTTGAAATGGTATTTTAAACACAAAAAATGGGTAAAAATTATGCCAAGAGATGCTTACACATATTTAGAATATCGTTTTAAAAACGATAACGGCAAAACAATTAAATTGTAACTAAAAAAGCCTTATGCATTTTTGCATAAGGCTTTTTTTATGGGTTGTTTTCAAAACGATTAAATAATCGTAGACTGTCCTAAATATATATTAGAAAAATTCAGATTAGAATCCTCAGGATTATTGATAAAATCTTCAATAAAATCGCCTACTTTACTTGTCGTTACGTTATCGTATTTTTGATTCAAATCAGGTGTTGTAATCTGTAAATGTAAAGATTTGTCCACTGCTTTTCTTATCATATCGGCTTCTTCTTTCAAGTCAAAATGATCTAGTAGCATTGCTGCAGAAAGTATTGAAGCAACAGGATTTGCAATCCCTTTTCCTGTAGCTTGAGGATAAGAGCCGTGAATGGGTTCAAACATTGCAAATTTTCCCCCAACAGACGCAGAGGCCAATAAGCCAATAGAACCTCCAATAACGCTGGCTTCATCACTGATAATATCACCAAATAAGTTCTCTGTAAGAATGACATCAAATTGGGTAGGATTTAAAATCATTTGCATAGCAGCGTTGTCTACAAACAGAAATGCAAGTTCTACATCAGAATATTCTTTTCCTATTTCAGTTACTACCTTGCGCCACAATCTTGAGCTTTCCAAAACATTGGCTTTATCGACGAGTGTTACTTTTTTATTTCTTTTTTGAGCTGCTTTAAAAGCTAGGTGTGATATACGCTCAATTTCTAGACGACTATAGGTACATAAATCTGAAGCCGTGTTGCCGTCATCACTTATTTTCTTTTCTCCAAAATACAATCCGCCTGTAAGTTCTCTATAAATGCTAATATCTGTACCTCTAATGATGCTTTTCTTTAAAGGAGACTTTTTAAGTAACTTGTCATAAGCCTTGACGGGTCTGATATTTGCAAACAGCTCTAGTTCTTTTCTTAGTTTTAGAAGCCCTTGTTCTGGACGTACTTTTGCCGATGGATTATTATCATATTTTGGATCACCAATAGCGCCAAAAAGGATAGCATCAGTGGATTTGCACAAATCAAGTGTGCTTTCTGGTAATGGGTCGTTGTGGTTGTCTATTGCAATGGCACCAACATCGGCGTATGTATATTCAAATTTATGGTTGAAGTTTTGAGCAATTGCATTCAAAACCTTAACAGCTTGTTCTGTAACTTCTGGGCCAATACCATCTCCTGGTAGTACAGCAATTTTTAAGTTCATAGGGATTGTGTTTTTTGAAGTTCAAAGGCTTCAATTTTATCTTTTTTGCTTAACAAATAGTCAATGTCATCATATCCGTTGATAAGACATGTTTTTTTGTAGGGGTCAATGTCAAATGTAGTTTTAATATCTGTTCCTAAGACCGATAATGTTTGAGCCTCAAGGTTAATTTCAAATTGAATATTGGCATTTTTTTCTACCACCTGGAACAATTGTTGAAGAATATCTTCTGAAACTTGAATCGGTAGAAGAACATTATTTAGTGCATTTCCTTTAAAAATATCAGCGAAAAAGCTGGAAATAATCACCTTAAATCCAAACCCTGCAAGCGCCCAAGCTGCATGTTCGCGACTAGATCCGCAACCAAAATTATCACCAGCAACAAGAATACTGCCTGTGTATTTTTGATTATTCAGAGCAAAATCTGAAATTAAATTATCTTGTTTATCATAACGCCAATCTCTAAATAAATTATCACCAAATCCCTTTTTATCAGTAGCCTTTAAAAAACGTGCAGGAATAATTTGATCGGTATCAACATTAGAGATATTTAATGGAATTGTTGTGGATATTAGAGTTGAAAATTTTTCCATTACACGAGTTGTTTTGAGATATCTATAATTGTGCCTTCTACCGCAGTAGCTGCTGCCACCAATGGGCTAGCGAGTATTGTTCGAGATCCTTGCCCTTGTCGGCCTTCAAAGTTTCTGTTTGAAGTAGATACACAATATTCACCTTGCGGAATTTTATCATCATTCATCGCCAAACAAGCTGAACATCCTGGTTGTCTGAGTTCAAATCCTGCTGCTTTAAAAATATCTTTTAGTCCTTCTTCAATAATTTGCGCTTCAACTTGTCGGCTTCCTGGGACTAGCCATGCGGTAACATTTTTGGCTTTTTGTTTGCCTTTTATATAGTTTGCTGCTACACGAAAATCTTCAATTCTAGAGTTTGTACAACTTCCAATAAAAACATAATTTATAGGTTTTCCGATCAAAGACTCTCCTTCAGTAAAGTTCATATAAGCCAAAGATTTTTTGTCCGATTCATTTTCTGAATTGGGTATATTTTCAGAAATTTTAATCCCCATTCCAGGGTTTGTACCGTAAGTAATCATTGGCTCTATGTCTTTGGCATCAAAAACATACTCTTTGTCAAATGTAGCACCATTATCTGTAGGAAGTGTTTTCCAGTAAGCAACTTTGTTTTCAAAATCTTTTCCTTTAGGAGCGAATTCTCGACCTTTTATATACTCAAATGTCGTTTCATCAGGCGCAATCATACCGCCTCTAGCGCCCATTTCAATACTCATATTACAGACAGTCATACGACCTTCCATAGTCATGTTTTCAAAAACATCGCCTGCATATTCACAAAAATAGCCTGTACCAGAATTAGTTCCTAGTTTAGAAATGATATACAAAATCACATCTTTGGGTAAAACACCTTTATTGAGTGTTCCATTTACGATAACTCTAAGGCTTTTGGGCTTTGTTAAAAGTAAACATTGACTTGCAAAAACTTGAGCTACTTGGCTGGTGCCTATTCCAAAAGCGATTGTCCCAAACGCACCGTGTGTAGAGGTATGACTATCGCCACAAACCATGGTCATTCCAGGTTGAGTAACACCAAGTTCAGGAGCCATGACATGAACAATACCATTGTACTTATGCCCAAGTTCGTACAGGGTGATATTATTTTTTTTACAATTTTTCCCCAATTTCTGCAATTGATGTCTCGATAATTCATCGCTTACGGGCAGGTGTTGATTTTGTGTTGGTGTGTTGTGATCAGCAGTAGCCACAATTTGTTTGGGTCTAAAGATTGGTATATTTCTATTTTCCAATTCACTAAATGCTTGAGGACTAGTAACCTCATGAATTAAGTGTTTATCAATATACAAGATTTGAGGACCATTTTCAATGGTGTCGACTACATGTGCATCCCAAACCTTATCAAATAAAGTTTTTTTCATGATTAAATTAGCGAAGTTCGTTATAAATTGAACTAGATTCTATAATTGTGTGTATGTCGCTATCATTGACTTCTTTTTTTGCATCAGCAAATTTTAAAAAGTCTTTATAAACAACATCAAGTTGTAGCTTTGTCAATTCGTAACCTACATTTTTGGCTCTGTAAGCCAATGCTGCTCGCCCGCTTCTTGCAGTAAGGACAATAGCGGATTCGGTGACCCCAACATCTTTTGGGTCAATAATTTCGTAGGTTTCTCTATTTTTTATCACACCATCTTGATGGATTCCAGAGCTGTGAGCAAATGCGTTTGCACCAACAATAGCCTTGTTTGGTTGAGCATATATACCCATGTGTTCTGATACAAGTTGACTCAGCCCAAAAAGCATTGAAGTATTAATGTTGGTGTCTAGACTTAAGTATGGGTGTTGTTTCATAATCATTACTACTTCTTCTAGAGCAGTATTTCCGGCTCGCTCGCCTATACCATTTATTGTACACTCAATTTGTCTTGCACCATTTATAGCTCCTTCTATTGAATTGGCAGTGGCCAGCCCTAAGTCGTTGTGACAATGACAAGATAATATTGCTTTGTCAATACCTTTTACATTTTCTTTGAGATACTTGATTTTTGCTCCATATTCGTGTGGAAGGCAATAACCTGTTGTATCTGGAATGTTTAGAACAGTTGCACCTGCTTTTATAACTGCTTCACAAACTCTTGCAAGATATTCGTTGTCTGTTCGCCCAGCATCTTCTGCATAAAACTCAACATCTTCAACAAAAGATTTTGCGTATTGCACAGCGGCTACTGCTCGTTCAATGATAGCTTCTCTATTGGAGCGGAATTTAAATTTAATATGTGAGTCTGAGGTGCCAATACCGGTGTGAATTCTTGGTTTTTTCGCATATTGAAGTGCTTCAGCAGCAACCTTAATATCTTTCTCAACAGACCTTGTTAGGCCACAAACGGTAGCATTTTTAACAATTTTTGAAACCGCTTCAACAGACGAAAAGTCTCCTGGACTAGACACAGGAAATCCGGCTTCAATGATGTCCACACCCAATAAATCCAATTGCTCTGCAATAATGATTTTTTGATCGGTGTTTAACTTACACCCAGGTACTTGTTCTCCATCTCTTAGAGTTGTATCAAATATTTGGACGTTTGTGTTAGACATATCTGTAAATATATTATATATTGTATTACGAATTTAATTTTTTTTAAATATTTTACCTAAAATAAAATTAATAATTTTACGACGTTTATCTTTGCGTTTTAAAAATTAATCAATTGATTTTCAATTAATTGAGGCTGATTTTAAATTATGACTAAACCACAAAAAGACAACTTATTTGTTTTAGTACGGTCGCTTACGAAGTCCGAAAAGAGGCAGTTTAAGCTCTACATAGGTCGTCTTGGGGTCAATGAAGATTCAAAATTCCTGTTATTGTTTAAAGTTTTAGAAAAACTAAAAGTTTATGACGAACGTGCTATTTTAAAAGAAGGTTTTGTAAAAAAACAGCAGTTATCCAATCTTAAAGCACATTTGTATAAACAAATATTAATTAGTCTTCGCCTCAATCCATCGCATCAGAATTTAAGAATTCAACTCCGTGAGCAACTAGATTTTGCCACAATTCTATACCACAAAGGCTTATATAAACAAAGTTTAAAAATACTTGATAAAGCAAAATCACTGGCGATTACAAATCAAGAAAAAAATATTGCTTATGAGATTGTAGAGCTTGAAAAAGTTGTTGAGTCTCAATACATTACAAGAAGTTTAAGCAGTCGAGCAGATGAACTTACTTTACAGGCTAAATCGTTGAGCAGTCAAAATTTAATTGCGAGTAAACTTTCCAATTTATCGCTTCAACTTTATGGGTTGTTTCTAAAAACAGGGTATGTAAAAAGCGATGCAGAATATCAAAAAGTAAAAGATTATTTTAATAAACGATTACCAGAGTTTGTAGTTAGCGAACTTGGTTTTCGTGAAAAATTGTGGCTTTACAAATCTTATTTATGGTACAGTTTTTTAGTTCAAGATTTTAAATCTTGTTACAGATATTCAAGGAAGTGGGTTGATTTATTTCATGACAATGAATCAATGATTCGTCTAAATCCTGTATTTTTTCTAAGAGGGTATCAGTATTTACTTGAAGCTTTATTTTTCATTAAACATCATCATAAATTTCAAGAAACGCTAAAAAAATTAGAAGATATTATTAATAAATCATGGTTTCCTCGAGATGAAAATATTGATGGATTAATATTTTTATATGTCTATTCAAACAAATTGAATTTACATTTCATTGAAGGAAGTTTCGAGGAAGGTTTGCCTTTAATTGATGATGTTGTACGTGGTTTAAAAGATCATTCGGATCAAATAGATGAACATCATGTCATGGTATTCTATTATAAAATTGCTAGCCTATATTTTGGAATGGAAGATTATAAAAATGCTATAAAATACCTTTCAAAGATTATCAATAACAAATCACTTCAAATGCGAGAAGATTTACTCTGTTTTTCTAGAATTTTGAACCTTGTGGCACATTATGAAGCAGGTGAGGATTATGATTTAGATCGTTTGATAAAAAACACCTACAAGTTTCTAATAAAAATGGAAGATTTGTATGCTGTTCAACAAGAAATGGTCAATTTTATAAGAGGGCTTGGTGACATTTATCCACATCAATTGAAAGCGGCATTTAAAGCATTGTATGTAAAATTAGTAGCATACGAAAACCATCCTTATGAGCGCCGTGCTTTTTTATACCTTGATATTATTTCTTGGTTAGAAAGTAAAATAGAAAATAAATCTACTGCTGATATAATAAAAGAAAAATTTTCTAAATCTAATTATTTAATTTAATTTTTATAGAAAAAAATTTGGTTAATTGAATTTTATATTTGAATATTTGCATTCATAAAGTTCAAAAACTTATTGAAATGTTATCAAGAAAGGTGAAGGGATTAGACCCATTGAAGCCTTAGCAACCCTCCGCACAATTGGAGTAGGTGCTAAATTCTACTTTTTATTTTTCAATAATTAGATAGATAACAACCAACATTTTTCGGATGTTGATTATTTCTTAATAACATTTTTCTATTAAGTTCACCATAAATTGGTGCATTTGACTTTTTGTTTTAATTATTAATTAACTCAAAAAAACAGAAAAATGAGTACACAAAAATTTGCAACTAATGCATTACACGCGGGACACGATGTATCCCAAAACGCTGGCACTAGAGCGGTGCCAATTTATCAATCAACGGCTTATGTTTTTAATGATTCAGATCATGCGGCAAACCTTTTTGCGTTAGCTGAAACGGGAAATATTTATACCCGCATTAATAATCCAACAAACGATGTTCTTGAGCAACGTTTGGCGGCACTCGAAGGAGGAATTGCTGCTGTTGTTACAGCTTCTGGAACTTCTGCAATTGCAACATCCTTATTAACACTTCTAAAAGCTGGAGATCATATTGTAGCTTCTAGTAGTTTGTACGGAGGAACGTATAATTTGCTTAGTGTTACTTTGCCAAGACATGGAATTACAACAACATTTGTTGACCCCTCTGATGCAGAAAATTTCAAAAAAGCAGCACAAGAAAATACACGTGCGTTTTTTATTGAGTCTTTAGGAAATCCAAAATTAGATGTATTGGATATTGAAGCCATATCAAAAGAAGCAAAATCCTACAAAGTGCCTTTGATTGTAGATAATACAGTAGCTACACCATATTTATTAAATCCAATTGAGTATGGTGCAAATATTGTTATTCATTCTCTTACAAAATACATCAACGGAAATGGAACAGCACTAGGAGGTGTTATTATAGATGCAGGGACATTTGATTGGGCGAATGGTAAATTCCCAGAATTTACAGAGCCATCTCCAGGATATCATGGTCTTGTTTATAGCGAAGCTCTAGAAGCAGCAGCTTTTATTGCAAAAATCAGAATTGAAGGCTTAAGAGATTATGGTGCAGCACTAAGTCCTTTCAATGCATTCCAAATTATTCAAGGCCTTGAAACTCTTGAAATTAGAATCAAAAAGCACAGTGAAAACGCATTGGCTCTTGCCAAATGGTTACACCAACAAGAACAAGTAACTTGGGTTAATTATCCTGGACTTGAAACTAGCGCTTATAAATCTTTAGCAGATCGTTACTTACCAAATGGTCAAAGTGGCTTGGTTACTTTTGGAGTTAAAGGAGGATTTGATGCTGCAAAGAAAATTGCAGACACTACTAAGTTATTTTCACTACTTGCAAACATTGGCGATACAAAGTCACTTATCATTCACCCAGCAAGTACAACGCATCAGCAATTGAGCGATGAAGCTCAAGAGTCTACAGGAGTTACAAAAGATCTTATTCGTCTTTCAGTTGGCCTCGAAGATATTGAAGATTTAAAAGCAGACTTGATTGAAGCTTTTAAGGCTGTTGATGTTTATGTAAATGCCTAATTTTTTGAGTAAAATTCAATACATAGAGATTCCAAAATACACCACAATTTCTGGTAAGACAATGTCCATTAATTTGTCTTACCAGTTATTTGGTTGCGCCCTACACAGTGCCCCTGTGGTTTTAGTTAATCATGCCTTAACAGGCAATTCTAATGTTGCTGGTTCTGAGGGGTGGTGGAATGCACTTATTGGTTCAAACAAACCCATTGATACCAATCACTTTACCGTTTTAACATTTAATATTCCAGGAAATGGATATGATGGTCAGGCAAATCACATTATTGAAAATTATAAAGATTTTGTTGCGAGAGATATTGCAAAATTATTTTTATTGGGAATAGAAGCACTTGGAATACATCAACTTTTTGCAGCCATTGGTGGTTCATTGGGTGGTGGCATCGCTTGGGAAATGGCAGCCCTCAATCCAAAAATTACAAAACATTTAATTCCTGTTGCAAGCGACTGGAAATCAACGGATTGGATTATAGCAAATTGTCTTATTCAAGAACAGTTTTTAGTGAATTCCAAACAACCAATTCAAGATGCAAGAATGCATGCAATGCTTTGCTATAGAACACCAGAATCATTAAAAAATAGATTTCAGCGTTCACAAAATGAGGAGTTTAATTTGTTCAATATTGAAACATGGTTGATACATCACGGCAATAAGCTTCAAAAACGGTTTCAGTTGTCGGCATATAAACTCATGAATCACTTATTAAAAACCATAGACATCACAACAAATAGAGGAAGTGCAGCCGAAGTATTAAAAACAATTGAAGCTGAAATTCATATTATTGGAATTGATTCAGATTTGTTTTTTGTTTCTGAAGAAAACACATCAACCTTAATGCTTTTACACCCAAAACTCACAAACGTTTCATATCATGAAATCACTTCTATACATGGTCATGATGCTTTTTTGATTGAATATGAGCAGTTGAATACCATCATCAAAGATATTTTCCAACCCGAAATAGTACGTACAGTATCTTAATTTCGAACATTACTTTTAACATTTTAACTAAGACACAATTGATTTTATATGCTTAATTTTGCCAAAAATAATGGCATTTGAAAGTTATTGAGCGCATAAAAACACCCATTAGTTATGAGATGGAACTTTTTGAAAAAAAGTTTCGCTTATCAATGTCAAGTAAAGTTGCGCTTCTCAACCGAATTACCCATTATATTGTCAATCGAAAAGGCAAACAAATGCGTCCAATGTTTGTTTTTCTTTCGGCCAAAATGATTTCTAATGGGGAGATTAGTGAACGTACTTTTCGTGGCGCTTCGGTCATTGAGCTTATTCATACTGCAACTTTGGTGCATGATGATGTAGTTGATGATAGTAACCATCGTCGAGGGTTCTTTTCAATTAATGCATTATGGAAGAACAAAATTGCAGTTTTAGTGGGAGATTTTCTACTGTCAAAAGGTCTCTTATTTTGTATAGATAATAATGATTTTGATCTTCTAAAAATTATTTCTGTTGCAGTTCGTGAAATGAGTGAAGGAGAACTCCTACAGATAGAAAAAGCACGAAAACTGGATATTACAGAAGAAGTTTATTATGAAATAATTCGTCAAAAAACAGCAACACTTATAGCTGCATGTTGTAGTTTGGGTGCTGCCTCTGTAAAACCCCATTCAAAAGAGGTTGAAACTATGCGTAAATTCGGAGAACTCATTGGAATGGCTTTTCAAATTAAGGATGACCTTTTTGATTATGGAACAGAAAAAATAGGTAAACCAACGGGGATAGATATAAAAGAGCAAAAAATGACACTTCCATTAATTTATGTTCTGAATAATTGTTCAGAAAAAGACCAATCTTGGTTAATCAATTCCATAAAAAATCATAACAAAAATCCAAAACGAGTAAAAGAGGTGATCGCGTTTGTAAAATCTCAAGGAGGTTTAGAATATGCCGTATCAAAAATGAAAAGTTTTCAAGAAGAAGCCATCAAACTTATTGGACATTATCCCGAATCAGAATACAAAAAAGCACTTCTTTTGATGGTGAATTATGTGATTGACCGCAACAAATAATTCAACATATAACCGCAAATATTTTGTTTATCATGTGTTTGATATTTTATATATTAGCATTGATATAAATTTTAATTTCATCCAAAATATTCACAATTGATATCAAAGTCTACAATAGATCAAGTTTTTGATATGGCTCGCGTTGAAGAAGTCATAGGCGACTTTGTACAGTTAAAAAAAGCAGGGAGTAACTTCAAAGGGCTTAGTCCATTTAGTGAAGAACGTACACCAAGTTTTATGGTATCGCCAGTAAAACAAATTTGGAAAGATTTTTCTACAGGAAAAGGAGGAACTGTGGTTTCATTTCTTATGGAACATGAGCATTTTACCTATCCTGAAGCCATTAAGTATTTGGCTAAAAAATACAATATTGAAGTAGAAGAAACGGTTCAATCTAACGAAGAAAAAGAAGCTGCAGGCGAGCGTGAAAGCATGTATCTGGTAAGTGAATTTGCAAATACTTATTTTCAAATCACACTACACAAAACCGATCCTGGAAAAGCCATTGGGTTAAGTTATTTTAAGGAAAGAGGATTTACTGAAGAAACAATTAAAAAATTTCAACTTGGATATTCTACGGATAATTGGAGCGGCCTAACAGATGCTGCTCTAAAAAAAGGATATCTTCTCAAGTATTTGGAAAAGACAGGTTTGACTATTGTAAAAGAAGAAAAACAATTTGATCGTTTCAAGAGTCGCGTGATGTTTCCTATTCACAGTATGTCTGGTCGTGTCCTTGGTTTTGGCGGACGAATTTTGGCGAAAAATGAAAAAGCAGCCAAATATTTAAACTCCCCAGAAAGTGATATATATCACAAAAGTAAAGTGCTTTATGGGATTTATTATGCCAAACAAACTATAGCAAAAGAAGATAATTGTTATTTGGTTGAAGGCTATACAGATGTCATTCAATTTCACCAAACAGGCATCAAAAATGTGGTGTCATCATCAGGTACAGCATTAACTTCAGATCAAATTCGATTGGTCAATAGATTAACCAAAAATATTACCGTACTTTTTGATGGTGATGCCGCTGGAATACGAGCGTCTTTGCGTGGAATTGATTTGATTTTGGAGCAAGGGATGAATGTAAAAGTTTGCACCTTCCCAGAAGGTGAAGATCCAGATAGTTTTGCCAAACAAAATACACTTGAAGAACTACAAAAATATCTGAAAGATAATGCAAAAGACTTTATCGCCTATAAAGCTTCATTGTTGATGGAGGAGGCGAATAATGATCCCATTGCAAAAGCCGATTTGATTCGTGATATGATCACTAGTATTTCTAAAATATCAGATCAAATAAAACAAGAGCTATATATTCGCGAATGTGCTAGAATCATGGATATTAGCGAAGAAGTGCTTTTTAGTACACTGGCTCAAATGAATAAAAAAGCACAATTTGAGGCCAATAAAACAGTTCAAAAGCAAAAGAAAGCTTTTGACGTTGTAAAAAACACAGCACCAAACAAAAAAGTTGATGTACAATATGAATTAGAACAAAAAATAATTGAAATGTTACTGCTTTATGGAAGTCAAACGGAAGATTTTGAAGATTTAATTTTAAAGGAAAATGAAGAAGGCGTTTTGATTCTTGAGCCTGTTATTCATAAAGCCAAAGTTTTTGAAAAAATTTATTTAGATCTTCAAGAAGATGAAATGCAATTTAGTAATGAAAATTTTAAAACAATTTATTATTTAATCATAGATTATTTGAATCAAAATGAAACTTTTATTGTAGAGAATTTTATCCGCGAAATTGATCCAAAGTTATCATCTTTTGTTTCAAATATTTTGATGAATGATGAGCGTTATAGACTCCACAACTGGGAAAAAAATAATATTTTCCCTAAACGAAAAGATGTTAATATTGCTCAATTGGTTAGTGAAACAATATTAAGTTTACGTTGTTTTTTGATTGATCAAAAGGTGAATGAATTTAAAGAAGTGACACACGAAAATATGTCAGACAATACAAGTATTTTAGAAGATGTATTAAATTATTCCAACCTAAAAATGTTACTTTCTCGAAAATTAAACAGAGTACTTTAATCTAGTTTTTTAGCCGTCCTAAATCAATTAAAGAAATCAAATTTGTTACATTGAGTTTTGTCATTAATCGAGATTTATAGGTGCTTACAGTTTTTGGGTTGATATTGAGTTCTTCTGCAATTTCATTATTTTTCTTTCCATTACAAATGAGCTTTAGAACTTCAATCTCTCGAGTGGAAAGTTTCTGGTATATGTCAGTTTCCTCTTTGTTTTTATCGAAAGTCAACTTTTGCGCCATGGCGTTGGTTACATACATTCCCCCTTTGTAGACTTTTAAAATGGCTTTTTTAATGGTATTCGTAGTTGCTGTTTTAGATAAAAATCCAGAAGCTCCAGATCTTAATACACTAGCGCCATAGATGTTTTCTGGCTGTGCGCTAAAAATAATTATACGCACATTGTTATAGTTTTTTTTGATTTTTCTCAAAATAGTAATTCCATTCATGTCGGGTAAATCCATGGACATAAGGACAACATCAACACTTCCCTTTTTTAAGTAGTTGATAAGTTGTTTTGCAGTGTCGACTGTACTAACAATTTTGATGTCATTAGAATTATCAAAAAGCATTCGGATTCCATAATTGACAATCGGCTGATGATCAGCAATGAGAACCCTAATCATAATCTATTGTTTAATTATTTCTGGAATAATGCAAACAGGAATTGGGTTCATTTTGTGCGCATTGGATGTATTGAATTGATTAAAAATCGCAAAAACCTCTTTTTGTCTTCCCTCAAAATCATTTGCATTTTTTCCTTCATCTTTCATTTTCATGGCCCATTCCAATTCATCATAGGATGCGCCAATTTGGTCTTCATCGGTTCGCGCGTCTCCAAACAAACCATCGCTTGGTGCTGCAGTCATAATACTGTTTGGTACGTCAAGGGCTTTTCCTAAGGCATAAACCTCTGATTTTAGAAGGTCTGCAATAGGACTCAGATCTACACCGCCATCACCATATTTTGTATAAAATCCAACTCCAAAATCTTCTACTTTATTTCCTGTTCCTGCCACAATAAAGCCATATAAACCTGCATAATAATATAGCGTAGTCATCCGCAAGCGAGCGCGTGTATTGGCCAGAGCCATATCTACAATTTTTTGATCTTTTGTAGCGTCTATTTCAGATTTTAAAGACTCGAATACAGGGGTTAGATTAACACATTTTGAGCTTACATTGGAATAGTTTTTTTGTAAAAAACGAATATGTTCTTGAGCACGACTTACATGACTATCTGCCTGATGAATTGGCATTTCCAAACATAATACTTTTAGTCCTGTTTTTGCACAGAGTGTCGAAGTTACAGCAGAGTCGATTCCCCCTGAAACACCTACTACAAATCCATCAATTTTAGCTTTGTTGGCATAATTTTTCAACCAATTACTAATGTAATGCACGACTGCGTTTGTATCCATATTTTCTCGAGATGTATTGGTTCTAACAAAAATAAACTATTCTATTCATCTTTGAAACATTTTATCTCAGATTAATAAAAATTTAGAATTAAGTTAATATGTTTTTTGTTTAGTTTTAATATGATTTTTTAGCATTTAAATACATAATTCAATATATTTATATCTAGATTGAAATTGCACATCACGATGTTGAGTTACTAAAAAACGGAAATATTATGATTATGGTATGGGAAAAGATTGAGGTTGATACTCATCAAAACTTTGGGGTTGATTTTGATCAACCAATCTATGTTGAAAAACTAATAGAAGTTAACCCAGAAACTAACGAAATTGTTTGGCAGTGGAGAAGTTGGGACCATATCGTTCAAGAACATGATAACAATGCAAGTGCTTTTGGATCAGTAATTCAAAACCCACACAAAATTGATATAAATTACAATCTACAATCCAATGGAGATTTTATGCATGCAAATGGAATTGATTTAGATGAAACAAATGATTTAATTTACATGAGTGTTAATTTTTTTAGTGAAATTTGGGTTATTGATCATAGTACCACAACTGAGCAAGCTTCTACATCATCTGGTGGATATTATAATAAAGGAGGAGATTTAATTTATCGATTTGGAAACCCACTTGCTTACGGAGATACTCAAGAACAGCGAATTTTTCATAGAAATCATTTTCCAAACCTGCTTGAAAATGGCGTGCCAGGTGAAGGTAATATTTTAGTTTACAGCAATTATGGGGAAAATAATAGCGAACAATCTCATATTTATGAATTACAATTGCCAGATATTTTAGCTTTAGAGCCAGAAAATGTTTTATCTCCTGAAGTTGTTTGGTCTTTTACAGATGAAAGTTTATTTCATGGTAAAATTTCAGGTGCCGATAGACTTCAAAATGGGAATACCTTGATTTGTGAAGGTGATTTTGGCGTTTGGGAAGTTACTCCAGACAAGGAAGTTGTTTGGAAATATTCAAATGAAAATTTTTCTAATTATTGGCGTTGCTATGGATATTCTTTTGGAGACTCAGCCTTAGAATTTATAGGACTTTAAATTTGCAAATACAAAACACATAATTTTTATTTGTTTTTCAATAATGTGTTTTGCTGAAATTCCTGTTTTCATTTGAATACTAATGACTATTTTTGTTAAATAGTTTCAGATGAGTTATACCATGATTCAAATTAATTATTTGACAAATCATTTAAAAAAAATAGGCATTTTTCTTATCCTATTGATGTGTTTTTCATGTAATAAAAATGCTCAATTAGAAAAAGAAATTGAAGCTGTTCCAATGGATTTAAAAGTTGAACGTTTCGATCAAGTTTTTATGCAATCAACTAAAGAGAGCTTACCTAATTTGAAAACGCAATACCCCTTTTTGTTTCCTAAACAAACACCAGATTCTATTTTTTTGGAACGTACACAAGACCCTATTCAAAAGTTGATTCAAAAGTCAGTTGATAGTGTTTTTAATGATTTTCAAGAGACTGAAGCGGAGTTAATAGCGTTTTACAAACACCTAAAGTATTATAATCCATCATTAAAAAAACCACGTGTCGTAACAGTTTTTTCGGATGTAGATTATCGCAACAAAGTTATCGTTATAGACTCTATAGTTTTAATTAGTATTGATAATTATTTGGGTTCTAATCATGAGTTTTATGAAAGTTTTTACAATTATATTCGAAAAAATTTAAAGAAGGATCAAATTGTGATGGATCTTGCTGATGCCTATGCAACTCGTTTCATTAATCAACCAAGACAAAAGACGTTTTTGGAAGAATTGATATACCATGGAAAAAAATTATATCTAAAAGACCTTTGGGTGCCGATGGCAGAGGATAATGTAAAAATTGGCTACACCAATGATGAGCTCTTATGGGCCACTGACAATGAGTTTTATATATGGCAATATTTTATAGAAAACGAATTGTTGTACAGCACAGATACCAAACTTGTTGGGCGTTTCATTGCACCAGCACCATTCTCACGTTTCAATTTGGAGCTCGATAGTGAATCTCCAGGAGCATTAGGACAATATATTGGCTGGCAAATTGTACGTTCATACATGGAAAACAATCCTTCATCATTACTCCAAATGCTTCAAATGAATGCACAAACACTATTTAATAAAGCAAAATATAAACCAAAAAAATAATGGCTAAAGTACACACCTCAAAAATTGAATTGAACGTAGAATTGGACGAAAATCGTATACCAGAAAAATTATCTTGGACAGCGCAAGATGGTGGAATTTCAAATGCTGATGCCAAGGCTATTTTTCTTTCTGTATGGGATGCCAAAGCACAAGAATCTTTACGCATCGATTTATGGACAAAAGACATGCCTGTTGATGAGATGAAGCTGTTTTTTCATCAAACACTTACAGCCATGAGTGATACTTTTATGCGTGCCACACAAGATGAAAAAATGACAGCAACAATGAGGGATTTTTGTGACTATTTTGCAGAAAAACTAGAATTAAAGAAGTCTTAAAGCTAATGTTTACCAAACATTGAGGCGGTTTGAGTCTAGCTTTAGGAAAATAAATACCAAAATTGTAAAAGCTAGAAGACCAGATCCTCCATAACTAAAAAAGGGTAAAGGGATACCTATTGTTGGAATAAGCCCCATTACCATTCCAATATTAATTAAAAAGTGCATAAAAATAATAGAGGCTACACCATAACCATAGGCTCTACTAAATTGTGATTTATGTCGTTCGGCCAAAAACAAAATTCTACCAATCAGTAACACAAAAAGCACAATAACAATACTACTTCCCAAAAACCCCCATTCTTCGGCCACTGTACTAAAAATATAGTCGGTGTGTTGTTCTGGAACAAATTTCCCTTTAGTTCGAGTACCTTCTTTATATCCTTTTCCTGTAAGGCCACCAGAACGAATAGCTTTTTCTGATTGATTGAGATTGTAAGAAATATTACGTCTCATGATTTTCAGTTTTTCAGGGTCTTTTTCAAGTCTGAGCCAAACTTCAATGCGGTCTTTTTGATGTTTTTGTAATACATTGTCAAAGCTCCATTCTGTCCCAAAACTAAGTCCAGAACATAAAATGAGTATTAATACAGATAGTGTTATTTTTTTCTTTTTTCGCTTAAAAAACAATTGATAAATTACAATAAAACTTACCACAATACTTATGACGGTTAGTGCCGAAAATTTTAGGGTAGCAATGGTTATAATTAATAGTGAAGCACCAAATAAAATGTATTTTTGTGGAATACCTTCTCTGTAAAACACAAATATAAGCCCTGCAAAAACAAGGGTGCTACCCGCATCATTTTGTAGTAAAATCAAAATGGCAGGGACTGCCACAATAAGCGCAGCACGAAACTGATCCATACTATCTTTGATATTGGTTTGAAGGTCACTCACGTACTTAGCTACGGCCAATGCTGTTGCAAATTTTACAAACTCACTAGGTTGCAATGTAGCTCCTCCAATTTCATACCATGATAAAGCGCCATTTACTTTTTTGCCAAATACAAAAAGCCCTACTAGTACAACTAAGGACAGTAGATAAATAATACTTGCAAATCTTTCATAAAATTTTGCGTCGATTGATAAAATAAGAACAATTGAAATCAATGATAAACCAATAAATACAGATTGCTTTCCATAGGGTTCGGACAGGTCAAAATATGAAGTGAAAGCACCGTCTGTAGAGGCCGATAAAATATTGAAATAGCCAAATACAACTAAGGCCAAATAAATCAAAACAATTATCCAATCCAACTGAAAACTATGTACTCTATTTAGGTTCATTTTTGATTGATTTTAAAGGGTTTTCCACTATAAGGCTTTAAATATTCATCTTCTAAACTTTTGTTTAAAACAAGGCGTTCCATGTATTTTAAACTCACTTCACCTTTTAGATATTTTTCTATCATCAAACTTGCAATTCGTCCAGCCCATCGCGCGCCATAATATCCATTTTCTACTAGTACAGCAATGGCTATTTTTGGGTCTTCTTTTGGTGCAAACGCAACAAAAATGGAGTGGTCTGTAAGTTGAGTTTTAACACCATCAATTTTTGTAAAATTTTCAGCTGTTCCAGTTTTTCCACAAATTTCAATTCCTGGAACTTTCAAAAAGCTTGCTGTTCCTTTGGTATAAACGCTGTGCATTCCTTCAATGACAGGATCAAAATGAGTAGGGTCAATAGAAGTTTCTTTTTTAGAGGTAAAATTTTCATCAATAGACTCACCATCAATAGATTTGATGATATGGGGGGTGTAGTAAAAGCCTTTGTTGGCAATTGCGGCAGTCATATTTGCTAATTGAATGGGTGTGACCAAAATTTCGCCTTGTCCAATAGAATTGGACAAAATTGTGGTAGCTCCCCATTTGAAATCGGGATACCAGGCATCGTAATATGCTCCATCTGGGATATTACCTTTTTTTCCTACAGATAAATCATTCCCCAAAAAGTTTCCAAGACCAAAGCTTTTAATATGATTGCTCCATATGTCCATGCCATTTGAGGCGTCATTGTATTTGTCAATGGTTTTTCTGAATGCCATTGCAAAATATGAGTTACACGAATTACTGATTCCAGAAAATAAATTCCTGTATCCACCTCCGCAATGACATTTCATTACACGTCTATTTTTGCCATAAATGTATTTCTCAGTACAAAAAACAGTTTCACGAGTTGTAATTACATTTTCTTGAAGTGCAGCTAGTGCTACCAAAGTTTTAAAAGGTGAGCCAGGAACATGCATTCGGATTAGTGCTTTATCAAAAAGTGGTCTATAAATAGAATCTGTGTAAAGCTTCGTATAATTTTTTGAGCGTTCTCTACCCACCAAAAGTGCAGGTTTGTAGGATGGTGCAGATACAAGAGTTAATAATTCACCAGAAGATGGTTCAATTGCGACAATACCACCCATTTTATTTTGCATCAATTGTTCTCCATATTCTTGAAGCGTTGCGTCTATGGTGATTGTAATATTTTTTCCAGGTGTAGGAAGTGTGTCAAATTCCCCATTTTTGAACGAACCAATGTCTCTGTTATAGATGTCTTTTTGAATGTATTTTACGCCTTTTTTGCCGCGTAGTTCTTTTTCATAAGATTTCTCAACACCTTGTTTTCCAATCAAATCCCCTAATTTATAATATTTATCTTTTGAAATATTATCGGGGTTGACTTCGGCAATGTAGCCCAAAACATTAGCACCAATTTCAGTTTGATAATCTCTTACAGCTCTTTTTTGTACATAAAAGCCTTTGAATTTTCTAAGTTTTTCAGACAAAAAAGCGTAGTCTTCTTTGGAAAGATGTGCTAGGAATATTGACGGCAATCTAGGAGAATAGCGTTTGGCTCGATTGAAAGACTTTAAAAATTGGGTTTTATCAATATTTAATAATGAACAAAACATCAAAGTATCAAGTGCCTCAACTTCTCTTGGCACAACAACAACATCGTAGGTTGGTTGATTGGCGACAAGTAACTTTCCATTGCGGTCATAAATATAACCTCGTTTTGGGTGTTGATAGATTTTTCGAACAGCATTGTCATTTTCTAGACTATTAGATTCGTCTTGAAAAACTTGTAAATAAAACAATCTCCCAACGAAAATAATTCCAGTAAAAATCACAAGTCCTAAAAGCAAAAATTTCCTCATTTTTCTTTTTGACTAAAAAGTGTATGCAATAAAAGTGTAAGAAAAAGAGTAAAAACTCCTGAACTCAAAGCTCGTGAAATGATCATATTCATTTTTGTGCCATCAAAAATAACAAGTGTAAATAAAATAAGGTGGTGAATTAGAATTAACAAAGCAAAATAGACTATGCGTTGCAAAATTTCAGAATCACTAAACTTAATGGCTTGATATTCATATGCAGAACCAAAAGAAAATTTTAAAAATATTGGGCGAATATAGGCAATTGATACAGCTGCTGCTGCGTGTGCACCACCAGAGTCTAAAAAAATATCGACGATTAGTCCCAAACAAAAACTAAGAAAAATAAAGCTGATTCTATTATTTTTAACAGGATACAATAGAATGAATAAAATGTAAATATAGGGGTTTACATTCCCAAGAAAATTCATTTGATTACAGATAAATACTTGAAGTAAAAAGAGCACAATGAATCGTACTGTATTTGAAAACAACATGCTATTCATTGGCTGGATTTAAAGTTTGTAATTCATCAATATCTAAATTTTCGATCACATGAACATGGCGTAAATTAGTCATGTCATTAAATAATTTAACATTGATGATATATAAGTCTTTGGTGTCATTCAATTTGTAGGATTCTACTGCGCCAATAGGAATATTTTCTGGAAAAGTGTAAGAAAATCCACTGGTAACAATTGTATCACCAACTGTTATTTCTGCCAAATCTTGAATATCGTTGAGTTGAACAATATCGTGATTAATACCATCCCAACCCAAAGTTCCAAAATGATGGCTTTGTTTTAGTTTAGCGTTAATTTTACTTTTTGTGTTTAATATAGAAATTACACGGGCGTATTTAGATGAGGTTTGGTCTATTATTCCAACAATCCCTTTGGAAGTAATGACTCCAAAATCTTCCTTAACACCATCGTCTCCGCCTATGTCTAGTGTGATATAATTTTCTAAATATTGATAGCTATTTTTATTTACTAGAGCTGGAGTAAGTTTGAATTTTTTTTCAAACTCTAAAGCGTCAATAATTTCAATTTTTGAATTAAAAACTTGTGATTTCAATCTGTTATTTTCTTCTAGAAGTAGAGTGTTTTCTTGTTTCAGATTGAAGTAATTCCCAATGCTTGAAAATACGCCGTGTATACTTCCAGAAATTTGATTTGATGAATTGAGTAATTTACTTTTATGATAATCATGCGATTGAGTGGTAATCATAAATGCAACTAAAAACAAAATCAAAAACAAGACGGTTGTCCTATTTTTAAAGAAGAAATTTAGGAGTTGTTGCATGACTCAATAACTATTTGATCAAGACACTCTTATATTTTACGATATTTTTTAGAACAATACCTGTTCCTCGAACAACTGCTCTAAGCGGGTCTTCGGCAATGTAGACGGGGAGATCTGTTTTTTGCGACAGTCGTTTGTCCAGCCCTCTAAGCATAGAACCACCACCGGCAAGATATATTCCAGTGTTATAAATATCTGCGGCCAATTCAGGAGGTGTTTGCGAGAGTGTTTCCATTACAGAATCTTCAATTCTAAGAATGGATTTATCCAATGCTTTTGCTATTTCACGGTGCGAAATCTGTACTTGTTTTGGTTTTCCTGTTAGCAAATCTCGACCTTGAACATTCATTTCATCGGGGGGAAGTTCTAAATCTTCTGTAGCAGCACCAATTTGAATTTTGATTTTCTCTGCAGTTCGATCACCAACATATAAATTGTGTTGTGTGCGCATATAATAAATGATGTCATTAGTAAATACATCACCAGCAACTTTTACAGATTTATCACATACAATTCCTCCGAGTGCTATAACCGCAATCTCGGTCGTTCCACCACCAATATCTACAATCATATTCCCTTTGGGTTGCATGATATCTACTCCAATACCAATGGCAGCTGCCATGGGCTCATGAATGAGGTATACTTCTTTGCCGTTTACACGTTCTGCAGATTCTTTAACCGCACGCATTTCAACTTCTGTAATTCCAGAGGGAATACAAATGACCATCCTCAAAGATGGAGCAAATAATTTTTTCTTTAATGCAGGAATATTCTTGATGAACATACTTATCATCTGCTCAGACGCATCAAAATCAGCAATTACACCATCTTTTAGTGGTCGAATTGTTTTGATGTTTTCGTGAGTCTTTCCTTGCATCAAATTAGCCTCTTTACCAACCGCAATGATTTTTCCAGAAACACGATCTCTGGCAACAATTGATGGACTATCAATAACTACTTTGTCATTATGAATAATGAGTGTATTGGCTGTACCCAAATCAATGGCAATTTCCTCAGTCAAGAAATCAAAAAATCCCATAGGAAGTAAAAATTATGTTGGTGTTCTAAAAAAAAATATGCTTAGGTGTAAATGTACTAAAAATAAATTTTAGTCCATCTTCTAAAAAACATTTTTTTAATGCTTAAAGTGACGTGTTTTTGTAAACACCATTGCCACCTTATTTTCATTGCAATAATCGATACTGAGCTGATCTTTTATAGAGCCTCCCGGCTGTATTACTGCCGTAACTCCTGCATTTTGTGCAATTTCTACACAATCTGGGAATGGAAAAAACGCATCACTTGCCATTACGGCACCGTTTAAGTCAAAATCAAAAGAGTTTGCCTTATGAATCGCCTGATTTAGAGCATCAACACGGCTAGTTTGACCTGTTCCACTCGCACATAATTGTTTGTTTTTTGCTAAAACAATTGTGTTAGATTTTGTGTGTTTACAGAGTTTTGATGCAAAAAGTAAGTCTTCAATTTCTTTTTCTGTTGGGCTAAGTGTGGTAGCCGTTTCAAGCATTTCTTCAGAATCTGTAATACCATCTTTGTCTTGTACCAAATATCCATTAAGGCATGTGCG
>ERZ1047472.160-NODE-160-length-62518-cov-7.726158_pt1 | contig 62518 bp, 83 predicted proteins | sample MGYA00383095_ERZ1047472 | MGnify/ENA primary metagenome ERZ1047472 (study PRJEB29581, sample SAMEA5548365) | metagenome | biome: marine; feature: coastal; material: water | depth 1 m | study: Short-term variability in the microbial, nano- and picoplankton dynamics... | reverse complement strand
GCAATGAATCACGAGGCTATTTATGCATTGTATCCTACTGTTAAACGTATTATTGAAAATACGCCTTATGACGCTAATGACAACGTAGTTACAGTAGACGTTGATGCAGTAGCAGCGTGGGTTAGTCCAGAGCAGTATGCAAGAGACAGAGCAACTGCTTATCCATCAATGCAAGAACAACTCGATATGCAGTACTGGGATAGTGTGAATGGTACGACTACTTGGAAGGACGCTATTGCTGCCGTTAAAACGGAGAATCCTAAGCCATGAGTAAAGTTGTAATTCAAGGAAATGCTAGTGGGACAGGTGACTTTACTATTGCTGCCCCTAATAGCAATACAGATAGAACTTTGACGTTACCTGATGTCACAGGAAATGTAGTAACTACAGGCGATACAGGAACAGTTACTGAGACAATGATTAACGGTGGACTTGGTAAAGTGTTGCAAGTTGTTCATGTTGACGGGCCAGCATCAACAGTTAGTAAAACAGGTGCTGGAAGTTTAACTGTTCTTTCTGCTGCAATAACACCAAGTAGCACATCAAATAAAGTTTTAGTTTTAGGCACAGCCTATGCTTCTGGATCTGGGGGTAGTAATACTTGGCTTCAAATACAAATATTTAGAGGCGCGTCAAATTTAAGAAACGGGCCATATCAAGGAATTTCTTTAGCTAATCAAGGAGCAGCGTTAGCTACTAATCATTTGGACTCACCTAGTACAACAAGCTCGACTACATATAATATAAACGTAGAGCGTGGTTCTTCTGGTACAAATGCATGGAGCGCAGGTGCTTCTAGGTCATCAATTACACTTATGGAGATTGCTGGATAATGACTAGAAACGAAGCAATTTTTCAACTTAACGCAACAGTCGATCACATTAGAGGTGATGTTGCTTACGATACTAATGGTGATGTAGTGACAGTAGATTTAGCTGCTGCTCAGACGTTAGCAGATTCTAAAGCATACGTTGACCAACGAGTATTAGAGTATCCAGCAATAGGCGATCAGCTAGACGCACTGTATCACGCTGGTGTGTTTCCTGATGACATGGCTGCACAGATTCAAGCAGTTAAAGAAAGGTATCCTAAGACATGAGTACAATCGCAGTCAATGCAATTACAGATGCTAGTTCTGGTAGTACAACAAGCATCAATGGAGTCACGCCTAATGTTAATAACGTAGTTGGTAAGAACTTAATCATCAACGGTGCGATGCAGATTGCACAGCGTGGGACAAGTGTAACAGGCATTACTGGTAACGGTTATCAAACAGTTGATAGATTTAAAATAATGATAAACACCGCTGGAACTTGGACACTTACTCAAGATACAGATTCTCCTGATGGGTTTGGAAATTCTTTTAAATATGATTGCACCACAGCTACTGCTAGTCCAAATTATGTGTTTCTTGAGCATCGAATGGAAGGACAAATGGTACAACAGTTAGCAAAAGGTACAACATCTGCTAAAAAAATTACTTTATCTTTTTATGTTAAATGTAGTAAGACAGGTAATTTCCAAGTTAACTTAAGAGACAAAGACAATAGCAGAATAATAGGAAAAGTTGTAACAATCAGTAGTGCTAACACTTGGGAAAAGAAAACTATTACTTTTGATGGTGATACTACAGGAACATTAAACAACGATAACGGTGAATCTCTAACATTAGAAATGTTTTTTGATGCTGGTAGTAGTTTTAATACTGGTGCTGTTCCCGCATCTTGGGAAGCAGAAGCTGCCACAGACCGTGCTGCTGGTGTCACTCTAGCACTCGCAGATTCTACATCAAACACATTAAATCTTACAGGAGTCCAGCTAGAGGTCGGTGAGTCAGCTACTGAGTTTGAGCATAGACCGTATACGACTGAGTTGCAGTTGTGTCAGAGATATTTTGAAAAATTTGCTCCGGGATTAGCGGATGGGACTAATATATATGTAGGCTCTTATGCAAGTAGCCCGGGAGGTTCTGCTGGAACTTGGTACTTTAAGCAGGAAATGAGAGCGATCCCAACAATCAGTCTAGGGTCTGGGTCATCAACCGCCAACACTATTTCTCAAGCACATCTTGGAGTTTTTACTGGGGTAAATACCTACGCCAGAATTATTACTCCTGCCACAGCTTCAGCGGAGTTATAAACTATGTACCAGCTACTTAAAGATTTCATAACAGACGAACTAGTCAACACAGTCAAACGCTTAGAGGACAATGCTTACATACCATTTGACGAAGCCAACACAGACTACCAAGTCTACCTAGAGTGGCTTGCGGAAGGAAACGAACCAGAACCAGCAGATTAAATAAAGGCAAGTTAAATGCTTGGCACAAGTGCATTTAGTGAAATACCATTTTCTAGTAGCTCTAAGGCTGATGTAGAAGTTACAGCTACAGGTGTAAGTGCGTCTGCAAATTTAGGTTCTGTTGTTGCAGCTAATGAAGAAGCTTGGGGTATTTCTGATTGGAGTGAAGGTGGTTGGAGCGGGATTATATCTGCTACAGCCAACGTTACAGGTGTTTCTTCTACAGTTTCTCTTGGTTCTACACAGGTTTTCTTTGGTATTAATGCAGATGTAACAGGTGTTGCGGCAACATCAAGTGTAAGTAATATAGTAGCTAGTGCTGGTGCAAACCATGCGGTTATAGGCACAGCAGCAAGTGGAGTTATTGGAAGTTCTAGTGTAACTGCAACAGCAAATGTTACCCTTACTGGTTTAACCGCAACAGCAGGACTTGGAACATCTACAGCAAGTATTAGCACTGACGCAGTAGTATCTGGCGTTTCTGCTTCTGGTTCGTTAGGGCAGATATTAGCATTAGAACCAAGCTCTTGGGGTGCTTTAACTTGGGGTGAACCTAGAGGTTGGAGTGGTCTTGTATATGTTGATGTTTCTGCTACAGGAGTATCTGCTGCTACAACACTTGGCAATTTTAGTGTATCAACTGAGCACAACATAACAGTATCAGGACTCGAAGCAGTAACAGGGCTTGGCAACGCAGTAGCAGATATAAGTGTAGACGCACTAGTTACTGGGGTTTCTGCGGTTTCAACGCTAGGTGCTGTAGTCGCTACAGCAAGTGCTAAAGTTTCCCCTATAGGGGTACAAGCTACAACTAGTGAGGGTACAGTAGGATTTGTTACTACTAACTATGTAACACTAACAGGGGTTCAAAGCTCTGTTACTTTAGGAACATCTTCAGTTTCCGCGAACGCTTCTGTTACAATTACAGGAGTTTCAGCAGTAGGAGATTTAGGTTTCCTATTAGTATGGGAAGATATAGACGACGGACAGGTACCAAATTGGACTGGTATTAGCGCAGGAAGCACAACTTGGACTGAAGTAGACGACACACAATCACCTAATTGGCTGCCGATAGCAGCCTAGGAGTAAAAAATGGCATCAACATATTCATCAAATCTTAAGTTACAACTCATGGGTACTGGTGATAACGCTGGCACTTGGGGGGATGTAACTAACGTAAATTTAGGCACCGCGCTTGAAGAAGCTGTTGCAGGTACAGTAGACGTATCTTTTTCTAGTTCCGATGTAACACTTACATTAACAGACGCTAACACCGCACAATCTGCTAGAAATATGCGGTTAAATTTAACTGGTACATCCGGTGGGGCTAGAAATTTAATTGTTCCCGCCATCGAGAAGATGTATGTGGTTAACAACAGTTTGGCTGACGCTTGTACAGTTAAAGTATCTGGTCAGACAGGTGTAGCTGTACCAGCCGGTAAAACTACGCTTTTGTTTAATAATGGAACAGATATTGTTAATGGTATAACTTATTTAACTTCTTTGACGTTAGCTACAGATTTAGCTATTGCTGACGGTGGTACAGGATCATCTAATGCATCGGATGCTCGAACAGCACTAGGTTTAGCCATTGGTTCTGATGTTCAAGCCTTTGATGCGACAATTGTTGTTGATGCTGACATCGGCGTATCAGTTCAAGGTTTTGATGCTGATACATTAAAAGCTGACACAGCTGACACACTTACAGCGCCATTTAGAGGCACAGTGACGGCTGACAACGATCTATCGTTTGACCTTAACGTCACTAATAACTTCAGCTGCACACCAACTGGTGCAGGTACATTAACCTTTACAAATCACACAGCAGGTCAGAGTGGATTCGTCTGGTTAGACAACTCTGGTGGTCACGCTATTGCTGCTGCTGGTACAACTAAGATCAACGCTGCTGACTTAACAGCAATCTCGACTGCTGGTGTCTACACACTCAGTTACTTCGATAACGGCACCAATGCTTATGTATCTGTAAGCAGGAGCTTTGCATGAGTTTGCTCCCTGTTGGCTTTGGTGCATCTGGTGATGACTATGAGATCACAGATAGTCTGAGGTTTAGAGAGTCTGCCGATGCCAATCTTGCTAGAACTTTTTCTACTCCTACAGACGGTAAGGTATGGACTTATAGTGTATGGGTTAAAAGATCAAAAAACCCTGTCACAGCTGGTCACGGCATGGCTCATTTACTTTGTACCGCAGGGTCAGGAGCGCAAGCAAACTTTGGTTTTGGTTGGAATAACATTGATGACATTGTGTTTACTTTTGCTGGTTATGCTAGGAGATACACAACAGGATTGTTCAGAGATCCTTCAGCTTGGTATCACATTCTATTAAAGGTAGATACGACACAGGCAACTGAGGCTAATCGTGCATTGCTATATGTTAATGGCGCATTGTTTCCTTGGAACACAAACACATCAATATCGCAAAACTCAACGACTCAAATTAACCAAGCTGTTGCTCATAGTATTGGGGATCAAACAGGACAGCCTTATAAGTCTTTTGATGGCTACATGACTGAGGCAAACTTCATTGACGGTCAAGCATTAGATCCAACAGACTTTGGTGAGTACGATGCCAACGGTACTTGGAAGGCTAAAAAGTACAAAGGGACTTACGGCACGAATGGTTTCTATTTACCGATGAAGCCAACAACACAGGCTGAGTTACAGAACACAGTGTTGTACACAGGCAACGGTGGTTCGCAAAGTATCGATGGGTATGGATTTACACCAGATTTCGTTTGGATTAAAGAACGGTCTAGCACATCAGGTCATTCTTTGTTTGATACATTGCGCGGTGCAGGTAAATATTTAGGTTCGCATTCAACATCCGCAGAAAACACATCATCAACACAGCTTACGTCTTTTGATACTGATGGGTTTACAACAGGATTGTCTGGCGGAACTAACCAATCAGGCCAAACCTATGTGGCATGGGGATGGGACGCTGGAGACAACCAACCTAGCACAGGTCACAGTAGCATTCTTTATAAAGGCTCTGGTGGAGCTATTTCTCTCAAAGGATTTGGTTTTAGTCCTGACTTGGTTTGGATTAAGAACAGAGATGGAACAGCACAGAATCATATGGTATTTGATTCTGTTAGAGGGCCAAACTTAAGAATCCAACCAGACGCTACCGCAACAGAGTACGATCAAGTAGGTTCTTTAACTTCATTTGATACTGATGGTTTTTCTTTTGGCACATCTACTGGTAATTTAAACGCTACTAGTAGTAACTATGTCGCATGGGGCTGGGATGCTGGTGACGGTGATCCAGTAAGTAACACCACTGGTGATATAAACTCAACCGTCAAAGCAAGCGATGCTACTGGTTTTAGTATTGTTAGTTACACAGGCAATGGCACAAGCAACTCTGAGCAAACTATTGGTCATGGTTTATCAACAGCACCTTCTGTAGTTATTGTAAAAAATAGAACAAGCGCAACTCGGTGGCAATTTTATAGCACTGACCTTAGTTCTAGTGCTACTACTGCTGTTAAAAATTTATTATTAAATTCTAGTAATGCTGAGTCTTCCTACACTAGCCAGATAAGAGGAATACAAGCAAGTAATACTTTTTCTGTTAGAGATGTGGATGCTAACGGAAATGGGATGGTAAACAAAAATGGTAATAACTACATAGCCTACTGTTTCTCAGAAGTCTCAGGCGTATCTAAGTTTGATAGTTACACAGGTACTGGGTCTACTGATGGCCCAACAATTACTACAGGTTTTAGACCGGGCTTTTTACTAATAAAAAATGCTACTTCATCAGAATCTTGGCAGCTAATAGACAGTACAAGAAGTCCGTTTAATAATGTTGAGGACGTTTTGTTTCCTAACAGTAGTTCTGCTGAAGTTACAACATCTGCGGTTACAACAGAGTTTCTTTCTGACGGATTTAAAATTAGGGCAGCATCAGGAAACACAAACGACAGTGGGCAGACTTACATCTACATGGCGTTCAAGGGAAGCTACTCAGACTACGTTAGCCCACTGAATGACACAGGTACGATAGACAGCCGAGTCAAAGCAAATCCAGATAAAGGTTTTAGTATTGTTAGTTACGAAGGTACTGGCGGAGCGACTGACACAATTGGTCATGGTCTTTCTAGTACACCAGAAATGGTCATAGTTAAAGACAGAGGCGCTTCTAATTTCTGGGCTGTTTATCATGTAGGCGTAGATGCAACTGCTCCAGAAGATTACTTGATGCGGTTAAACACTACAGACGCCAAACTGAACGGTTCTGTGTATTGGAACGACACAGCCCCAACGTCTTCAGTATTCACAGTAGGTACTTCATCTGCTTTAAATGCAGTCAGTAGTTACATAGCCTACTGCTTTCACTCAGTCGCTGGTTACAGTAAGCTTGGAAACTACACAGGCACAGGTAGTGCAGGTAATTCAGTAACCACTGGTTTCCGTCCTGGTTGGGTAATGGTTAAAAGAACTAACGCTGCTGCCAATTGGATTATTTTTGATAATGCTAGAACTCCATCGGATACGGCTACTGATTATCGTTTGTTTCCGGATGTTGCTAATGCTGAAGCTACAGGAGAAGCATTTAAATTTACTGATACAGGTTTTGAACTTACAGGGACTCAATCTAGTAGTAATGCTTCTGGCAGTACTTACATCTACATGGCGTTTGCAGACACTGCTGATGCTCGGTTTAACTTTGATGCGTCTGGTAACAAGAACAACTGGCTGCCTAACAACATCAATAGCAACGCTGAGTCTGAGACAACCTACGACTTAATGAAGGACACACCAAGTCTGGTCGATGAGAATGCTGGTAACTTTGCTACGTTAAATCCGTTAAACGAACCAAGACCTTATGTAACTTATAGCGATGCAAATTTAACTGTAATTAATACAACTGCTAACTTGCATTCTCCCTTTATATCTACAATAGGTATGGCTCCTAATTCTGGTAAATACTATTGGGAATCTATTGGAGTTGGTAATTCCAATACTAGAAATGCAACAGGTATAGGCACTGCTGAGTCAATGGGCAGCACGACATTACCTGTAGGCTTTATATCCGATCAAGCAGGGTTTTATATTGGCGGTGCTGCTAGGATTTATTTTGAAAATCAAGGAACAACAGGCGTATTTGATGTTGCTTGGGAAGCTGGGAATGTGTTAATGCACTGTTACGATGCGAACACTGGAAAGTTTTGGGCAGGTCAAAACGGTGTTTGGTATAACTCAACAGGTGGGACAACAGGCGATCCTGCGACAGGAGCTAATCCAACGGCAACATTAACAAGCTCAAATACATATTTTCCTCTTGGTACTGTTTATAACAATAGTGGAAGTTATTTGTATTACAACTTCGGACAACGCCCACTTGCTTACACACCACCAACAGGTTTCTTAAAGCTCAACACGTTTAACCTACCTGACTCGACTATTGAGGATGGATCAGATTACTTTAATCCTGTGTTGTATACAGGAGACAGTACTTCAAATAGAAACATACCTACAGGGTTTGCAGGTGGCTGGACTTGGATAAAGAATAGAAACTTAGCTAACTCACATACATTATCAGATGTTGTACGAGGTGATGGAAAAACATTATTTACTAATGCAACAAATGCTGAAGTAGATTACGGAGCAAACGGAATAGATCTTGTATCTGACGGTTTTGACGTAACACACAGTGCTACTAATAATTTATTTAACGTATCTGGAAGAACTTATGTAGCATGGAACTGGAAAGCCAACGGCTCTGGTGTTAGTAACACAGACGGCTCAATAACTTCCACAGTCTCTGCTAACACTACGGCTGGATTTAGTGTTGTTAGTTACACAGGTACTGGATCTGCTTCAACAGTAGGTCATGGATTAACTTCTGCGCCTGAGATGATTATTGTAAAGGATAGAGATCGAGTTACTGAATGGCCTGTTATGGCGCAAGCAGCAAATAGCGGGAATGGTCATTTAGGTTGGTTACGGTTAAATGGCACTTATGCGTGGGGAGCGACATCAATTCTGTGGAACAACACTGCGCCAACATCTTCCGTCTTTAGCATTGGAACTTATGATTATGTTAATTTTAATAACTCTAAGTACATAGCCTACTGCTTTGCCCCTGTTGAAGGCTACTCATCATTCGGTAGCTACACAGGTAACGGCTCAAATGACGGCCCATTTATCTACACAGGATTCAAACCTGCCTTCGTTATTTTTAAGTCATCAAATCAAACAACAAATTGGATGATGTTTGATGCTACGGTTAATCCAGTAAACGAAGCAAAATCTCAGCTATGGCCTAACTTAGCTAACGCAGAAAATACAAACTCTGTAGGTCTTGATTTTGTAAGCAACGGTATAAAACTTAGAGGCGCGTTGACTGCAACTAATGCAGCTACTAGCTATAGCTACATCTACATGGCATTTGCCGAAAACCCATTCAAGAATTCTAACGCGAGGTAATTATGTACTACTTAGGAAGCACAGCACTAAGACAGAACTCCAGCTTCGAGATAGGTGGTACGGTCTATCCGAGCAACTGGTTACAGCAATCAACAGAGGACGAGAAGACTGCTCTGGGTATTACTTGGGTTGATGATCCAGTAAGAGCAGATGACAGGTTCTACTGGAACGGTGACGCTACCATGCCTAAGGCACTAGAGGATGTCGATGCTGTTGACAACGACGGTAACCCAATGTGGGTGCAAGAGTTAGACGAAACACAAGATCCACCTGCAATGGTAGACACCGATGAGCGTCTAGTGACTAGAGGTTTAAAGTACACATGGACAGCACAGGTTAAACACACAGCAGGCACGATGCTGGCTCAGACTGATTGGATGGTGACTCGTAAGTTTGAGAGAGACATAGACATACCAGCAGATGTAGTGACTAAACGTGCTGCTATTGTCACTGAGTGTACTCGACTAGAAACAGCTATTACTGCAGCAGCCGACATGGATGCTTTCATTGTAGTAGTACAAGATCAACGTTGGCCTGAATAAGGATAGATAAATGGCAAGTACCTATAGCAGTTTAAAAATTCAATTAATGACTACAGGTGAAAACCTGAGTACATGGGGGGTAGTAACTAATACTAACCTCGGTACGGCAGTAGAAGAAGCTATTGCTGGTAGTGCTAATGTTTCGTTCTCAAGTGGAGATGTAACCCTTACATTATCTGATAGCAACTCTACACAAGCTGCTCGAAACATGAGACTTAACCTTACAGGCACATCTGGTGGTGCCAGAGTGCTAAACGTACCCGCTATAGAAAAAATGTACGTAGTAAAGAATGGGTTAGCTGATGCTTGTACTGTAAAGGTGTCAGGGCAAACGGGTATAGCAGTTCCGGCAGGTAAGACTATGCTGTTGTTTAATAACGGCACGGACGTAGTTGATGCAGTCACGCACTTATCTTCTTTAACCCTTGCTACTGATTTAGCTGTTGCTGATGGAGGTACAGGAGCTTCTACGGCTTCCGCCGCTCGAACAAGTTTAGGAGTAGCTATTGGGTCAGATGTTCAGGCTTTTGATGCAGGACTTACAGATATCGCTGGCTTAGCTGTTGCTAACGGTAATTTTATTGTAGGTAACGGGTCTAATTGGGTGGCAGAAACAGGAGCTACTGCAAGAACATCTCTAGGTTTAGGTACTATGGCTACTCAAGCTGCAAACAGCGTAGCGATTACTGGTGGTACTATAGCAGGTACAACGGTCAACACATTTACTGTGGGTAGTAATACTGTAGGGACTAGACATATAAGTTCTAGTAATCCCACTAATGGAGACGGCGCAGATGGAGATCTGTGGTATAAAATTTAAGGTTTAATATGAGTGTATACGTAAAGCAAAGTGGGGCTTGGGAAGAGACAGATGCTTTATACGTAAAGCAGTCAGGTTCGTGGACGACAATAAAAGAAGTCTATGTAAAAGAAAGTGGGAACTGGAGAAAAGCAGCCCCTGATGCTGGTACTTATTCGCAAATTAGCGCAGGAACAGGTAGTTTTGTTGTTCCCGCTATGGTAACTGAAATAAATATTACATCTATTGTTGCTGGTGGCGGCGGTGGTAGCGCTGTTTGGTTCTGTGGTGATGGTTTTCCAGGAGGCGGTGGAGGTTCTGGGGGTTTTCAAACCAGCCAAACTTTAGCTGTTATACCAGGAGAAACAGTAAATGTTACGGTAGGAGCAGGAGGCGCACCTTCTAGTTTTGTTTTATGTGGTGGTGCCGCAAATGGTTCTGCTGGGGGTAGTTCATCAATAACTACTTCTGCTGGGTCTATAACCGTTACTGGAGGTTCTGGTGGTACTGGTGGGCAACCAGGAGGTGGTGGTGCTGGAGGTAGTCCTGGAGGAACAAGCGGGTCTACTGGTTCGGGTCTTTCTGGAGGTGCTGGTGGTACTAACGGTACTGGATATGGGTCAGGCGGTAGAGGGGGAAATATAACGGACAGTGACCCTAACAAAGGTGGTAGAACTGGAATTGACGGTGCTATATTTGTTACATGGGGTACGTAAATGGTAAACCTAACTGAAATTATCCATGCGATAAAATATAAACTAGCGCCCCCCAAAAAATTTACTCCAGAAGAAGGGCAACGAGAAGTAGATAGGCACTACCAAGGAATATCTAAAGATACACCAGAAGAAATAGAACGGCGTTTAAATATATGTGATACTTGCGATAATAGAAAACAATACTTTGGGTTAGATATGTGTAAAAGTTGCCATTGTTTTGTTAAATTAAAAACAGCGTTAAAGGGCGCTACTTGCCCGATAGATAAATGGTAATTAAATGAAAACTTTACACGAAGCAGAAACTGTAGACGGGACAATCGTTTGCAAACATGAAGTAGAAGTAGTATGCGCCCATTGCGGTGACCCTGTTAGTGCACATGAAGAAAGCACAGGTACATGTAGTAACTGTGGAAAGCCTTGGCAACCTCGACAATCTACATCAATATGGGCTACATCAGTTCCACAAGCTGGAGCTAAGACTTTAGGAGAATAATATGCGTAAGATTAAAAATGTTTGTATTTGGGTTTGGACTAAAATTAAACAAGCACTAGTATGGGTAGTATCTAAGTTTATTAATGTATGTAAGTGTGAAAAATAAGGAGGCACTATGGCTCTACTTAACGCACTCATTGGCCCTGTAACAGGGCTTTTAGATAAGTTTGTTGAAGATAAAGATCAGAAAGCAGCGCTAGCACATGAGATTTCAACGATGGCAGATAGGCACGCGCAAGAACTTGCCCTCGCACAAGTTGAAGTCAATAAAGCGGAAGCAGCTAGTGGATCTGTCTGGAAAGGCGGCTGGAGACCTTTTGTGGGTTGGGTGTGCGGCACTGCCTTTGCTTATCATTTTGTCATTCAGCCTCTGGCTATTTTTGTCGTTGCTGCCTACGGTATGGAGATACCTGCTTTACCTGAGTTCGACATGGGGCAGTTAATGACTGTGTTGATGGGTATGTTAGGACTAGGTGGACTTCGGAGTTTTGAAAAATATAAACATGTGGCTAAATAAATGAATAGTTTTATGGATTTCTGGCCTGTTGTATCAGGCTTCATTGCAGTAGCTGCTATAGCGATAGCTTTTCGTGCAGAGATAACTATACGAGTTAAAGTATTAGAAGATAAAGTAAAAATTTTATTTGATATGATCAACAACAAAGACAAATAAATATGGCATTTAAGTTATCGCAAAGAAGTTTAAGTCGTTTAGAAGGTGTTGATGATGCGCTTGTAGCAGTAGTACAACGTGCCATAGAAGTTACAACAATTGATTTTGGTGTTACTGAAGGGCTTAGGACTATAGAAAGACAACAAGAGCTAGTTGATCGAGGCGCTAGTAAAACAATGAAAAGTAAACATTTAAACGGTTCGGCTGTTGATCTAGTTGCTTACCTAGGCTCAAGAGTTTCATGGGAGTTAAATTTATACGACAACATAGCTGACGCTATGAAACAAGCTGCTATGGAACTTGATGTTGCGGTTCGATGGGGTGGTGCTTGGACTACAAGTAATATATGCGAATGGCAAGGTACTATGGAACAAGCTATGACTAACTATATTGATATGCGTAGATTGCAAAATAGAAGACCGTTTATTGATGGGCCTCACTTTGAATTGGTGTAAATATGGCGTTTATAAAGTTACAGTTTAAACCTGGGATTAATCGTAACGTAACTAACTACACTAATGAAGGTGGTTGGTATGATGCGGATAAAGTACGTTTCTTTTCAGGGTTTCCTCAGAAAATAGGCGGTTGGGTTAAACAAACAACTCAAGAGTTTACTGGTGTATGTCGCCAGATGATGAACTACGTCACTTCTTTCCTTGATAATTTTTTAGTTCTAGGCACTAACTCAAAATTGTATATTGAGGTAGGTGGAATCATATATAACATTACTCCTGCACGAGCTACGTACGGCACAACAGCCACCGACAATTGTTTTGCTACTACTAATAATTCTACTGCAGTAACAATAGATATTACAGCGCATGGGGCAAACACAGGGGATACAGTGTCTATTACTGGCTCAGCGGCTGTTGGAGGTGTACCCGCAGATGACTTAAACAAAGATCACGTAATTGACGTTATTGATGTAGATACGTTTGTTATTACCGTAGACACCGCAGCTACTTCTACTGTTGCCGCTGGTGGGGGTACAGCAATTACAGCTGTTTTTGAGATTACTCCAGGTAATAAACTATTGGTAGAAGGTTATGGTTGGGGTACAGGTACATACGGACGTAGTTTTTGGGGGCTTGGGTCTACAGTACCCGTTGATTTGCCACAACGTGATTGGTGGTTAGATAACTTTGATAACGACATTGTTGCTACCATACGTAACGGCCCTATTTATTATTGGGAACGAGGCACTAACGCTGATGCAGGTGTGTCGCTAGGTACTCGTGCGGTACTTTTGTCTTCTCTCGGTGGCGCTACTGACGTACCTTTATTAGCTATGCAGACGCTAGTTTCTCAGAACGATAAGCACTTACTGGCTTTTGGTTGTACTCCTTATGGTGGAGGAGACCCTGACTTACTACTTATACGTTGGTCTAACCAAGATGAACCAAAGAACTTTACTCCTGCTGTTACTAATAGTGCAGGATTTATAAGGGTTTCACGAGGATCGCGGATCGTACGGGCACTGGCTACTCGACAGGAGATACTGGTCTGGACTGAAGGTCAGCTGTACTCATTACAGTTCTTAGGTACTACTGATGTGTTTGGCTTACAGGAGTTAGCGGATAATATATCCATGTTGTCACCTCGTGGCTGTGTAGCGGTTAACAACCAAGTGTACTGGATGGGACACGACAAGTTCTATGCCTACACAGGTGCGATCCAGACGTTGCCTTGTAGTGTTCGAGAGTACGTATTTACAGATATAAACTACGCTCAAGCAGATCAGATCGTGTGTGGCACTAACGAAGGGTATAACGAGATATGGTGGTTCTATCCTAGTGGCGCTTCTAACTGGAATGATCGTTATGTTGTGTATAACCACTTAGAACAACTTTGGTACTATGGTACGATGGAACGCACAGCGTGGTTAGATAGCCCACTGAGAGACTTTCCACAGGCAGTAACAACAGGGCAGAACGTTGCTGATGGTAATATTTTCTTTCAAGAATATGGAGTAGATGAAGATGGAACCGCAATGGAATCGTATATTCAGTCTTCTGACTTTGATCTTGCTGATGGCGATCAATTTATGCTTAGCAGGCGTATTATTCCAGACTTAAACTTTAGTGAATCAGAAGCGTCCGAACCAGAAGTTAACTTCCAAGTAAGACCTAGAAACTTTCCTGGGTCTACGTTTCAATCAGATGTGTCCGATAGTGCTAACGTAGTTGAGTCTTCAGTTGGGGTCTACACAGATCAGATATACTTACGTGCCCGTGCTCGACAAATGGCGCTTAAAATTAGCTCTGATGGGTTAGGTGTGAAGTGGCAGTTAGGTAGCCCACGAATTGATGTTAGACCGGACGGTAGACGTTAATGTCATTTTTTAATACAAGGGCACCAGCATTACCACAAGCTACAACCTTGTATGATCCAAGGTTTCAGAATACATTTGGGGATGTGCTTCGTTTGTATTTTAACCGCTTGGACGCTGACTTAAACTCACTTAGCACTAGCTTAGGAGCTGCTCAATTAAATCTACCCACAGCGTCTTATTATGACACTACGACTCAAACAGCAGCTAGTATAAACACGGCGTATAAAATTAAATTTGGAACTGCAATTAACCAAAACGGTATTGCGGTAAGCGGCACAGGTGGTACTCGATTTACTGTAGAGAAGCCAGGTATTTACAATATATCATTTACAGGGCAAAAACTTAGTAGCAGCGCAAGCGCTCAAGAGATGCACGTATGGGTAGCTAAGAATGGCACTAATGTAGCTAATTCTGCTCATGCTTACTCAACACACAATAACAACCAACGAAACGCTTTGCATTGGAATTACAACATATCGTTAACCGCCAATGAATATATAGAACTTATGTGGTCAGTAGACGTTACTACGCTAACATTGGCTCCAGAAGCCGCAGCTACGCCTCACCCAGCAGTACCCTCTACAGCGTTAACTATTAATTTTATATCGAACACAGAAGGATTTGTTGCCTAAGCTAGGCAAACAGTTAATTTTTAGGGATAATAAGGCTATGACGAATAAAGGTTTAATAAATCAAATTCCACAGGCGGTGTCGCAAGCCGTACAGCCACTCGTAGAGCAAGCTGCGAATGATATTAGTTCTACGTTGGGATCTGGTAATTCAAGTTCTAGTGTACTTTACCAACAACCATCAGGGACATCACTTCCTAGTCCGTCTAATATAAATAATACCCCTATACAATCAAGTCCCAGTAACAATCGCCCCATGCTTAATAACACTAGCGGTGGGATGATATTTGATCAGTATCGACAACCGGGGAACATGGGTAGATTTATATCTCCTTCAGAAATGAAAGCAACAGATCCAAGTTATGCATATGCTCCACCAACTCAGCTTTTTGCAGAAGGTGGTATGGCAACACAAGCACAAAACCTAGCGTCAAGAGGACGCGGCGAAGACAAGATGCTCGTTCACATGACCCCCAGCGAAGTAGAGGGGTTACAAGCCTTGGCTATGTCAAAGGGCGGATCTCTTACAATCAACCCAGAAACAGGGTTACCAGAAGCTGGCTTTCTAAGTGATACGTTTAAAGCTCTAGCCCCCACACTAATAGGTGCTGGAATTATGATGATCCCAGGAGTTGGCGCAGCTGCAGCTCCTTATATTGGTGCTGGTATAGGCGCGTTGGAGTATGCTAGGACTGGCGATTTAGGTAAAGGACTTTCAGCTGGACTCGGTGCCTACGGCGGTGCTGGGATGGCAGGTGGTTTTATGAGTGCTGGTGCTGGTGCTGGTGCTGGTACTACTGCGAATACACAGGCGTTGGGCCAATATGGCTTTGGGTCTGAAGCTGCTAAAGCGGCAACAACAGCTGCACCAGAAACTTTTGCGGGAAACTTAGCTAACGCAGGTAAAGGAGTTACTAATTTAGTGCAACCAGGTGGTACTACGGATTTTCTGACTGCAATGGGTGGCCCTAAACAAGCACTTATACAAGGAGCAGCATCAGCGGGGTCTATAGCCGGAGGTCTAGGTGCTTTTGATTATAAACCTATGAAATTAGCAGAAGAAACAGATGACAACTACGAAGGGCCATATTTACCTACAGAAAGAACTGCTACGTTTAGAGGGAGAGACGCTATACTAAATGGAGAAGGTAGAGAGTTTAGGTATTTTAACCCTATAAACCCATACCCTGCTGTACGTACTGCAACCGCAGCACATGGTGGTTTGATGAGCGCTAAAAAAATGGCAGAAGGTGGAAGGTATTTAGATGGGCCAGGTGACGGAGTAAGTGATAGTATACCTGCTACAGTAGACGGAGAGCAGCCAGTATTACTTTCAGAGGGTGAATACATTATCCCTGCCGAAGTTGTTTCAGCTGTGGGTAACGGCTCTTCTGATGCAGGGGCTGATAAGTTTACTGCTTTAGTAGACACGATAATGGCTAAAACACGTAGGGTAACAAAAGGTAAACCAAACGGTGCCGATAAACTGTTAAAAGGGTTAGTACCTCAGACAGCATGATAAAAGTCTCAATGGTTCCCAGAGAGCATGTAACGGACATATGGGATGCGGTAAGACCGCACTTAAAGAAAGCCGCTGACTATACGTATGGGCGGTATGAAGTTGACGATATACTAGATCGCATTACTGATTACGATCACACGCTTTGGATTGCATTTGACGAAGAAAGTATTAAAGGTGCAGTTGTTACTATGATGGCGCAGTACCCACGTAAAAAATACTTAGATATGGTGTTTACGGGGGGTGTAGAGTTAAAAAGTTGGAAAGCTCCGATGTTGGATTTGTTACAAAAATGGGCTTTTGATAATAAATGTAGTGGTATTGAGTGCACTGGTAGGCCAGGATGGGCTAAGATTTTTAAAGCTGACGGGCATAAACCGTTGTGGAACACATACGAATTACCTGTTGCTAATACAGGTTTAGGAGATATAAATGGGTAAAGGTAGCGAAGAGCCAGCACCACAGAGTCAGGAGATACATCAGAGTAATTTACCTGCATATGCTAAGCCGTATCTTACGGATATTATGCAACGTGCTCAGGCTGAGTCTTATCGGCCTTATCAAGAATATCAAGACCCACGAATTGCTGGATTTACTCAAGGTCAAACTGGGGCACAACAAGAAGTTCTTGGTATGCAACAACGCCCTGAGTTTCAAGAAGCTGCTGGACTGACTAGAACTGGGGCACAACAAGCTACTGGGTTTGGGCAAACAGGAGCCGGACTAGGTGCGATAGCTGCGGGGGCAGGACAAAATTATCAGAACTTAGCTACTTCACCTGCGGCGCAACAAGCGTTTATGTCTCCGTACATGCAGAATGTAGTAGATGTGCAAAAACAAGAAGCCTTACGAGACGCACAAAAAACTAATTTGGCGGGTAATTTAAATGCTGCCAGACAAGGTACTTATGGTGGTGCAAGACAACTATTAGCCCAAACAGAAAGAGAACGTAACTTACAGCAAGAACTCGGTGCTATACAGGCTAGAGGACAACAAGACGCATTTAAACAAGCACAGCAAGCTCAACAGTTTGGCGCAGAGTTAGGACTACAAGGTTTAAATACTGGTCTTCAAGGTCAACAAGTAGGCTTACAAGGTGCACAACAAGCTACGCTAGCAGGCGCACAGCTTGGTGATCTCGGTCAGGCCACACAAGCTAATCAATTACAAAGAATACAGGCACAAGCGGCAGTAGGACAAGAACAACGTGGACTCAACCAACAACTATTTGATCAGTCTTATGCTGACTTCTTAGCACAACGTGACTACCCAATGGAGCAGTTGGGGTACTTTAGTAACTTGATGCGGGGTATTCCAGTAGGGCTTGGTTCAACAGCTACAACATACGCACGACCTCCATCAATGGCTTCTCAAATAGGTGGCCTAGGTATAGGTGCTCTTGGGTTATCAAATTTAATGGGGAATGACTAATGGCAATGGGAAAACCTTTTAGTATGCAAGCTCCTGAAGATGTTGCTAAAGAATACGGTGGCAACAAACAGAGCATAGCTAAAGCTGCTCAGATGGGGATACTCGATCCTACAACAGCTGTAATGGCTGGCATGTTTATAGATCGTATGAGAGAAGCGCAAGCAGAAGAACAGGCACCTCAACAAACTGTGGCTGAGCAGACGTTCGCTCCATCACAACCTCAAATGCCAATGTCACAAATGCAGTTGGCGCAACAAGGGTTAGGTGGTGCACCTGCTCCTAAAATGCCAGCGGGCGTCAATATGGGTACGCCACAACAACCACAAATGACAGCTCAAATACCACGAGGTATGAGTGCAACACCACAAGCTACTCAGATGCAAGCTATACAACAAAAAATGGCTCCTCGTCCTAGTGTAGCTGGTGTGAACAAACTTGCTATGGGGCCAGGAATGATACCTAGAGCCGCTAGTGGTGGATTGCTTGCATTTGCTGGTGGTGGAGATGTCCCTGGGTACGCTCCTGGTGGGGAATTACCGTTCCGAATGTCTACGGATGAGTTTAGTAATATAATCAATAGAAACGTAAAAGGTGGTATGTCTGAAAAAGACAGGGAAAGATTAGAAAACGAAAGATACCAAAAAGAAAAAGCTGCTTTAGACGCACAATTGGATGCGGACATGGCAAAAGAAGATAAATTATTTGAACAAGAACAAGCTGCTTTAGACGCACAATTGGATGCGGACATGGCAAAAGAAAATAAATTATTTGAACAAGAAATGGCGGCTGCGGATCGAACAAAAGCAAATATAGCACTTGGTAGAGCACAATCGTATGGTTTTCCAGGAGATGATACCCCAGGAACTCCTGTTGGAGAAGGGGCGCGGGTTGCCGGACAAAGCACAGAACCACTACCAAGTACCGATACTGGCCCTATGTTAATACCTATTACAGGCGAAGCAACTTCAAAAGATGATATTGATTTGTTTACGCCAACTGGTACAGAATCTGAATACGAAAAAGCTATAAAGTTATTAGGTGACTCTGACGATAGATATAAAACATATTTAGAAGGAACATCAGAAAGAGCCAATGCAAATAGAAAAGAAGATTTTTATACAGCGTTAGCTCAATTTGGGTTTAACATGGCGGCTTCTGGCAAACCAACGTTCCTCGAAGCTGCTGGCGAAGCAGGGGCTAAAACCATGCCTACAATTACTTCGGCGATTAAAGATCAACGCAAAGCTAAAGCTAGTGCGGAAAAAGAACTTGCGAGTGTTGGGGCAGTATCTAGAGCACAAAATATTAAATTACTCGAAGCATCTATGGCTAGCGCTAACGCTCAAGATAGAAACAAATTAGCTAAACTGATAGCGGATGAAAAAAATACGCTATCTAAAGACTTACAAAAATCTAGTGCAGTAACACAATTACAAGTAGCTGGTATCCAAGCTGCAAATCCAAGTACGTACGAAACTAGGCTAAAAACATATACAGACGTGTTACTGAATAGGCAACGAAACGGCGATCCAACCCTTAAAGGTCAACCTATCGAAGTAATACGGGCACTAGCTTCGGATCATATAGCAACGCAAGATATGGCTGCAGCCCGTGCCAGAATAGGGCTTGTGCAAAGTACACAAGATCGAGAATATAGAGACAGCGCAATAAAAGCCGTTGAAGCAACTTTCTCTAGTGAAATTAGCCCAGAGGCTGACAAGTATAGAAAAGCTAAAGCTGAAGGTGATGAACAAGAAGCAACTAAAATAACTATTGCACGCGCCAAGAGAGAAGCAGAAAGAATAGGTATGGGTAGTGTTTTTGACGCCCCATCTACTAGTAATGAGTCTAGTCTTTTTGGAATAAACGAATATAGTAAAACAAAATCTTTTAATGAGTTACCAGAAAACACACAAAATGAACTAAAAAACACTGTTATAAAACAGGGCGGAAACCGTTCAATAGCAGACCCAAAAAATCAAGGCAAAGAAATAGCGGCTATACCTGTTTTTGACGTTAATGGAAATATAGTAGCGCATATTGAACAGTCACTTATAGTGAGCAACAGTAGATCTGTCAAAGAGTTAGAAGGTGGAGGATATACAACAATACGTAAAAACGGTGTAATAATGGGCTTTATTAAATAATAAGGATAACTATGGCTAAGTCCATTTTTGATGAAATTATTCCTGTCGATACGGAACAAGAACAAGAACAAGAACAAGAACAAGAACAAGAACAAGAGCTAGGACAAGCTACACAAGGAGCTTCTATATTTGATTCAATTATTCCTGTTGCTTCTGCTGCGGAAGAACTACCTGTAGTAGATCAAAACGAACTACAACAAGATCAAACTGACCCAGAACAATTACAACTAACTGCTCAAGGTAGAGCAAACGCAGAGACTTACGTAGCTCAACAAATTGCTAACGCATTAGCCTCGAAACGTGAGGGCGAAGAACCTACAACTATAGATAAATATAGCGCAGCAGCTAAAAAAGGTGTTGAAGCCGCCAGTCTTGGATGGGATCTTTTAGCTAATATGGCGGAAAAATATGTTACTGGGAGCACAAAAAATACAGAGGAAATATTAGCAGCGCAAGTTGACGAGTACCTCCAATTACAAAGTGATCCGCGAGTAATGGAAGCTATGGACTTAACCACTAAAGAGTATGAAGCTAGCGGTGAAGGTATAAAAGGCGGTTATGAAGGACTAAAGAAAATGCTGGGTTATTTTATAGATAATCCAGAAGCTGCCGGACTTTTTTTAGCTGAGCAAATACCTCCTTTATTAATTACAGCACCTCTTGGCGGGACACCTGGCGTAGTAGCAAAAAGCCTAGCTAGCAAAGCAGGTCTTAGTAAAGTAAAACAAAGAGCTATACAAACGGCAATAACAGGAGCGGGAATTAATACTACTGCTGTTGTCGGTAACGCTTTAGGGCCAAACTACGCAGAAGGACTAAACAAATTTAATGGTGACATCGAACAAGCCAGAGAATACGCAGTAACAAAAACATTAAACGAAATTCCAGCAAATGCTATAGCAGGTTTGTTTTTAGGTGTAAATCCAGTTACACGTTTAGTTCCAGGAGCACCTAAACTTGCGCAAGTAACTGGTGATGTATCCACAGCCGCTGTTGTCCAAGGCGTGGGTGGAGGAGTTGGGGCGAAACAAGCTGCTGAATCTGTAGGTGAAGACATAACTTTTGGGGAACTTGGTTTAGAAATAGTAGGCGGAACATTTACGACGCCCGTAGATATAGTTGCTGAATTAGCAACGCGTCCATCAGACCAAGGTGTGGATGCAATTAGTCAAGAGCAGTCTAGTATTCTTACAGCAGAAGAAGATCAACAAATTTTATCGGCATTAGAAACACCTACTCAACCCGCAAACGAAACTACAACAGTTGATACTAAAGAAGATGTTTCTGGTTTTTCTATAGATGAAAAAGACTATAAACCACAAGAAACAATAAATCTTATTTTACCTGACGGTAGCCAAGCTAGATTAACTCAAGAGCAAGCGCTTGAACAAGGATATATAAGATTAAGAAAAGGGCAAGAAGTCGGTAGAAGTCGAGTTTTTCCTCCTACTGGCGCACAAGCTAGAAACACTGTGTTCCCACCAACTGGGGAAGAAGCAACTCCAACAGCTCCAACAGTGCCTACCACTCCAGAAGGGCAAATGGAATTTGATTTTGGGCAAGAACAGGGAGAGTTATTTACTGGAGCAGATCCTAATATAGAAGCAGAAACTACTGATACAAAAACAGCTGTAGAAGCAGATCTGCCTCCGCTACCAAACCCCGATCAATTACAACTAGATTTTAATAGACCTTTAACAGACAAACTTGCGGAAGGGATTATAAATCAAACATCCAAACTTGTTGAAGAGCGCTCACCATTAGAAGCAGAAACAATATATAACAGAGCAATAGAATTAGTTGATGCTGGAGACAATCCATCAGTCGCGTTCCCAAAGGCAATTAGAGAGTTCAATAGCGGAAAAATAAAAGTAGATGTGGATGTTAATGCTGCTAAACAGATGGAATTACCCTTACCAAGAAGAAAAGGTAGGCCCTCTACAGTAGACAAAAGAGCAAAAGATATAGAAAGAACAACAGCTAAACTAAAGAAAAAAGCTGCTATACCATTACCCGCTGTTATCCGTAGTAGAAATTTACTAACCAAACAAGGCGAATTTGATTTTGTTTTACGTGAGTTAGAAAAACCAACTATAGATAGAAATAAAAAAGCTACGCTAGATGAAGTTCAAAGTTCAGTAGAAAGAAAATTAAAACCTGTTGAACTTAGAAAGATAATGGATGAAAGTTTTAAATTACTGGGGCAATATCAAGACGCCGAAGCGTTTTCAATATATCAAAAGGCTAGAGATCTTATAAACGAAGGGTCTACACCAGCCGCTGCTTTTAAAAAAGCTAAAGAGGCGTATAAAAAAGGGCAACTAGAAATCACAAGAGGTGAACCAAAACAATTAGAACTTGCGCTTAGACAAAAAAGAAAGCGTGATAAACAACCAAAAAGACCTAGAAGTACATTGCTAGCCCCAGAGCAGTTAGCACTTGATTTAGACAAGCCGGAACAACAACGTGCTCCACAACAGTTGGAAATGCCGTTACGACAAAGACGAGTAAAGTTCGCTCCTGGAATGCCAGATTTTGCGCAAAAAACACCAGCAGTTACTAGAAAAAAGAAAAAAGAACCTATACCTATAGCACAAGCTAGAAAAACTGCGGAAGAAATAGCTTCTGCTAAGAAAAACTTTGAAACCGTAGATGTGTTAGGAGATACGCCTGAGTGGATTAATACAGTAAATGATTTACTAGACACGAATACGGAGGTATCTAAACAAACAGCGGATATATTAGGCGACCCAAGTATTACAAACGGAAGTTTAATTAGACGATTAATAATGGCTCCAGTTACAAAAACTGTAGAGGAGTTTGCTAGACGCCGTGGGTTAGGTAATTATGTAGTCCGAATAAACAAAATACTTGATGCCGCTACAGAAAAAACTAGCAAAATGCGTTACAAAGCTGATTTACTAGCTCAACAAATGTCCGCGTTTATGTTTGATAACCCAGTTGCGGCTGAAAAATTTAGCGAGCTTATTTCTTTAGCCGCAGATAATCAGTTTGATGTAGCTAAATATAAAAATTACGCTGAAGCAGTACAAAAAGACAAAATATTAATTGAGTTAAATCAAGATTTAAAAGATGAAAATATAACCCCAGAACGAGCAGCAGAAATACAAGAAAGTATAAATAACAGAAAAGTAGTAATTAGAGAGTTATATACTTTGTGGAATGCGTTAGGGAATTTAAAACGCCGCCCGTCTATATTTTTCCCGCGTGGAGCTTTTAGACGTAATGCTATACCTGAAGGGCATGAACTCTTTGTAAAACTACGAGATATGTATAAAAGCATGCTCGCAGAGCAAAGAAGAGTTGACTTAGCAAACATAGAAAAACTGGGAGTAAACGAAGAAGCCAAAGCAGCAATACGTCAAGCTATATTTACTAAGTTTGCGCAACTACAAGAAGCAGATTTCTATTCGCCTAACATGCGTTTTGGTAAACGGTACGTGCGAGTTTCTGAGGGAGATCAAGTAGGTTTTTATACATTTGACAATGAATTACTAGCTCAAGTAACTCCAGGAGTAGTAGACGCTAGACAAAAATTTATAAACGAGGTTATAGCTGAGCTACAAGCAAAGGGAGATAGGCGTACAGCAGAAGAAATAATTGCTGAAGAAGTTGTTACTTTTGGAGATAACCTTGAAGAGCTACGAAAAAACTTAGGGGGGCAAGACAGTACTTTTAGCGAAGTATTTAACATACTAGACAAAGTTTCCAGAGAAGAAGGAGACTTAAACACTAAAGAAATAATTGAGTCACTTCAAGAATCTATAACTCAAGCATATTTAGATGGATTACCTAGTGTTGACATGCGGAAACGCATGATGCGTAGGAGAAACGTTAAAGGTTACGATAAAGACCCACTAAGAGCATTTTCTGTGTACATGCAACATGCGTCGTCACAGATTCCCCGTAGAGAATTTACTCCAGATCTAAAAATAGCTTACTCTGAAGCTATGGAAAACTTTGGTAGAGGTAGGCCTGACGCAGAGGTGTTAAAAGCATACATAGACGAGTTAAATGAAAGAGCTTCAATAGCGTTAACACCAGAAAACGTACCAGAATTATTACGCACAGTAGAAAATGTAGGCGCTGGTAGCGTGTTTTACGTATCTCTTACCGCTGCATCATCAGCTATCCAAAATTTATTTACACTACCTATATTAGGATTAACTGTTTTTGGGAATAAATATGGTTATGGCAAGACACTAGCTAAATTTACTAACTACCTTACACTGTTTGGAGCTGGTAACGGAGATTTGCTACCTGATGGTTTTGACCCAAGTTCTTTAAACATAGAGCAAGACAAAGACGCGGTTCCATTGTTTCTTTCTATAAGAAATTCTCCGTTTGTAAAAAACGATCCAATTCGTAGAGCCGCTATGGATGTGGCTATAAACAGAGAAGTTATTCAACAAAACTTTTTTAGTGAGCTGACTGCAACAACTAATATAGCTTCTGCAGATAGACTTTCTGGTAGGTTTAGATCCATAGTACCAAGAGTAAAACTGGGTACTGAAGCATCACTAAAAGCTATAGCTTTTCCCTTTAAAATGACTGAAAAATTAGTCAGGGAAATCATGTTTATTAGCGCGTTTGATTTTGAATTTGAAGCTAATTTCCCAAAGCTAACAGAAAAGTATATAAAAGAACTTCGCCCAGATGAAAATGGAGTTATATCTAAAGAAGCAATTGATAAAGCTGAGCAACGTGCTTACGACGACGCATTTAATATGTCTGTGGACAAGGCTATAAACGTACTTAATGAAGGTGCTTTTAATTATAGTAGACACAACCGTGCGGCTAATAGGTTAATGAGCAAAGGTGATGTAGCAGGTGCTGCCGTTAGAAACGCTACTCGTTTACAAAGTTACAGAATTCAATTTTATGATTTTATGGCTAGAAACACGTTGTTAGCATTTAAAGAAGGAGTGCAGTTCCAAGGACAAGATAAAGGAAGTAGGCGTCGAGACGCATTTTCAAAATTGTTAGTTTCTATGGGGCTTACAACATTTATGGGTGGGATAAGAGCAACCGTTTTGTTTGGCCCTATATTAGCTGCTGTAGGTGCAGCGTTAAACGGTATGGATTGGGCAAAAGAAATTCTTGATATAGATGAAGAAGATGAGGAGCCAAGTTCTAGAAAACACACAAATATTATATTTAGACATAGTTTTGAACAATGGTTTTCTCAGTACGCTATGCCTAACTTATTTGCACCCGACAAACAATACGTACAAAATTTAACTACAGAGTTAAATAAACTTAGAAGTAAAGATAATCCACTTACCGCGACACAGGTGTCAGAATTTTTAAGGTTATCAGTCATGCGCGGTGTTCCAGGAACGGCTACAGGTTTTGATATTTCTCCGCAAGTAGATATGAATTTAGGAAATGTGTTTAACAACCCTTACGAAAGAGGTGGGGGAAAAATAATAGATCCTAATGCGTTTTTAGGTGTTGCCGGAGACATAGCTAAAAAAGTAAAACAAGCAGTAGCTTCGGCTTATCAAGCTGCAACAGAAGAACGTGATTTTGGGAAAGCTATAAGTCAACTTGGTGACGGGCTAAGTAACATTCCTGCACCATTGCGTAATGCAAATAGAGTAAAAGAACTTAAAGAAAAAGGTCGTGTAGACAGATTTGGAACCGTTATTGTACGCCCCGAAGATGTAACTACTAAAGAAAAAGTAGGTGCTGGTCTTGGTTACGGTATGACAAGCGATAAAGAAGATGCGATTAATTACTTAAAAAATCAACGCGTAGCAGAAAAATTACGTGACGAGAAACAAGCTCTATTAGCAGACTTAGAAGAAGATTATGAACGTTTACTTATGGGCAAAGATTTAAACGCTCTTAAATCAATAACGAAAAACCTAATTCGTAAAAATAAATTTAATAGAGACGTCTTACAAACGCCAGGGTACAAACTAACTGATGAAGACATAAATAGAAAAGTAGAAACTATTTTAGAAGACATGCAAACAAACGGAATGCAATTTTACTTACCTGCTACTAAGGGTATGTCAAAAGACCAACGTAAAGTATTACAGCAAGTCCAACAGTTATACAAGACTTTACAACAAGAATAAAAAGAAAACCCCCTAGCGTTAACTAGGGGGCCTCAACACAAGGTTTAGCGAGTCAGAAGGAGCGAATTCCTGCCCACAAAGTCACACGGGGGACGTGTAACTAAACCCATTCTACTCATAATTTCCAAACACGTAAACCCCTCACCCCATCCTCAATAACAACCTTAAATAAAACCTTATATTTCAAACGCTTAGTGACTTCAAGTATGGTGCGTTTGGCTTGCACTGGGTTCAAACAGGGTATAAAAAATGATGTCCCCCGTTTAAATTTAGCCCAGTTAATTTCATAGTGTACTTGTTCAACTATCATCTTCCGTGTTCATAATACCCTTGACTACGTCGCTGTTACCCATGTCAAACTGTAAGCAAGTTACCCCAGGAGTGCTTAACTTCATGCCTTTCGACAAACGTTTATTAAGTGTACGGACATAAGCCCCTTCTTTTGCTAGTAATTTCAGCGTGTCCTTGTAGTTTATTTGATGCTCTACGCAGTGCTTTTTAAAGTGTTTAAGCGTAACGAACACTTGATTTGTATCAGGCTCTGCACGAATAAGCAGTTCTCCACGAGGCTCCATCTTTGGTAATGCTTTCATGTTACTACGCTGATCTACTCCATCGTCTACTACCAATGTGTTGTTAATGTATGTATTTAAGTAGTCCCCTAATACAGCCATACCACTAGCAGCTGGGGGTTTTACATCCATGCGTAAGTCCTGCATCATGTTACAAGCCCATTGGTAGATGCGCTTCATATCCCAATCAATAAGACCTGCTCTACTGGCTATCATACCTCCCGCTATATTTGCAGCAATAACCGCTGACCAAAACCTTTCTTTCTGGCTTAGTTTTAGTTCCTTATCCATCTTGTCTTGCACAGCTAAGACTGTATTTTTTACCTCTTCAAAGTTGCTAACAAGGTATGTTATGTAAGGCTCAGCCGCATGCCCATAGTTATTCATTAAATCTCTATCAAACGCTTGCCGACCTTCTTTAACCCCAATAACTGTGTCAGGCGCTACCATATATTCTAGTACACGCATTAGCTCACCATTAGCTCCATCTTTTAACATAGATAGCTTGTCGTAGAAAGAAGAATTAGACGACGTTACGCCAATAAGTTGCCACCTAGTACTGTTCTCCATAAGTTGTGAAGCTGCGGTCAGACGGTCTTTACCCTTACCTTGAGACACACCATATGCAAAGTCTGAAAATAATTTTGCGGGTAAGTTAGTAATCTCATCTTGCGTAAAACACAAATGGTTGTAGATCCCTAGCTTTTTATATAGTGAGTTAGCTGTATCTTTTGGGGTACCGCATAAGTCTTTTGGGTGCCCGAATATGCTGTTAATCATAAACAACACAGTAGACTTACCAGTACCTGAATCAGAATGCACCAAGTTTATTAGCGCTCCACTTTGCCCAGTAAACCTAAGTAACGGCGAACCAAACGCACTTAATGCCGCAAATGCTTTTGCTTCCAAACCCTCTCTACCGTATAAACTCCATATCTCTTTCCACTTCTCAAAAGTTCCTGCGGTGTGTATGCGTGGTGCTATCTCTTTTGTGACGTCTGACGGTGGGCTATGGTACACACCATCCGCACTTATCTCTCGATCCCCCAAAATAAACTTGCTGTCTTTGTCAGCCCAGCCAAATTGTTTCCTCATTATCTCCGCCCTTCTCTTATATTGTAAGTTTCTAGTAGCATGTGCTATGTACATCGCTACTGCCTCGGCTTTCTTTCTGCCTATAGTTATCACACCGTTTTTAGCTAGCATCGAAGCTAAGTCTGCTAACTTAGACATGTAAGCACTTTCGATAACGAACTCTCGTATGCCATCAGTAGGTAGATGAACTTTAACTACAATCATGTCCCCTATCTCACGATCATACATACGCTTAACTACATACAAGTCATGCTCATATACAAGTATGGGGTCTGCATCTTCTTCGGGTGGCGTTACATACACACCACCATTCTTACCTCTAAAGTAAGGATCAGGATATTCAGGAATTACATGTGTCTCGTCTTCTTCCCCATCCTCACCTTCTATAACTATAGTGTTATCTTCTTCACTAGCTTCTTCTACTTCTTTGCCTAGTGATATCGGAGACTTAATCTTCCCTTTAAACTGGCAATCTTGGCAACCCCCAGGATTTGATTTCTCAAACTCTGCACAGCCATGTGGGCCTTTAATGTGCTCTATCTTCTCCTCTGTTGTAGTCGGATCGTATTCTGGATGATCTTTCGATAGCTTGTGAATAGCCTTATCCTTATCACTACAAAACTTTGCTATTGATAAAGCGTTAAACCATCTAGGCTCCGTCAAGTTCGCACGATCTTTGTACGCGTTAAGCAACTGCTGGCATCCGTTTTCACTAGCACTACGCATCATAATCTTGGTAAAGCTAGATGTGTAGTTACCCATCAGAGACTTTGAAAGCTCAGACATCTCACGTTTAGGCGCGACCTCTAAACTTTCTTTTACACCTAGTATGCTACGTATATCTGCTATAGATGTTGGCTCAGCCTCTTCTAATACGGTTACTTTGTTAGGTGGATCGTCCTTAAAGTTATACGTCTCAGGAACTCTAAGAATTCTAGCGGGTTCAAATACTACTGGATCGATATAAAAGTTATGAGTTAAACAAAGGTCGCGTAGCCTACGTGCAACAGGTTCCCATTCTGCTCTCGTTAACTCTTCAATAGTGGGCCAGTATGCGTGTATACCGCGCCCTGAGTTAACTACAACTGGATCAGGCAATCCTATCTTTTCGCAAAAAGCCTTGAGTGCTTCTAGTCCGGTGGCTTGATCGATGTACCCATCAGGTCTACCAGTCTCCTCACTAACTACAGCTTTAGCTTCTCCACAATCAATGTCTACCCAAAAAGATTTAAGTAGATGTACGTTGTCTTTGGTTCTATTTGCGTTGGTGGAAAATTTAGCAACCCCAAAATATACATCCCAACCATCAGAAACAAAATCCTCGACAAACTTGTTAACCTCCTCTCTAGTCTCAACTAAATGTTGATCTACTCGTTTTCCTTTTATACCTAATACACAAAACCACCCATTAGAGGGCTGTACTGTATTAAGTAAGTCCATAATTCGCTCTCTTATGTTAGGTTTATTACAAAATTATTCTGATTAATAAAGTTTTTTATAGCCTCTGACTGCGTAGCTCTAGGCATAGTAGCCCCCATAAACCAGTTATATATGGTTTGCCTACTAACCCCTAAGTACCGAGCTACCTCGGCGACAGGAATACCAAGTTTGATACACTGTCTGCCAAGGCGAACTCCTAACAACTTACGATCAGCTTCTTTGTTTAACTTTACTAAACGTATGCTATATCCATAACTCATTATTCACTTAACCAATCGTCAACAACGTCAGCAACATCCTTCTTAGCTTTTGGCGCGGCTTCCTTTTTCTTAGTAGGACGAACTTGTGGCTCTTCAACGACATCATCTTCAGGTTCATCTGCACGTTCTATCTTTGGCTCTTCTTTCGGTAACTTCTTTACGCCGTCAGTTTGAGCTACTGTAATAGATGTATATAACTTAGCTTCTGGCTTAGTCTTAGCTTCGTCAAGTAATGTATATTCTTCTTCAGTAATGTGACGCATTGGAGTAAATATCAACTCCATCGTATCTGCGTTGGCATCGAAAGCTACGTTAGTTACAACATCGTCAACACCCTCACCGTTACCTAGTAAAAACTTGATGTAGGACTCAAACGGATGCGCATTATTTAAGCCTTTACCGAACAAAGATTTGGCAGGTATATTCATTTGGTAAATGTCACCACTCGTATCCCCTGCTAGAAGCACAGCTAATCTACGTTGGTATCTACACGCCCTACCACCACTCTCACCGGAGCCTTTTACGTTTTGAGGGCAAGAAATACATGACGCGCTTTGTTTGTCAGACGCCATGTCTTCTGGCTTTTCTCCTAAGTTAGACCAACAGTTAGGTAGCGTAGCTTCTTTCTTAGGATCAAACTTCTCCTTGTAGAAAATACGCGAAACTTTGGGTAGTAGGCTAACTATAATTACGTTTACTTCCCCTCGTACAGCACTACCCATCTGCTCACCGTTCACTACACGCTTGAACGTACCGTTAGTATTAGCCTGAATACGTCGATTGGTGGTGCTTGTTTTCTGCATAAGCGACTTAGATAGCTCACTAAGCTCTCGTTTCCTAGTGCTAACTGGTGCGCTCTGGTCTTTAAATATCGCTAAATTACTCATGGTTTCCCCCTTTGTTGATAGACTTAAATACTTCTTTAACCGTTAACGGTTTTTTACCATTGCGTGGCGGTGCTACTTTTAACGCTCTTTCATAAAAATAAGTGAGCGGCTTAGAACTTGTAACTACTATAGATTCCCATTGACTTTTTTTCTGCATATTAACCCCTTATCGTTTGGTTGGTTTTCGTACTGATATTTTATATTCACTATTTGCTTGCAACCCAATCGGTAACTTATCAGGATTCTCCTCAATAAATTGCCTCATGTTTGTTTGTTGGATACGAGCCTCAAGCAAATGTAAAGCGTCGTTATCCTTTATGAACTGATGCATTTCCTCCCAGTCAGTAGTCCAGTACCTAGTACTTACTCTACGTGATACCGTACCTTCCTTAGTCTTGTAGCTATCTAGATTAGAGTCGTTGCAGAACTCTAATAACTTACTACTAACCATATCTTGTTGCTCTCGTAGCTGTGCTATCTCTTCCTTATGCGCTAACTCTTTCTCACTTATAACACCACGTATCTTTCTATACGCGGCAACGTATTTCTCTATTTCATTTTCCATTTTTTATGTACCCCCTAGTCCATAAATACTCTCTTGTAGGGACTGCTCCCGCAAACATTAACTCTCGCTCGGTGTATCTAATAGCGTTAAGCCAAGTGCTCTCTGGCCCGACATACTCAACTTCTTTAGCTTTTGTTTGCCTATAAGTAGGTACAAAAATCTTATTCCCTAATTTAAAGCACCGAGTAAACGTTCTACCTAAAGTGTCACGCTCCCAAGATTCTTCTTTGAGTTTCTTTTCGTCTTGCATATGTATAGATTTACTAGCCATAAATGACCCCCTTGTGTTGTTTGAACTAACAAGTATACCAGTTAAATTTACAATGTCAAAACTATTCTGATACTTCTTGTCTATATAGGTCGATAATTTGGGAGTGGTTCCCAATTTTGTTACGTAGCATTGAATACAATCGGTTTTCAACATCGCTCCCTTGTATATGCACAATAGTCATAGCGTTTTGTTGGCCTGGTCTATCAATACGCGCGTTAGCTTGTAGATAGGTTTCAACACTAGTAACTGGCGCATACCAAATGATTGTATTCGCGGCTGTTAAAGTTAAGCCGTGTGAAGCGGCTTGCGGTTGGATAATTAGAACTCTTGGGTCTTCTTCAGTTTGAAACTTAGTAATTCTTTCAGATCTTTTATTTAACGACACCGCGCCATTAATGACCGCACAAGTGATGTTATTTTTTTCTAGTTGTACTTTTAATAGCTCTATGGTGTGAGTAAACGGCACAAAGATAAGAACTTTATGTGAGGACTCTTCGATCACCTCCAATATAGCGTTAATCCTATTAGATACATCAAACTCAATAACTTCTTTCTCGTCTGAATAAACCGCACCACCGGATATCTGTAGCAGTTTGTTTATGTTAGTCGCGGCGTTTACAGCAGATACTTGTTCTCCCCCTGCCTCCATAACCATTTGTTTCTTTAGCTTAGCGTAGTACTTTTTCTGTTGTGGAGTTAAAGGTGCTTCACGCTCTACAAAAGTTACAGGCGGTAAGTCTAAACATTGATCTTTCTCGAACCGTATCGCGGGTTGTAGTACTTTATGCACTACGTCTTTGGCATTGGATTTAGGTATCCATTTAAACTGAGATATCTTGTACATCACTTGGTCTCGAAACTGACCAAAAAACTTTGGTGTTTTATCAGGGTTGACTAGCTTCGCTAAACCAAAAGCATCTACAGGTGATTGAGCTGCTGGAGTACCAGTAAGCATCCATAGCCATTCGGGTTTAGTTGTTATACGTTTAAGTATCTTCCAACGATTAGTCTGTGGGTTCTTATAAGCATTGGCTTCATCTACAACGATTAGATCAAAGCCCCCTTTCTTTATATCGTCTTCGACTACGCCTACACCATCAAAGTTAATGATGACAAAATCAGACCCTGCATTAATAATTTTCTTACGCGTTTGAGCACTACCATGAGCCACACTACAACTACGGTGCATAGCAAACTTAAACAAGTCTTCTTGCCACGCCGACTTCATGATTGATAGGGGGCAAATGACTAGCACTCGCTTAATAATCCCAAGTCTCATCAAGTAATCAGCACTCCATATAACCGATGCTGTCTTACCTGTACCTTGCTCGTTAAAACAAAATGCTTTCTTGTTTAATGTTAAAAACGAAGACGTATCACGTTGATGGTCGTAGGGTTCAAACTTCCCTGTCCACTCGTAATCTCTTTTGATAGGCGATGGCACGTTAAGTATGCGCAACTTCGCCAACTCTTGAGACTCTTGAAAGCCCCACTTAATCGCTATATTAAAAATATCCCCCTCCTGACTAATTACCTTGCTGTTTTCAATTCGCTCTGTTACTAACTCTGGACGCCTTGTGCGTATTAAAAGAGCCTTATCGTTTATTATTTCCACGTCGTTTTCGCTCCCTTGGACTAGTCTCTGATACTAAACCCTTCTTAGAGTTACGATCAAAGCTACGATTAGCACTTGCTGTAGTAACCCTAGTGCCGTCTTTGTTAGTACCCCCTTTTGATATAGCCTTGTTGTGTGCTACATCTTTGTTGTCACCTTTCTTTACTGACCCTTTCTTCAGGGCTTTACGCCTCGCTTTGTTACGCATGGCGCGGTTCTTCTTTTGCTCTTCAGTGCCTTGATATGTGTCGTATTCCTTCTTGTAGTTACGTTTTTTTCTCATGTCTATAGCCCTATTTGGTGTTGTGCTCACATGATATCACAGGACAAAATCTACACAGCGGCCCTGATACAGCATTCCATACAGCTGTTTGTTCTGCTGTATCTAGCCTATCTAGAGTCGGTTCAAACGTATTAATGTATTTATCCATATGCTCTCTGTAATGATTTTTTCTAATTAAATCGCCACTTACAACAAATAGTAAAGCAGACTTAATGGTATCTACTTCAGGAAACTCTACAAACAAACCTCCGGCAACTAAATCTAATTGTTTAGTATCCGCATATCTAGCGTTCTTACTTGTTTTATAATCAATCGAGTAAGCTGTACTGCCATTTATTATCACTACGTCAGCAATACCACGCCACCAAACGTCTTTACCTAAGAACTTGCATGTTTCGTACCCGTCCTCAGTTTTCTTAAGCCCCATCTTATGTTCTGTGTATTTATCCCCCTCTTGTTTAGCTATTCTTTCTACTACTTTTCGTATGTAAGCAAACTTCTCTGGTATTGGAGTACCGTCTTTAACATAATCCTCCGCAGCTTGATGAACTTCTTGCCCATATATAGTTGCTTGACTGCCCGAATCTTTAATATCTTTCAGTACTTTTAAGTGGTAATACTTCTTTGGGCATTGCTCAAACGTTTTAATTGATGAATACGACCATGCAGTTGACATACTTAACCTTATGACTATTAAACATATTTAGTTATAGCATATATTCATGTCATTGTGTGGTCGCAAGACGTACCTTATAAAGTCATCTGCTAGCAGATGCCCAAAATAAATGCGGACTTAGTATGTACCTTCTCGGTTTTTCACGTTTCGTTCTTTTCCGACTCCTCAATTAGCTTTTCCAAGTAGTGCATAGCTTTCTTTAAGTCCTCAACACCGTTCTTATCCCAACATCGAGCGACATACTTAATGATATTGCCACGAAGAAAGCCTTTAAACTCTTCCTCGGACATCCAAGACTTCATAGCTTTCCAAGGCTGTAGCCCCATATTCATGTAGTGATCGCCCCCGATTTGTTTCTTATCAGCTTTCTGTGTGTAAGTGTGGTCGCAGGACGTACCTACTGAGTGCAATAAAGAATCGTAAACTGTCTGCCCATCAAAATCGTCTTCCGTCATGCTAATTGCCCTCCTGATTTCATTAAGTCTCCACCAAATACATGCGTACCTGTATGGTCTAGTTTAATAGCGGGGTGTGCATAGATTTGACCGCCATGTTTTCGCCACAACTCACAGAAGTGGTAGTCTTCAGATAACAATGCACCTGTACCATCAATGCTTGTATCAAAGAACTGGTGTGTGACAGGGTGTATGTACTCACCATTTGAGTCTCTAAACGATGTCCGTCTGTACGTAGGCACATGGTCTTTCAGCTTCTCAAGTACACTGCGTTTGATTAGCATGAAGCCTGTACCCCCATGCCGTACCTCGATAACACCTGACTCATCTACTTCTGCATGATCACCTTGCGCTCCCATCATATTAAGAACAAAAGAACCGCTGTACTCTGCTAAGTTGCTTTTACCCGCTTGAGCCGCTCTGGATACTGAGTCCCATGCAATCTCTTTCTTTGAGTACACGCCACACACTACATCTTTATCTGCTAGTAGTAGCGCAGGGATAGCGTCCTTCGGGAATGTAATGTCAGCATCGATGAACATCAAGTAGTCAGCATCACGTTCGAGGAACATCCTAGCCAAGTCATTACGCCCACGAGTTATTAGACTCTCGTTCATTAGCGTAGCTATATAGGTTTCACACTTCAAACTAGTCAACGTCTGCCATGCACCTAGTAAGCTAAGCGCATACCCTCCTGTACACATACCACCGTACATCGGGGTTGCAATCATTATTTTTGGGTTTTTAGCGCCCATTTCTCCTCCTCTAAAGTAATGGCTTGACGCATCAAATGTCCATCGACTGATAAGTCCATTGCTTTCTTTTTAGCTTCTTCATACTTCTTAGAATTCATCAAGTCTTGTACTTCTTTTAAGTGCTTCTTAACGTTTAACCAGTGCTCACTCCAATCTATATACTCACTCATTTACAACTCCCATAGGTTTTTCCATCAAAAGCCTCACAATCGAGGGGTAATTCTTGTGCCCAAGTAGGGCGTGTCTTCATTACTTTCTCTACAAACTTCTTTGCTTCTCCTACTTCTTCGTTAGGTACAATACATGCAATCGCGTCATGCACCGTCATCACTACCTTGTACTTCTTAGCGATACCAAGCAACTGCTCACCAATAACTATTCGAGCCAATGCCTGACACACATTCTCTATAACCTTCCCTCCGTATATTCTATTAGGGATAACTGTTCTGCCCTTACGTGTGTCGTATACAATTTCAGTTTTACCCTCCTCAGAGTCTTGCCTACGTAAGTTTGGATACTTTATATATAGGTTGTTTGGTAGGCGTATGCCTTTCTCATCTACAGACAGCACGTTCCACTTACCTAACGACGAACCCATACCATCCATAATTCCTTCCAGAGTATTACTGCCGTCGCGCCACAACATAGGTATCCATTGGTACGTGTCTCGATACACAGAAATAATACGTTTGCACTCATCTTCATCTAGCTCTACACCAAAGTTCTTAAGTTGAGCCTGAAACTTCATAGCACCCATGCCATAACCCGCACCCAGAATCGTAGTCTTACCAACAAACCGTTCGTTCTGATCTATCTGATCTACTGGCTTACCATATATGCTACTAGCCATAATCTTGTATACATCATCGCCTCGATCAAACGCTTCAACCAAGTCGTTCTGCTCAGCTAACCATGCAAGAGTACGCGCCTCAATTTGAGATAAGTCACAGTCAATCATGGTGTAGCCAGTAGGCGCACAGATCGCATCTTTTAATGGGGACTTACGTGGTAGGTTTTGCATATTAACTTTGTCATCCCCACCCCATCGCCCAGTATGAGCCGCGTAATATCTTAAGGGTATTGGGATAGTCCCACGCATAGCGATGTTGATAAACCGCTCAGTTCTAGTTTCTTCAATGGTGGACTTTACACCTAGCCTAGCAGACACAAGAGCTTGCACTATTTCGTTATCATGCTCTAGTAAGTTTCTAAACTCTTCGTCTGACTTAGCGAACGCAAAAGTTTCTTTGCCTGTTGTCGGGCTAATCTTCATAGGCGGTGTTACACCTTGTTCTTTTAACAACTCAGCAAACTTAGGGTTACTCATGATCTGTTTACGGTCTGCTGTAATCTTAGCCATCAACTCGGCTTTCTTTTTCTTTACCCCTTCTAAGTGAGCACCCAATACATCTACGTCTAGTTCTAGTACTGGCTCAGTAAACATACGTAGGGTGAGATCAATTAGCTTTGCTTCTGTCTTGTTTATGTTGGGTAGCAAAACACCGAACAACTTCTCGGTTAGGTCAACGTCTTGAATGCAGTAGCTTGCGTACCTAGATAAACTCGCGTCATCAAAATCTATACGGCGTTTACCTAGCGCATTAATTACTTCGTCGCCCTTTGCGCCAAGATGATAGTAAGAGCATAGAGCCTTAAGGCTCCCACCCACCTCGATAGAATGTATTGCCCTCGACATGGATAACGTATCCGCAATCATCTTAGGTTTAATATCGAAGTGCCACGAAAGAATAGCCATGTCAAACATAGCGTTGTGCGCTACAGCTAGTGAGTTACCCCAATCAAACGAGTCTAGAAACTCTTTAGTCTTTTGTTTCGTACCGCTAAACCATTGGGTCTCTCCCCCTGATTGCTTTACTGCTACGCCAATAACCTCAAACTGATCATCACGTATGTATGCTTCAGTAGTTAGTTTAGATAAAGAATACTGTTTGTCGTAGTACGTCTCAAAGTCTATTGTTAAGATGTTCATTCTTCTTGTTTCCACGTTTGTGTTATCTGAATATCCTCAACGTACTCATCATCGTTTACTACCTCGATTAACGAGCGATCTATAGCGTCTAAGTGATTAAGCTCTTCTATTGCTTGTTGTTTAATCTCATCCTCATTGCCATCGGGATCATTAGTGAACGCTTCTAATTCAAATTCGTACGTGTATGTACGCGTCACAGTAGCTATAACGCTGTGTTTATAATCCATCATGTTCGCTCCTTAGTTAGTATGACATTTCCTCAATCAATATCCTTACGTGATGTGTGTTCTCCTCGTTTATCACTAGTGCCGTACCCCCAGTGTTACGTATGGCTTCCATCTCGCGTTCTTGTAGCGTGGTAGGTTTGTTCTTACCCGCCTTGCACTCAACCGCAAAAAAGTTACCGTTAAAGCAACACACTATATCTGGCACACCACTACGCCCAAAGCCATAAGTCGCAGGGAAAAAGTAGTAAGCCCCAAACTCTTTAAGTATCTTGACTACTTTATCCTTCACTCTTTTCTCAGGTGTACTAGCCATTGTATCACTCCTCTTTACTTTGTCCAACTTCTTTTGTTAACACTTCGCGCATCTTGACTGTGTAACTAGGAAACTGTTGGTAGTGCTCTAGTACCTTTATTGGCAGTCTTAGGTTCACATGCACCATTGCTTCTTTCTTTCCCTTACCTCGCATCTTGCATCTCCTTTGCTTGTTGTAAATAAAATTGTGTATCGTCTATCTTGACACCCACATCAGTTATCAAAGTATCTGGGTTGGATATACTTAGCATTGCTAAGTGAGTCTTAGTCTCATCGCACAAGTCTTTATGTTGTAGTGTTTGTATGTTTGAGTCGCGTGTCCATACGTTGTCCATGTATATGTCGTTGCCATACTTAATTACCAACACACCCTTACCATCGCCCGCTTGCCTTTGCATTTCAGTTATAGATATAAACGAATCGTAATCCTCAAGCATCTGTTCGGCTTTGGATTCAAACTCAGGCATACGTTTAAATATATTTTTTGCTATGCTTCTATGCTCAGTCATAATTACGTCAAACAGCCTACTACAAGGTGATGTTTTAGGCACAGGAGTATAAGTCTGTACAGTACCCGACATGTACTTAACGTTATTAAGTGCCGCATTTATAGCGTTGGCAGTTAGGCGTTGTAACGTATCAAAGCGTTCTCGCATTGCTATTGGTTTAATATATTTAAGGATGTTCTTAGTCGCAGTTCTCATACTCTTGGTTCTTTTCCAATCAGTAGACCTCAGTTCTTTGGTTGTGAGACGAGATTTTACTTCGTGGTTGTAACTATTCCCGTCATACTCTCCTAGTTTTTCTCCGTCGTACCAAACATCAAAATTAATACACCCCCAAGGATCGTCAGCTTTAGCTCTGTTTACTGTGCTCCAACCTGTACTTACTGAAAACGCATACTTAGGGTCTTTCATACGTACGGCGTTCATCACAACTACTGCCTCCTTACCTATCTCCATTGTGTCAAGACACTCGATAAGCTCATTAGCTTTAGTCCTCTCTTCGTAGTAGTAAAGCCCAGTCGCTCCACCACACGTTAGTTTTATCTTGTGATACTTATATTCTTCGCCATTCATACATCGCTCCTTCTTGTATATTCTAAGTATTTAGCATTGCTATCTTTAGTTAGATTAGTTATAGGTACTTCTTTCTGGTAGAACAACTCAGTTGCGTGTTCTTTCTTCATGTGATCTTTTAAGTAGTTCAACATAACTCTTGTAAGTGCATCACCACTTTTAACAATGCGGTAGTAACTCATACCATCAACACACTTGTAGGTATTTTCTTGCGCTATTCTTTTTGCGGCTCTGTACCAAATTTCTTGATCGTCACTGGTTACGTCGTGCAACAAAGGTTTACCATCAGTATCTATTTTGTTTATTTCTTCTTTGCTAAAACCTGCGTCGCGGATTTTGTTGGTGATAGTTAAGTAGTCTGCGAACGGTTTGCACGTAGCCCACAACTTGTTCCACTCCTTACGCTTTATATATGTCTTCAGAATTTTATCTTGCCCTGTTACCCACTTATCCTGTATCGCGTCGTACATATGTTGACCCTTACCTAAGAGTTTCCTAGCACACCAATCCCATATGTCGTACTGATATTGAATCAAGTTTGTACCTAGTAAACGATTGATAATTGGTAACTCAAATAGGTAATAGTCACGTAGGTTTATAGTTGGTAGGTGAGGTGTATCCGCTTTGTACGTGAGTGTCCTACCATGATCCCCATCGTTCCTATCCCAGTAACGTAGCACGTAGGTCTTATCGTCACCCTTATCCAGAGTAATGTACCCTCTAGATCGATTACCTACAGGTACTTTGCCTTTCTTCCTACCTTTTACAAATGGTTTGGTTGCGTTAAAGTATTTTTCTGCGTCCGCAAAAGTTCTGATACGTGGTATATCGTAGTACATAGTTCGCTCCTTCTTGTGTTGGATTATTAATGTATCACAAATAGTGATGTAGGGTTACAAAATTCTTCATAGTCCGCACGATTAACACTTAAGACTATGTTATTTTCTCCTTCGTCAAGCACCCTAGACTCTTCCAGTAAAAGAAATGCTAGGCGTACCTTCTCCATTAGTTCACTAGGCATAGAGTGTTCTTCTTCTGTGTAAATATCTTCTTCATCATCCATACTTGCTACCCTCATCGGTCTGGTCTCCCCGCTAGTTTTGCTATCTCATACAACTCTAACGGTAATGGTGCTACTGATACACTATTATGCAGTATTTCCTGTGCATCGGGTTTGTACACATGATACGTATCATCCGCATCTCTATTCCATTTAGCCTCAAACACTTCGCAGTCCCCCACTAGCTCCATGACTTTCATAGCTGATGTGTGCTCAAGTATGATTTTCTTACCAAATATTGTTAGTACTACTTTACTCATGTGTTTCTCCTTAATGTAAGTCCATATGAATTGTTTTGCCGAATGGCGCAGTAGCATCTTTATTTCCGATAACACACCACATAGTAGGGATACCGATGTCTTTACCCCAGTCCCACACATGACCATCCGTGAATAACAGTATGCAGTCAGGCTCAATTTGTTCCTCCTTAATCTTCTCGAATACACAGGCTGGACTTGTACCACCACCACCCACAGGTTTAGTTACCGTATGAATGCTCTGCACTTCATGCTCCTCGTATGTCTCGTGCAATGTTACATCCGTATCCCAGTACATCATGTCCACCATGTCAGGTCGTACGTCTTCAAAGATAGCCTTCATCTCGGACATAGCTACGGTTAGTTCCTTACCAATAGATGCTGATACGTCAGGAGCAGTAACCGCTCTACCCATGCTTAAGTTAGTGTAAGACGGTGTGTAATATCCTTGCGCCAGACTACGCCGACTAACAGGACTCCATGTAGCTTCATCAGTACCCTTAACATGATTGGTTAGAAACTCTCGCATCAATACTTGCCACGGTATCTGTGGATTGAGTAGTTCTTCAAGTGCTCTGTCTAGTGGGTTTCCACTTGAGGATTTACCCGCGTATTTTTCTTGCGCCATCTTTCCTTGCCGTAGACCCTGTTCAATCTCTTGTGCTCGCTTCTCCTGTTCTTCAGCAGATACTTTGGCGGCACCTTCCCAATCGTGTTCATCAAAGCCATTACCTTCCCCCTCTCCTTGTTCACCTTCACCTTGCTCTTGCTTAGCTTCATACAAGGCTCGAAATATTTTAGGTATATCCATATTGTCGTACTTGTAGTCAAGTAGCCCAATAGGTTTACCATCTACAGACGGCATCTCTAGCACCTCACCTTGTGGGTCACTTAGTACTAGGTCAAGGTTGATTCGATAGTCCATAGATTGGTTGGCTATGCTTCGGTCTTTCTTGTGTAGCATTTCATACACGTCCAGATGTCTCCATGCCTTGTGGCAAGCCTCATGCGCCACAATACACACCAATGCTTTATCGCTTTGTGTCGCTAGAAAGTCGGGGTTGTACATCACATTGTATCCATCGGTACATGCTGTGGGTATATCACGAGTCATAATGACCTTACCCATAGCCAACACACCAGAGAACAATGCAAATTTATCCCATCGCATGAGTGTCATAGTAGCTTTGGTAATCCTACGTCTTTGGTCTTCCATGTTTCGCTCCTTATAGTAAGTCAGAGTTAGTCAATAACCAATCCCGCATCGTGGATGAAGTAAATGCTACTGACTGCTTAGATTTAGCCATAGACAAAGTGAACATCATCTCCCACTCTGGCTCGAATCTTGATATGTACTTCATGTACTTATCTATTGTGGTCTTATCAATCCTAGTAAGAGAACCGAATATAAACACACAAGCCGCGCCCTGTGTTTCAGGTAGCTTAGCCTTCATAGGGTCTTTTAGTATTTCATTGTGGCTAGGTAGTTGATCTTTGAAATCCACGAACGCTTGGAACTGTTTAGCGAATGATGAACCCACACGACCCGCGATTGCGATTGCCAGTAGTTCAGAATTTAGCTTGCCGTAACTACTGTGCATGATGTCCGATACACCCTCTAGACCGCGACGGGTAACACCCTTGTATGGGTGGTCTTTACCCTTCCACGCCTCTCCATCTAGTACAGTAAGTAGACACGATGGGTGCTCGTGCATAAATGCAATCACGGTCTCATGCCACCCACTCTCGATTGCGTACTCAAGCATCTCCTCTTGGTTTGCACCTTTAAGTACTAGCTCGATTACCCTGTCATGTGTATGGTCACGTAGCCTATCCCCCAAACCTTCTTCGTCTAGATTACCTGCGATAATACGTATTGAATCTGGGTGTAGTGGAATACCACAAAACGCACCGTCTGGCTCAATCACCTCGTGTACTGCATTTTGTGCCGCTTGTCCCATCTTTTTGAACTCATCACAAAAGAATACTACGGGCTCACCTGTGTGTAACCCCCAACTCTCGTTCGGCCCGAATACAAACGCACCGTCTTTCATGATAGGCATTTTTAGATCACCTACATCGGTTTGTGCACCTTGCATTAGACATAGGGGTTTATCTACTGCTTTGGCTATGTCTTTTACTAGGGATGTCTTACCTGTACCCCTCGCACCACTTAGTAAGTACACGGCGTGTGGGTTAGCCAAAATAATTTGTTTGGCTTGTTTGTATGTAACGTACTGGTTTATTTTCTTAAGCATCGTTTCGCTCCTTTGCTTGTGTTGTCAGGTTAGAATTCTAACCCGATTGAATTACAGCCATACCTCGACTGTTCTTATATTGTATCACATTGTGGTACATGAGTCCAATTACAGCGCGTACTTAGATAAGATGTCATCTAGCTTAGTCTTAACTTCGTTACGTGTTGCATGGTTGGTTGGTATCTTTAGCGTCTCCACACTCACACCTTGAATAGCGTTCTTGAGATCAAGTCTTACTTGGTCAAGTTGTGGGTCGTTAGTTACGTTTAAGTGTACGAGTAGATCGCACAGGTCTGTCGCATTTTGCACGAATGTATCGTGGTATCGCACAGTCTTACCGTCTTCGTTCTTGCCATCGTCATCCATCTCTATGGCTAGCTTGTCAACCATTGAATTGATTAGAGTCTTCACTCTCTCCCCGGCAGAAGAAATCGCTGTCTGTACTCTGCTATCTACAGTAGCGTCTAGTTGCTCTCTCAATTCTTCCATCATCTGATTGGGTACATCGACGCGCCAATCCCCACTCTCCGCTATTGGCTCAAACGTCAATGAGTAGTCAAATGTCCTACATGACAATTCAAATGGTTCTGGGTAGTCATTGTAGTTGTACATATCCCCCATCTTGAGTGGTGCTACATTGTCCCTGTAGTTGGGATAACTTACCTCTAGGAACACACGCCACATGTCCTTGAGTATGAGTAGCATACCGTCAATCTTTTCCTTGTAGTCCATCATTGCACTTGTGGGTAGTAGTCTAGACCCACGATCTCCCCACGGTAAGGTCAGGCGTATGTGCTCGGCTCGAATCTTGGACTCGTACTTCTTGATGTTGCGTAGTGAGTCATCACCCGCCATGAGATTCTTCTGCACTTTGGATGCGTTACTTGACGCACGCTTGGTGTCATTAAATTCTTTGGTCATACCCTTGTCTAGTTTTTGCCCACCCCATGATTGGATGTTCAAGGATACCTGTACTCCCCTGTCAGCTATACTAGGTGTGGGTTGCACTGTAGTTAGTTGCTCTTGTGTATCTATATACATTGTCGCTCCCTTGTGTTGTCAGGTTAGAATTCTAACCCGTTAATCAATTACTGCATGAATGATGATTGGTACATAAAACATAAACATAAGTAATGCTACGAAACAAATACCACCTAGTATCTCGTACCAAAACTCCTTACGTTTATTCCGCTCATACTCCTTCAATCCCCCGAATAGTTCTTGTTGTCTTCTTGCCATTGTCGCTCCTCCTGTACGTGTTGTTCTGCCCATTGTAAATCCCACGCCTCCATCTCACCTACTGGCGTGGCTCGATACTTGTCACTCTCTGCGTACTGGCTAGTTTTTCTAGTCATCGGTGTACGCGTTTTGTTCTCTTGCTTACTCATACTCTGCCTCTCTTTCTAATATTTCAGGAATAGTAAGAAAATCATTTATGTCTGTTACCTGTACGATTACATCCTCATCATCAGGATCAAAAACAATGCTGTGTTCCTTGAAGCTCTTTAGAACTATGCCTATTGCCCCTGTAATGTTTTTGGCACGGACATTGTGGAAGTAGTAGTGATCGTAACCATTAATAAGTCGATATCTCATACCACGTACGCTTGCTGAGCTAGTCTTATCAAAATCGTATCCCCAGTTAGGTATGATAATTGTTACCTCATATTCGTTTTTCACTTCATTCGGATCATACTTTCTCATACTCTGCTTCCTCCTCCATTTCGTTTCCGAATGCCAAAAGGTCTTGCCCCAATGCTTGTGCTTGCGATCTCGTAAGGGATATAGAATCGAACATTGCCACTCCATCTGAATCTACTCCTACTCTAAAAGTGTCGCGCATATTTACATGAACTTTCATTACCTTTCCTGCGATTCTACCGCCCCATTGTTCGCGAACACCGCTGAATCTGGTCAGGCTTATCTCTCGTCTACTTGATTTAAGTCGGGTACTCATAGTTGACTCCTCTTAGGGTTAAGTTGCTTGGGTGTCTCGGTGTCATCGGGTGACACATAGACGTAGTTACTTTTGTTAAGTGGTAGCTGAGTATGCTTAACGGCACGCGCCATAACCTCGCCACATGTTAGACATACTCGGTAGCCTAGTTGCCACCGCTTGGGTTGCACATCATCTCCGCATGAAAAACAATTCATATTATTTAACTCCTGTTCTAGCACTACGCATATGCACTGGGAATGTATGTCCTAGCTCTTGTAGTTCTTCGTTGGTCTGACGTATTAGCTTTTCTAGTTCTTGTAGTCGTTTAGTTGTTGCATCGTCATAACTTGGTTTTAACATTGTCGCTCCCTTGTGTTGGTGTCGGGTTAGAATTCTAACCCGATGAATGGTGTTGCCTGTTACTGATACGTTAGTATCTCCATCCATAAACCTATTGTCTCACATTGTGGTACGTCTGTCAAATTGAGTAATGTTAGGTTTTAGGTTGTTAGAATGTTATGGTTTTGAGGGGTTTTGTTATCTGGTTTTCTAACATTATAAATGGCTCTAGCAAACGGCTTGGCGGGATGTTTTCTATGTAATGTTAGAATGTTAGTAAAAATAATATTATATAATAGAAGTCGCCACTTTTAACTTGCACTTGCCGAGGGGGTCAAGAGACTCTTAAAAAATATAAAAATCTCTCTTTACTACTTGCTAACATTCTAACATTGTAACATTACTTTATAATCAAACACTTACGGCTAACATTACATTTCTATTTTCTAACATTGCGCAAATTAAATAACATTAGCGGGTTAGAATTCTAACCTGATGGCGTTCGTCCTAACTATCATTTGAATAGCGCTCGTCCTAACTATCATCAATACTGTCATCAATACTATCACTTAAAAAATAACATTACTTTAAAAACAAAACCTTAAAAAACCTTAAAGGAAAAAAACTATCATCAATACTATCACCAAAAAAAAAATTTTTTTTTGGCTCAAAAACCAAAACCAAAAAAATCCCACCGAAGTGGGATTATAAAGTTAAGCAATGTTAGATATCTAATGCATGGTACCCAGCGATTTGCTCGCGTATCTCTCTAAGTGTGTTCGCCGAATCAGTATCAGGCGCGGAGTCGATTAGCGCGGTAATTGCGTTAACATAATTTAGCGCTTGCTGATCAGCGACTTCTACAAGGTCGGTAACTTTGCCACTCTTTTTGCCTTTGCCTTTGGATTGCGGCTTAGACGATCCGGTAGATTTTGCGGCTTTTCGTTTGGTGCCTTTGATTGCTTCCACATACCACGTTTTCGCGGCTTTTCGCGCTTTCTCTAATGCCTTTTCCGCGCCTCCCTTAGCTTTGATTTGATCGGCACTATATCCGAGGAATGTTGCTTGAGCATGAATTTCTCTCACATTCATAGCGACGGGTACAAAATGCGCGAGCACTTCGGCATCCCCTAAGCTCTCATTATTTTTTATAGCTTGCCTAGTGTCGCCGATGATAACCTCGCGAAAATCAAACCCGCCTTCTTTACCTAGCTTTTCAAAGTGAGCGCGGATATCGCCAACAGCTGTTAAATGCGAATCGCAAGCGCTCTGAAAATTCCCTAGTACTTCCTTACTCTGTGCAAATAAAGCTTTGCGAACCGCGCTGATTGTTGAAACAGTTTTAACTTTTTTAGACATTGTAGTTCCTTGTATTAATTAAAAAGAATGTGGTTTTCTGTACCACAAGTCCCATTCTACAGCATTGGTTGACATTGTCAAATCATAAAAGCGAGCTAGTGTTTAAGCGGGTTAGCGGGCGATTATATCGGGTTAGAATTCTAACCCGACCGTTATATTCAAAATGAATAGCGGTAGCGTTATATCTGAAATGAATAGCGGGGGAACCCCCCACCCCCCCTGTGTGGACAATGTTACTGCGCCCCCCCTGTACTTAGTAATATGCTCGTTAGAAACTTCGTTTTCAGAATACCCCCCATAACAAAACCAAATCGTTGACCCCCCACCCCCCTATTTTTTCCCAGCCAATGCCCGTCTGTTTCGCACATAGAAAACCCCCCTTAAGGTTCCCCACGCATAAATAGGGGTATGAAAATAAAATTTAAAATAAAAATTGTGGTGCCCTTTATAGGTGAGATCGTTATCGAAATAGAAAAACCATAATCTCGTCCATCCGACTTATTGCACTTTTTTCCATAGGGTGATATCTTTTGCACATCGTTCATCCCAGCAGGGACGGAAGTAGACATTAGTCGAAGGAACGCATCTTTCTTTTTACTTTGAAGGAGGGTGTTATGACACTTTGGTCTGAGTACTGCCGACGACGCGCAACCGCGCAATACAATCACACACAAACAAGAAACTATTTGCTTAAACGTCGGCTTGGTATGCTATAGTAAATTCAGGGTATGGGTTTTTCCTCCTTTTGTTTTCCCATACCTTGTTGGTTTCACGAGGGGTACTTTGGCTTAAGGGCTAGGAGGTGCCCCTCTTTTTATTGCCCGTCTATATTTAAACGCTTTTCTAAAGTAATCCATGCTTTGGGTATGTGGATCTTTGCGTTAGATTGATTGTCTTCTTCGGACACTACGGCAGCCACACAGATAGCTTTATCATTCTCTGATACAACAAAACCCAGAGTCTTACATTTAAACAAAGCCGCTTCGGTGACTTCTTCCCAATCAGCGGCAGCTACCGCGTCTTCCCATTCTAGATAGATACATTTAAACTTTGCCATAATTACCCTTCCTTGCTTTTATAATTAGTTTAGTATATAAAGACTCCAATTAAACAAAAACTAAGAGCCACAAACCGCTCAATGCCTAGACCTCAAACCGTCAAAGTAGATCCTACAGCAGAACACAAAGTCCCGTTTGATACCTCAGACGAGAAACCCAACACACTTTTAGATGAGTTAGCAGTCGCCGCGAATACGGTAGAGCTTCAACACGAACTTGGTGCTACACTAGAGGTCGATGAAGCCACTGCGGAACAAGAGAAGAAGTTGTTGGACGAGGTTGTCACGGAACGCAAAAAGGATAATCTCACTCAGCCAAATACGGCGTTTGCGGCGGCAACGTTCTTACGAACCTACGGATCTCAGTTAGGACTTGATGCAGCCCAATCGCGTGCTGCTATAACAAACAAGTTAATGGAGATTGCTGACTGTGGGGATACTAAGTTTGAGTTAAAAGCATTGGAGCTACTTGGTAAGCATAGTGACATAGGGTTATTCACGCAAAAGTCCGAGATTACAATCAACTATAAGAACCCTGATGACTTGGAAAATGCTATTAAAGAGCGAGTCAAACGGTTACTAAACGCAGATGTGATAGACGTCACTCCACTAAACTCTAACCTCGACGATGAGTTAGGTGTAGCTACCGTACAAGAACAGCCAGAAGATGACGACAGCCAAAGAAGCGATTGAGAATATATCCATAAAGGATATTCCGGCGATACTGCCGATGCTCTCGCTACCAGAGCAGGAGAAACTTCTAGCCGAGTTGGAGAAGCTGGAGGAGCTACGGACAAAGCAGCAGGCACAGGACAAGTTCATACCGTTCGTTAACAAAGTGTGGCCTACGTTTATAAGTGGGAGGCACCACGCTAAGATGGCATCAGCGTTCGAGAGAGTGGCAGAAGGTAAGACTAAACGCCTGATCATTAACATGCCCCCTCGACACACTAAATCAGAGTTCGCGTCTTATCTGTTACCCGCGTGGTTCCTAGGTAAGTATCCACATAAAAAAGTAATTCAAACGTCCCACACAGCGGAGTTGGCGGTGGGGTTTGGTAGAAAGGTACGTAACCTTGTCGATCAAGAGGTCTATAGCAAACTATTTCCGGGGGTTGGCCTACAATCAGACTCAAAAGCGGCTGGTCGGTGGGCGACTAACAGTGGTGGAGACTATTTTGCTATTGGTGTGGGAGGTGCTGTCACTGGTAAAGGTGCGGATCTCCTCATTATTGATGACCCCCACTCGGAGCAAGAGGCCGCATTAGCTGATATTAACCCAGATGTCTACGATAAGGTGTATGAGTGGTACACATCAGGCCCTCGACAGCGACTACAACCAGGTGGTGCCATCGTCATAGTGATGACAAGGTGGTCAAAACGTGATTTAACGGGGCAAGTTGTCAAGGCAGCGGGGCTAAGAGGCGGTGAAGAGTGGGAAGTGATCGAGTTTCCGGCTATTTTACCCACAGGTAACGCTCTTTGGCCTGAATTTTGGTCAATGAACGAGCTTACTGCCCTAAAAGAGGAGCTTCCTAACCCGAAATGGCAAGCTCAGTACCAACAATCCCCTACATCAGAGGTTTCAGCCATCGTAAAACGTGAATGGTGGCAAGAATGGGAAGAAGAAGGGCCACCTTACTGTGATTTTGTACTACAATCGTGGGATACGGCGTTTGAAAAGACAACTAGGTCGGATTATTCGGCGTGTACAACGTGGGGAGTGTTCTACCAAGAAGATCCTGACACAGGAAAGACAGAAACGAATATAATTTTACTTGACGCATTCAGAGATAGGCTGGAGTTCCCAGCGCTTAAACGCAAAGCACTAGAACAGGTTGATGAATTTAATCCTGATTCGATAATTATAGAGAAGAAAGCGTCTGGTGCTCCGCTTATCTATGAAATGCGTGCAATGGGTATACCCGTGCAGGAGTTCACCCCTGTAAAAGGTAACGACAAGATCACTAGACTTAACGCAGTGTCAGATATGTTTGCGTCTGGTAGAGTATGGGCACCGCCCACGCATTGGGCAGAAGAAGTAATTGATGAAGTTGCATCATTCCCTGCGGGGGAACATGATGACTATGTTGACTCGGTATCCTTAGCATTAATGCGGTTCAGAAAAGGTGGATATCTCCGTGCGACATTAGATGAAGAAGAGGAAGAACGTACGTTTAGAAGGTTCTCACCAGGATATTATTAAGGATAGGAAAAATGGCTACAAACTCTATAGATAAAGCAGTAAACCAAGCACCAATGGGTATAGGAGACACAGATGGTATGGGTGGACTATCCATGCCGGAGAACTTGGAGGCTGATCTTGAAATAGAGATTGAAGATCCTGAAAGCGTCACTATATCGACTCCAGATATGGAGATTGTTATTGATCCTGATGCTATGAAGGATGACGAGTTTGGCGCTAACCTAGCAGAAGAGATTGACCCACAGGAACTACAAAATATATCTAGTGATTTACTAGGAGACTTTGAAGAAGACTTAGCGTCTAGAAAAGATTGGATACAAACATACGTTGACGGGCTTGAACTACTCGGTATGAAAGTAGAAGAGCGTACGGAGCCTTGGCCTGGTGCTTGTGGCGTGTATCACCCACTCTTATCCGAAGCACTGGTGAAGTTCCAAGCCGAAACCATGATGGAAACCTTTCCAGCAGCTGGGCCTGTCAAAACACAGATTATAGGAAAAGAAACAAAAGAGAACAAAGCGGCAGCTAAACGGGTACAGGATGATATGAATTATCAACTGACCGATAAAATGCCTGAGTATAGAGCCGAGCATGAAAGAATGTTATGGGGTCTAGGACTATCTGGTAACGCGTTTAAGAAGGTGTACTACGACCCATCCCTTGAGCGTCAAGTATCTCTCTACGTACCAGCAGAAGATGTTGTTGTACCTTACGGGGTATCTGATCTAAAGAGTGCGCCTCGCGTAACTCATGTCATGCGCAAAACTCCTAATGAGATGCGACGGTTAATGCATGCAGGTTTTTACGTAGACGTTGAGCTACCAGAACCACAGAATACGTTTGACGATATTGAGAAAAGCATTGCTGAGAAGATGGGCTTTCGTGCGTCATCTGATGATCGATACAAAGTACTTGAAATCCAATGCGATCTTGACTTAGCCGGATATGAAGATGTAGAAGACGGCAAAGAAACAGGCATAGCGTTACCTTACATAGTGACTGTTGAGAAGCAAACTAGACAGGTACTAGCTATTAGACGTAACTGGAGATCTGAAGATGATACTAAACAGAAAAGAAATCATTTCGTTCACTACCCGTATATTCCAGGGTTTGGCTTTTATGCCTTTGGCCTTATTCATCTTATTGGTGCTTTTGCTAAATCTGGCACTAGTATTATTCGCCAGCTTGTTGACGCTGGTACTCTCTCCAATCTTCCTGGTGGTTTCAAAACTAGAGGACTTAGAGTTAAAGGCGACGATACGCCGATAGCCCCAGCTGAGTTTAGAGATGTAGATGTCACCAGTGGGACAATAAAAGATAACATTATGACGCTCCCATACAAGGAGCCAAGTCAGGTGTTGTATACACTATTAGGGAACATTGTAGAAGAAGGACGTAGGTTCGCCTCTGCTGCTGACCTTAAGCTTAGTGACATGTCAGGGCAAGCTCCTGTGGGTACGACACTAGCTATACTAGAGCGCACGTTGAAAGTCATGAGTGCGGTACAAGCGCGGATACACTACGCCATGAAAGAGGAGTTTAAACTTCTTAAAGGCATTATCCGTGATTACACGCCAGATGAGTATTCTTACGAGCCAGTAGAAGGGTCAGCCCGTGCAAAGGGTTCGGACTATGACAAGGTAGATGTTATTCCTGTGTCAGATCCTAATGCAGCAACAATGGCGCAGAAAGTTACGCAGTATCAAGCCGTATTGCAGATGGCAGCGCAAGCTCCACAGCTATACAACCTACCGTACCTGCATCGTCAGATGCTCGAAGTGTTAGGAATTAAAAATGCCCAGAAGCTGGTACCAATGGAAGATGACCAGGAACCGCGTGATCCAGTCTCAGAAAACATGGATGTCCTTAGAGGGAAGCCTGTTAAAGCATTTATTTATCAAGATCACGAGTCCCATATTACGGTTCATATGTCGGCTATGCAAGATCCGAAACTAATGGCTCTAGTTGCTCAGAGTCCTATGGCAAAACAAATGGGTGCAGCCCTAGCCGCACACATACAAGATCACTTAGCTTTTGCATATCGCAAACAGATTGAAGAAGCTGCGGGTGTTCCATACCCAGCGCCAAATGCTGAAATGGATGAAAATACAGAAGTTGAAATTTCTCGACTCGCTGCGGCAGCTGCCCAACAAGTCTTACAAGGAAACAAAGCGGAAGTAGCACAACAAAAAGCGCAACAAGCCGCAAAAGATCCAATCGTTCAAATGCAACAACAAGAGTTGCAGATCAAACAACAAGAAGCTCAAACGAAACAACAGAAAGTCGTTCTGGATTCGGCAGAAAAAATGGATCGTTTGGAACTCGAAAAAGAACGTATTGCAGCGCAAGAACGCATTGCTGGCATGCAGACTGGAGCCAAGATTGCTATGGACAAGTCTAATTTATCTGCTAAACAACAAGAAGCAGGACTACGTATGGGTATAGACCTCGCAAGAGAAGCTGCGCAAGAGGATCAAGCAATACAGCAGATGCAACAGAATCAGCAACAACCAAGAAAGGAAGATGAGTGAGCAACGACCTCCTGAATTATCTTATTACTAGGGTAGATGGAGAATTAACAACCATAGAGCAAGACTTAGCAGTAGGCCACGCTAAAGACTACGCAGAATACAAACATACATGCGGAATCTATAGAGGTTTATTACTAGCAAAAAATATACTAACCGAAACATCAGAAAGGATGGAAACTGACAATGAGTGAACTTCTTATCGGCACGAACCCCGATAATCCAGAAGAAGCAACAACATTACCTGATACTGCTGAGCGTAAAGCTAAGCAACTACCAGAACCCTCTGGTTATCGCATTTTGTGCGCAATCCCCGACAAAGAACAAGAGTATGAAAGTGGCCTCGCTAAAGCAGACATTACTATGACTAACGAGGATTTACTGACTACTGTTTTATTTATTATGAAGATGGGGCCGGATTGTTATACAGACAAAGACCGTTTCCCAAGTGGAGCTTGGTGTAAAGAAGGGGATTTTGTCCTTGTTCGACCCCACGCAGGCACCCGTTTAAAAATTCATGGTAAAGAATTTCGGATCATTAACGACGATAGTGTTGAGGGGGTTGTAGAAGATCCTCGTGGCATATCGCGTAGTTAGGAGAGGGTTATGGCAGAAGCTGAGAAACAAGAAGTAGAACAGGAAGAGTTGGACTTTGAAATAGAAGGTGAAGAGCAAGAAGTAGAACTCAAAGTTGAAGATGATACTCCTGAAGCAGACCGTAATCGGTCTCCAATGCCTAAAGAAATAGTTGAAGATTTAGAGAAAGATGAACTAGATAGCTATTCGGATGGTGTAAAAGAACGTTTTAAACAGATGAAAAAGGTGTGGCATGATGAACGCCGTGCTAAAGAATCTGCGCAACGTGAGCAACAACAAGCGGTAGAAATGGCTAAAAAAGCTATGGAGGAAAACAAAAAACTCCAAGAAGAAGCTAAAAAAGGTCGTGAAGCGTATTTAAATACCGCTAAAAAATCTGTTGAATACGAGACTGAAATGGCTAAACGAGCCTATAAAGATGCGTATGAAGCAGGTGATACAGACTCTATTGTTGATGCTCAAACTAAACTTTCTGATGCAAATTTCAGAAGACAGCAAATTGAAAATTATCAACCTCCTAGACAAGAGGAGGAAAATAGTGTAAATAGTACATCAACTGAAGCTGTTAAGCCTCAACTAGACTCCAAGACGATGGCGTGGCAAGAGCGCAATACTTGGTACGGGTCTGATGAAGAAATGACTGCGGCGGCCCTAGGGTTTCACCAAAAGTTAGTTCGGCAAAAAGGCGATGCTTATGTAGGTTCAGATGATTATTGGTCGGACGTTGACAACACAATGCGCCGCAGATTCCCTGAGTATTTTGGGGAAGACAATTCTACGGACGGGGGCGGCAAGCCTGTTCGTGCAGAAAACAAACCCGCCACAGTGGTTGCACCAGCATCCCGAAGTACATCTTCCAAACGGATCGTACTAAAGCAGTCACAGGTAGCTCTAGCTAAAAAACTTGGCTTGACACCTGAACAATACGCTAAAGAACTTAGGAGATTGGAGAACCAAAATGGCTAATAATAGTAAAGATACTAGACTTGCACGCGAATTAGAATCACGCGATACACAGGAACGACCAAAACAATGGGTACGACCTGAAGTACTTCCAGAACCAAACCGAAAACCTGGGTTTACGTACCGCTGGGTTCGGGTTGCGATGTTAGGCCAACAAGACCCACGTAACGTCTCGTCCAAAATGCGAGAAGGCTGGGAACCTGTTCTGGCTAGCGAACAACCACATTTACAAATGCTTGTTGATCCCAATAGTCGTTTCAAAGACAACATTGAGGTCGCGGGTTTGTTGCTCTGCACAATGCCTGACGAGATGGTTGACCAACGTAGAGAATACTTTACGAAGCAAAACGAGTCTCAAATGGAATCTGTAGACAACAATTTCATGAGGGAGAATGATCAACGAATGCCTTTGTTTAAAGAAAAGCGTTCTACTACGTCATTCGGTAAAGGTAAATAATTTTTTTAGAGAGGTTATAACATGGCTACTGTAGCTGCCCCATATGGGCTTCGGCCTATTAATCGGGTTGATGGCATGCCTTACGCTGGTGCAACAGATACTTTTCTGATTGATCCAGCTGGTGAAGCCACCAATATTTTTTATGGACAAGTTGTCATCATTGGCGCTGACGGGTATATCGCCCTATCAACCGCTACTGGTGCTGACATTACTAGTAACAACCTTGGCGGTTCTGGTGTAGGCGCTATTGGTGTATTTGTTGGTTGTGAGTATATTAATGCTCAAGGCCAAGTCATTAACGCTCAATATTATCCATCAGGTACTGCTAATGGTGGAGAAATTAAAGCTAAAGTGATTACTGACCCATCTGTAGCTTTCCAAGCTCAATTAGATGGTTCTGGTGCACAAACAGTTTTGGGTAATAATACATTCTTCGCTGCTGTACAGAGTACATCTACTGGTAGTACTGCTACTGGTAACTCTACAAGTGCTTTGGATGCTACTGTCAAAACAGCCGCCGCTGCCTTCCGCATCGTAGATTTTGTTTCCGAACCTGGAGACGCATTTACAGATGTGTTGGTAAAGTTTAACCCCAGCGCTCATTCATATTTGAATAACGTTGGATTATAAGGAGATATGTAAATGGCTATTTCACGCGCCCAACTACTAAAAGAACTCCTTCCTGGCCTTAACGCCCTTTTCGGTATGGAATACAGCCGATACGGTGAAGAGCACAAGGAGATTTTTGAAACTGAAACTTCTGAGCGTTCATTTGAAGAAGAGACAAAGCTATCCGGCTTCGCGGCAGCACCTGTGAAGGATGAGGGTAACTCTATCGCTTACGATAATGCACAAGAGGCTTGGACTGCTCGCTACAATCACGAAACCATTTCGCTTGGTTTTTCTCTTACTGAGGAAGCCATCGAGGATAACTTGTATGACTCATTGTCATCTCGTTACACCAAAGCGTTGGCTCGTGCTATGGCATTCACTAAGCAGACCAAAGCAGCAGGGGTTCTTAACAGCGGCTTTACTGCTGGTGAAAACGGTGGAGACGGAGTTCCTCTATTCTCTACTGCACACCCGCTAGTAAGTGGCGGCACAAACAGTAACACTCCAGCTGTCCAAGCTGACCTTAATGAGACTTCTCTAGAGGCCGCAGTAATTCAAATTGCTGCATGGACAGACGAGCGTGGTTTACTGATTGCTGCTAAGCCCCGTAAACTCATTGTTCCACCAAACCTAATGTTCGTTGCTACCAGACTCCTAGAGACTGATGGACGACCAGGCACGGCAGACAATGATATCAATGCACTTGCAAACAACGGTTCTATTCCAGAGGGTTACACAGTTAACCATTTCTTGACAGATACCGATGCTTGGTTCCTTTCAACTGACGTACCTAATGGTATGAAGCACTTCGTTCGTTCGCCTATGGCTAACTCTATGGACGGGGACTTTGATACAGGTAATGTCCGTTATAAGGCTCGTGAACGTTATTCATTCGGGTGGTCTGATCCACTTGGTATGTTTGGCTCACAAGGCGCATAACAAAGCAACAAGGGAAGGGGGGTTACAAGCCCCCCTTTTTTAATCTATACTGTACGTACTAGGATACATATAACTTATATCGACTGACCTAGCAGACTTAATAGAGACGATATAAGAAGTGCTATTACACGAAAGGATTTACAATGGCTAATACTACTTTTTCCGGCCCAGTTCGATCAGAAAACGGCTTTACAGATATTACTGTCGCTGCCAATACTGGTGTAGAGACACAAAACTTTTCAATTACTTATGATGGCACAAACAGTGTCGTTATATTTTCAAATCTCCCTACCGCAGATCCATCGGTTGCAGGACAACTCTTTAGCAATTCAGGTGTGCTAACAGTTTCAGCTGGCTAACAGGAGATAACCATGCAATATGATGTTAAATCGGCGTTTGCTACTGGTGATGGGGCTATGGCTAACTTTAGGACACGGATTAAAGGTGTCTTTTACGCTGTAGCTACTCCTGGTGACCCTCTAATTTTTCATGACAACGCTTCAGCAGCTTCAGGTGAGATTGTTTTAAAATTACCCGCTTCTGTAGCAGGCCAACATACCGTAGGTATTCCAGGTGAAGGAATATTATGCGAAAAAGGTGTGTTTGTGGATATAGGCGGTGGTGCAGCTGTCACTTTAATTTACGGATAGAACTGTGGGAAACTTTGACCTGCCCAAAGCACTGGCTAGTTTAGTTCCAGTTTTGTTGGCAGCTATGTGGTGGGTCATTAGTTCTGTTGGAGAAATTCAAGCTGATATACAGTTAATTCGCGCAAATCAAATGCAACTTATAAGTCCGTCTGGGGTAATAGTCCCTAGTCCAGGAAACGCGTTTGCGAGACAAGAGTTAAAAGAAGAGATGCTTGAGCATATCCACGACCTTAAAGTACGTGTCCGGCTACTAGAGAAGAGTCAATAATGCGTAAAAAGCTCAATAAACAATCTATGGCTTGTAACAAGCCTAGAAGCACTCCAAAGCATCCAAAGAAATCTCACGCAGTCAAAGCGTGCGAGGGTGGTAAAGAAAAAATTATTCGGTTTGGTCAAAAAGGCGCTAGTACAGCAGGGAAACCCAAAGCTGGGGAATCTGCACGTATGAAGGCTAAGCGTAAATCGTTTAAGGCCAGACATGGGAAGAATATAAAGAAGGGTAAGATGTCAGCCGCTTATTGGGCTGATAAGGTAAAGTGGTAATGTAATGATCGCCCCCAAAGGTGTAACCAAAAGGGGCAAAAGATGGTATAAGAAGTGTGGTCATTGTGGTGTTGAACAATCTTATTTACGTAGGAACTATGCAATACATTCATTTTTACTTAATAAACGTTGTAGAGCTTGTTCAGCAATAGTAAATAATACAAAGCCACATTATACTTATAATCAACTTAAGCTCTCTTGGTTTTACGGATTTCAAAGAGGCGCAGAGGCAAGAGGGATTAAGTGGGATATAGAAGTAGAAGACGTTTGGGGGTTGTACGAAAAGCAAGACAGAGTTTGTAAATTATCGGGATTACCGATAGGTTGGGCAGACATAGGACGAAACCATACTGCCTCGATAGATAGAATAGATAGCAACAAAGGATACGTTTTGAGTAATATTCAACTAGTTCATAAAGATGTCAATGTTATGAAAAGTAAATACGACCAAAATTATTTTATTTCAACATGCCACTTAGTGGCTAAACGTAACGAGGATTAATATGAAAAAACCTACTAACCCAGGGTTAAAAAAACTCCCAAGGGGTGTACGAAATAAAATGGGATATATGGCAACAGGTGGCAATGTGACCGAAGGCACTCCAGAAACTCTTAGCGCACTCAAAGAAGCGGAGATGCAACAACAAGAAGAGGATAACGAAATACGTAGAAAACAAGGGGCAGCAGAGGTTGCTCAGGCGCGTAGGCAGCGTTTAGACAATGAAAAACAAAGAGAGCTAGAAGAAAGACAAAAAGAACAAGACAGACTAAATCAACTAGGAAGCAATAATTACGAGAAAAAAAAGAAGATGTCTTACGGTGGTAAAGTTAAGAAGATGGCATACGGCGGTAAAGCTATGAAGATGGCTGATGGTAAGATGGTTAAAAAGAAAAAGAAAACCACAAAAGTAGTAAGACGTAGAGGAGATGGTTGCGCAGTTAGAGGTAAAACTAAAGGAAGGATGGTTTGATATGGGATTATTGTCTATGGGAGCGCTTGGTGTAGGCCCATCAAAAATAAAACAAAAACTTGGTAAAAATGCAGGGTTTGCTTTGGGTACTGTTCCTGGAATTGCGTACAGAAAGAGGCAATCAGATAAAGAAGACGAACTTGAACAAGCAAACGCCAGAGTTGCTCCTCCAAAAGCTGCGGGCATGAACAAAGGTGGTAAAGTTAAGAAGATGGCTTATGGCGGTAAAGCTAAGAGTGGATCATCAGCTTCTAGACGCGCTGACGGTTGCGCAGTAAAAGGTAAGACTAAAGGAAGGATGGTTTGATATGGGCGTGTTTAAAAAAATAGGTAGAGCTCTTGGTATAAAGAAAAAAGGTACTACTGGTCGTAATGGCGGCTTCAGTAGTATGGTTGAATCTCTCGTTAATGACCCAAAAGCTAAAAACGCACTTCAAGAAGGAGAAGCCAGAATAGCCCCTAAAAAAATGGCCTACGGTGGTAAGGTTAAGAAAAAAGGGGTTCGTCGAGCCGACGGTTGCGCAGTTAGAGGTAAGACTAAAGGAAGGATGGTTTAATCATATGATGCCTTGTCGTGGAATGGGTAAGATTAAAAAGATGGCTTCAGGTGGGCAACCTAAGTCTAAATCTAAGTCTAAAGTCAACGAAGCTGGCAACTACACCAAACCAGGATTACGTAAGCGTATCTTCAACAGTATTAAAGCAGGTGGTAAAGGTGGTGCTCCAGGTCAATGGAGTGCTCGAAAAGCTCAGATGCTTGCTAAAAGATACAAAGAAGCTGGTGGGGGCTACAAGTCGTAATGGCCCTTAAAAAGTCACAGAAAAGTCTTAAGTCTTGGACGAAACAAAAATGGCGTACTAAAAGTGGTAAGCCATCAACCCAAGGCGCAAAAGCAACTGGAGAGCGGTATCTTCCAGAGAAAGCAATAAAAGCATTATCGGATAAAGAGTATGCGGCTACTACAAAGGCTAAGCGTAAAGCTAAAGCCTCTGGCAAACAAGTTGCTAAACAGCCTAAGAAAGTGGCTAAAAAAGTAAGAAAATACAGAAAGGTAACATAATGGCAACTACACCTGGTATTAAAACTAAACCTAAACCTAGAGCTCGTAAAGCTCCAGCTAAACGTAAAGCTACGGCTCCGGTAGTAACTCATACACAAGCACAACTTGACGGGCACGAGCGTGAATGTGCGGCTAGATATGCTTCTGTTCTAGATAAATTAAAAGCGTTAGATAAACGAATGTTTCGCATGGAAGCAACAAATATGACTTCCACCATCGCTGTTATTGGCTTAGTTATAGCCACATTTTTAAAGTAGATACTCTATGACTACAACAGGTACAAGTACATTTAACCTCGACCTTAATAACCTCGTAGAAGAAGCGTTTGAGCGTTGTGGTGCGGAGTTGCGTACGGGATATGAAATGCGTACCGCTCGTAGATCTTTAAACTTACTAACTATAGAATGGGCTAATCGTGGCATTAATTTATGGACGATCGATCAAGGTAGCATCGCACTTACGCAAGGCACTGGTACTTATAATCTTCCTATCGATACTATTGATCTGCTAGATAGCGTCATCCGAACGGGTACTGGCACGAATCAAAACGATATAAACATCACTAGAATTAGTTCTTCCACATACGCATCTATACCTAACAAGAACTCTCAAGGTAGACCGATTCAAGTGTGGATAGACCGACAGTCTGGTGCGACAGAACCTACAACTGGGATAGCATACCCCACTATAAACGTCTGGCCTGTACCCAATAACGATACTTACACTTTCACTTACTGGAGACTTAGACGTATACAAGATGCTGGTAACGGGGTTAATACTGAGGATATACCGTTTAGATTCCTCCCTTGCATGGTTGCAGGGTTAGCGTATTATCTGTCTTTAAAACTACCAGAGGCGCTAAATAGAACTGAGATGTTAAAAATGGCGTACGAAGAACAATGGAATTTTGCTTCAACTGAGGATAGAGAAAAGGCTTCTCTTAGGTTAGCTCCTCGACAGATGTTTTATTAAAGTTATATGGCTAATAAGTTTGCTTCTGGCAAAAATGCAATAGCAGAATGTGATCGTTGCGGTTTTCAATATAAGCTCAAACAGTTAAAAGAGCTAAACATAAAAACTAAAAATGTTAACATTCTGGTATGTCCTACTTGTTGGGAGCCGGATCAACCACAAAATCAACTGGGTATGTACCCTGTAGATGATCCACAAGCATTACGTAACCCTAGGCCAGATAATAGCTATGAACAGTCAAGAGATATACAATGGGGTTGGAATCCAGTAGGACTAGACAATCCACTAGAACTTAGTGGTCTCGAAGATGATTTAGTAAGTGATGGACAAATAGGTGTAGTAACAATAACAACTAGCTAAGGAACTGATATGGAAGATACAGGAAAATTCAAACAACCTAAACCATGCCCTGTACCAAATGTAGACGGGTACCCAAACAAGGTAGCAAACACCCAGACACAAAAAACTCGTGGTACTGGTGCGGCTACTAAAGGAACTGGTCATAGCAAAAAGATGGGTTAAATGAATTACAATACTTTATTTGAGACTATCCAAGGATATACTGAAAATACGTTTCCTAGTACGTCTGTAAACAATACTTCTGCCGTTGCTACTACTTTTACTGGTAAAGAGCAGATTGATACGTTTATACGGCAAGCAGAGGAGCGGATTTATAACGTTGTACAGCTGCCTGATTTACGTAAGAACGTAACGGGTACTTTAACCGCGTCTAATAAATATTTGGGTATACCTGTAGATTGGCTGTCTACATTTTCTTTAGCTGTTATAGCTGCGGATGGTAGTCAGGCGTTTCTTTTAAATAAAGATGTTAACTTTATACGTGAGTCTTTTCCAGACCCAACAGCAACAGGGGTTCCTACGCATTACGCTATTTTTGACGATAATTCTTTTATTCTTGGGCCTACACCAAACAGTAATTACTCAATGGAGCTACATTACTTTTATTATCCACAGTCTATCGTGGATGCGGGAACGTCGTACCTAGGAGATAACTTTGATTCAGTTCTTTTATATGGCTCTTTAATGGAAGCCGCTACCTTTATGAAAGCAGAAGTGGACGAAATTGCTAACTACCAAAAAAGATATGACGAGGCATTAGGATTAATTAAAATGCTTGGTGACGCTAAGAACCGCCAAGATATGTATAGAACCCCACAAGTAAGGTACCCAGTTAAATAATATGCAAACCGAAAAACTTTCTTTTTTATTAGGTGGAGATGGAATTACAGTCGCTACTACAGAGGGCCGTGGGTTTACACCGGAAGAGATAGCAGAACGAGCGCTTGATAAAATTATTTCGGTAGGGTCACAATCCCATCCGGTTATTCGAGATCAAGCAGAAGCGTTTAGAGCGCAAATTAAACAAGTACTAATATTTTACTTAAAGGAGACTGTAAAGTCTCACAACGTAACTCTGGCTAACAAGCTCACCAATGCAGGTTATTCAGAACTTATATCAATCTTAGATTCATAAGGAGCCAATTATGGCAATTTCACAAGCAATGTGTACTTCCTTTAAAGCCGAACTTATGTTGGCTGTACACGATTTTCGTAACTCAACTGGAGATACCTTTAAGCTAGCGCTTTACACCTCCTCAGCTACAATTAACGCAAACACTACAGCGTATTCAGCTACCAATGAAACAACAGGTACTAACTATACCGCTGGCGGGGCTAATCTTGTTAATACAGGTGTGGCTAAAACAGAGACTAGTGTAACCGCAGGTACTGGCTTTACAGACTTTACTGACCTTACGTTCTCTAACGTAACAGTTACAGCCCGTGGTGCTCTTATCTACAACAACACCCCATCAGCTAATGGTATTTCTGGTGCGGTTCCAAATGCAGCAGTAGCAGTTCTAGACTTTGGCGGCGATAAAACATCTACCGCTGGGGACTTTACTATTATCTTCCCTGCAAACGACTCAACCAACGCAATTATTAGAATCGCCTAAATGACTCTTGTCGTAAAAGATAGGGTTAAGGAAACAAGTACAACAACTGGCACTGGCACGTTAACATTAGCCGGTGCAGTTGCTGGTTTTCAATCGTTTTCTGTAATAGGTAATAGCAATACTACGTTCTACACAATTGTGTTTGGAACTGATTGGGAAGTAGGTATCGGTACGTACACGTCTTCAGGTACAACGCTAAGTAGGACGACGATACTGGAGTCATCAAACTCTGGTAGTGCGCTTAATCTTGGTGCTGGAGATAAAGACGTATTTTGTACTTACCCAGCGGAAAAAGCTGTATACGCACAAGCTGACGATAAAGTTATTGCCCCTAGTGGAGTTGTTACTGGGGCGTTGTTTGAAAATCCGACAACAATAGCAACTAACTATACCGTGGCTACTGGGAACAATGCGCTTACTGCTGGGCCTATAACAGTTAATAGCGGTGTTTCAGTAACAGTTCCTAGCGGATCAAGATGGGTGGTGTTATAAATGTCACTAGAACTTAATGGAACAACAGGCGTAAACCTTGTACAAGACGGGGTAATTACAGATGCGAACCTTCCAGCAGGTAGTGCATTGCAAGTTGTTAGCACTACTAAAACAGACGTTGGAAGTTTTGCATCAGCTACTACAAACAATTATGTAGATATTCCTGGGATGTCAGTAACAATTACGCCAACATCAACATCAAGTAAAATTTTAGTAACTTATTCGGCTCATGTATGCAATAGCACTAGTGGAACAGTTCATGTTCGTTTGTATAGGGATTCTACAAGCATTGGTCAAGGTGTTGCTGAAGGTAATCGTTTAGGAGATTCAGCAATTTTTAGACCTGCACTTTCTCCGTATGGGTTCGATATAGGTTGTGTGTCAAATTTATTTTTAGACGCGCCAAGCACAACTTCTGCAGTGACTTATAAACTGCAAGGAACATTAGGTGCAACCTATAACGGTACTTTTTACATAAACCGCTCACCAAATGATAGTACAAATCAAAACTATGCAGGTAGACCAGCATCTACAATTACAGTTATGGAGATCGCGCAATGAATCATGAAGCTGTTTATGCACTGTATCCTAATGTTGTATCTGTTGATGACACTGAAGGTGCTAAAGACGCTAATGATAACTCAGTCACAAT
>ERZ1047472.159-NODE-159-length-62532-cov-6.979929_pt1 | contig 62532 bp, 46 predicted proteins | sample MGYA00383095_ERZ1047472 | MGnify/ENA primary metagenome ERZ1047472 (study PRJEB29581, sample SAMEA5548365) | metagenome | biome: marine; feature: coastal; material: water | depth 1 m | study: Short-term variability in the microbial, nano- and picoplankton dynamics... | reverse complement strand
CCTTATCAAAGCTAAAAGAATCGGGTGTATCCTCAACGGTGATCGCCTTAGTAATGGCAAAATCGAAATTTAATACAAAATCGAAAACAGGGATTTATTATTTAGCAGCAGACACGACGATCAAACCCGTATTGGCATCTGTATTTTCAGGGGTGAATCAAAATGCACTTGCTCAGAATTTAGTATCGGGTCTTATTAATGCCAAAGAAAAGTCGCAATTACCAAAAAGAACTTCTAATAATGTGATTAGATCCACCACTCCAGAGTTTACATTTATCTTCGATCCAGAAACTGAAGCTGACAATATGCAAAATTTCCAAGGGGACAAGCCGAGCCTTTTTAATTGGTGGTTTCGAGTGGCCACATCGCCAAACGAATTTGTGTTGGTAAAAATGAAGGTGAAAAATTCTAAAAACCTTAGAGAGGTTGTGACTGCAAAAAATAGCGCCTATGCTAGAACGAGTGGCATTGATCCAAAAGCATCCATTCCATTTAACATTGAAACGATTGGAAATAACAAATTTAAAGTAGTTCCAGAAACATTAGAGCCGGGTGAGTATTGTTTTATTTACCAAGGAACTGTTCCAACTGGTCGTAGAAATCAATCTGTTTTTGATTTTTCAATTAAATAACAGAACACTAAACCAATAAAAAAGGCTCGCAATGCGAGCCTTTTTTATGTTATTTATTCAAGATTTGTTCTTGATGATTGATGGATTCTTGATGAACCGCTTTAAATAATTTGAGGATAAACTCTTCACTCAAATTATGCTGCTCACCTTCTAAAACCATTTTTCCTAAAATTTCATTCCAACGTTTGCTTTGTAAAACAGCAACATTTTTCTGTTTTTTAAGAGCGCCAATCCCTTCGGCAACCTTCATTCGCTTTCCGATTGTTTCGAGCAATTGATTATCCATGACATCAATTTGTGTACGCAAGTTTTGAAGTTTGTCGTTATAATCTGCTTCTGGAGTTGATTCTTTTCTGATTTTTAAATCTTTCATGATTTGAATCAATGACGCAGGCGTTACTTGTTGTGCAGCATCACTCCATGCATTATCAGGATCGTGATGCGTTTCAATCATAAGGCCATCAAAATTCAAGTCTAAGGCTGTTTGAGAGACCTCAAAAATCATATCGCGTTTCCCAGTAATATGAGATGGATCATTGATTAATGGAAGGTCTGGAAACTTAGTTTGAAGCTCAATCGCCATTTGCCATTCTGGTGTATTTCTATATTTTGTTTTTTCATACGACGAAAATCCTCTGTGAATCACTCCTAAATTTTTGATATCGGCTGTTGCCAAACGCTCAATCGCTCCTAACCACAATGCCAAATCTGGATTCACTGGGTTTTTAACCAACACAATTTTATCGGTGCCTTGTAAAGCATCTGCAATTTCTTGCACAATAAATGGGCTCACGGTCGAACGTGCGCCAATCCAAAGTAAATCGATGTCATGTTCTAAAGCCAATTCAACGTGAGCTCTGTTGGCAACTTCCGTCGCTGTTTTTAAACCGGTCTCCGCTTTTACTTTTTGAAGCCATTTTAAGCCTAATGCCCCAACGCCTTCAAAATTTCCTGGACGGGTTCGTGGTTTCCAAATTCCTGCACGGTAGTAATTAACATCCGTGTCTTTCAGTTCATGTGCAATTCTTAACACTTGTTCTTCTGTTTCTGCACTACATGGCCCAGCGATCACCAAAGGGTGGTCTAGGTTTAAGTCGTTTAACCAGTTTCTAAGTTCTTTTTTGTTTTCCATTGTTTCTTTTTTTAAGCAATTCCTTTTAATATTTGTTTTATATGATTTGTGTTTTTCATTTCATTGTAGACCGCTTCAAAATCATCGTTTTCCATATAGGATTTAAATTGATTTAAATTTTGAATATATTCGGTAAGCGTTTCAATGACATTGGCTTTATTTTGTTCAAAAATAGGGGTCCACATGGCAGGTGAACTTTTGGCCAATCGGACCGTGGATTCAAACCCACTGCCAGCCATATCAAAAATATCGCGTTCATTTTTTTCTTTCTCAATCACCGTTTTTCCCAACATAAAAGAACTGATATGCGACAAATGAGATACATACGCAATGTGTTTATCATGATCTTTAGCAGGCATAAAACGAAGGTGCATTCCCAGTGTTTTGAAAAGCTCTAAAACGGGTTCGCTCAAAGCAGTGGTCGTTTTATCTAGTTCACAGATAATATTAGTTTTGTTTTTAAAAAGTCCCGTAATCGCTGCGGAAGGCCCCGAAAATTCAGTTCCTGCAATGGGATGGGTTGCTAAAAATTGAGCACGTCTTGGGTGAGAGGACACAACCTCACAAATCGCTTCTTTGGTTGATCCCATATCGATGACGACTGTGTGGTCCGCTATCAATTCTAAAACTTGCGGCAAGACTTTAATCGCTGCGTTTACAGGGATTGCCAACACAACGAGGTCAGCATCCATAAGGCGATTTAATGTGCCTATTTGATCAATAATACCTAATGCTAATGCCTCTGTTAAGTGTGCTTCATTTTGATCGATTCCTAACACAGAAACTCCGGCAATGTATTGCTTTAAATCTAACGCAAAACTGCCGCCAATTAACCCAACCCCTATGATGCATACCTGTTTCATAAGACTCGATTTATTGCAGATTGAATACTTTCTTTTGGAGCACATAATGAAAACCGAATGTAACCTTCACCATTGCTGCCAAAGATGGTTCCTGGCGCAATAAATATATGATGCTCTTGTAATATTTGATCAATAAAGACTTCCGAACTCAGGCCTGTAGGTAATTTGGCCCATACAAACATTCCTGAAGTATTGGTTTCAAACGTACAGTTGAGAGCAGTGGCTAATTTCCAAACCAGTTCTCGACGTTCTTTATAGATTTTATTGAGGTCGTTAAACCAGTTTTTTGAACTATTTAAAGCTTCAATCGCCCCTTTTTGAATGCCGTAAAACATTCCTGAGTCCATATTGCTTTTCACTTTAATAACGTTGTTTAAATGCCCTGCCGATCCCGTAAGCATACCAACACGCCATCCAGCCATATTGAAGGTTTTACTTAAAGAATTCAGCTCTAAACACACCTCTTTAGCGCCTTCAATATTGAAAATACTAGACGGTTGGTCATTTAAAATGAAACTATAGGGGTTATCGTTAATGAGTAAAATAGCATGTTTTTTTGCAAAATCAACCAATGCTTTTAACACCTTTTGATCTGCTAGGGTCCCGGTAGGCATGTGTGGATAATTGACCCACATTATTTTAACCTTAGAGACATCCATTTCTTCAAGAGCTGCTAAATCTGGCTGCCAATTAGAACTTGCTTTTAAATCATAAAAAACAGGCGTCGCTCCCACTAATTTAGTCACTGAAGTGTAGGTTGGATATCCTGGATTCGGGATTAACACGGCATCGCCTTCATTGAGATACGCCATTGAAATGTGCATAATCCCTTCTTTACTTCCAATAAGAGGTAAAACTTCGTTTTCGGGATTCAGAGCGACCTTGTAATGTGTTTGGTAAAAATTGGCCATGGCTTCCCGCAATGCTGGCAGCCCTTGGTAACTTTGATATTTATGTGCTGTGGGGTCTGTGAGGCTTTCGGTAATGGCAGAAATAACGGACTTTGGTGGTGCCAAATCTGGACTGCCAATTCCTAAATTAATGATCGGGGCGCCTGCAGCTTTGAGCGCATTGACTTCCCTTAATTTCTTAGAAAAGTAGTATTCTTCAACGGTATGTAATCGATTGGCAGTGACCATTATTTTTTGGCGTTTTTATATTCTCCTAAAATTTTAAATTCTTCAGCCATGATTTTCATGATGGCTTTCCCTTTTTCGTAATCGGAGTAGTCCTCAAATGTAATATCTACAAAAAAAGCATATTTCCAAGGGGTATCAATTTTTGGTAACGATTGTATTTTTGTTAAATTTAAATTACAATCACTCATCACGTTAAGCATGGCAGCTAAACTTCCGCGTTTGTGATCTAAAAGAAATTTTACAGAGGCTTTACTTATGTTTTCTACATTTTGTAAAATCGGATCTCTTTCGACAATCACAAATCGAGTTTCGTTATGCTTGATGGTTTGAATACTTTTGGCCAAAATCTCTAAATCAAAAATATTAGCGGCCTCCAAACTTGCAATCGCTGCAATTCCTTGAAACTGATATTTTGAAATTCGTTTCGCAACCTCCGCAGTATCCATGTCTTCAATTAACTTTATATGTGGATACTGTTTAAAAAAATCTTTGCATTGTAATAATGCCATTGGATGTGAAAAAACTTCTTTAATATCTTCTATCGACTGGCCTTTGAGCGCCATCAAATTATGTTGAATCTCTAAAAAATATTCGCCTGTAATGTGCAAATTTTGATCATTGATATGCGCATAGTTTGGAATGATAGACCCTGCAATTGAATTCTCTAACGCCATCACAGCAACATCTGAGGTCCTGGACAACAAGCTATCGACCACTTCACTAAATGAAAGATAGGGTTGCACTTCCACAGCTTCCTCAAAATACGTTTGAGAAACGATGTGATGAAATGATCCTTCAATTCCTTGTATGGCTACTTTTTTTGTCATAAAAAAAAATCCCGATGTTTACATCGAGACTTATATTTAAAATTTATATTGATAAATTACATACACAGCGTCTCGTTCTTTTTTCTAAAAAAGAAATAGTAAAAGCTATAAAAAATGTAATTTACTGTGGTCATGATTGTTTAACTGAAAAGCTAAAGTATATATATTTTTTAGAAATTAAAACTTAATTTCTTTTTTTTATGCAATGTGTAGAAAATTTATAGATAATTCAATGAAAAGCGATCTACAATCGATAAAATATATTTTTAAGTCAATTTTTTGCTGAATTAATTTAGATCTTTTTCGAACGACTTGACTTAGAACAACCTCTAAATGTGCTTCTTAGTGCATCTAGATTAATCCAAAAACAACAACTGACCTGTGTAATACTGCTCAAGTTCCACGACTGGCGGCCTCTGAACAATGATGACATCCCCGACACTTCGGATATCGACTGTTAAAGATTGTTGCGGATTGACGGTAATATCGTGACTGCTTCTTTGGAATATTTTTACGTGTTGAGCCACTAAATCGGTCCCTTTAAATTCACACAAACCCGCGTAAAAGCCTATAGTCAGCGTTTCTACCGCTCCAGAAATGTTAAATGAAGAAAGGTTATTGGCAACGACACTGAGGCTTTGGGTGTCTATAGTCAGCTTGAAATCGCCTGAACTTAGGTAGTCTGAATTAAAATTTTCTGAGACAAGTGCCAAACTTTCAAAATTCAAAACCCCTTCCGACGACGTTAAATATTGTGTGCTACTTCTAATTCCTTTCAAAGCCGGTGTGGTTACGATCATTTTGGTTAGCCCAAAATCTCTTACGTAATTACAACTGTTACGATCGGATAGCTGGAGCTCATTATCCACTACCACGACTTCAATATCACTAAGTAAGTTTTCACCTGTTTGAATTTCTACTTTATAATCGTGTCCTTGTTTAACCACCAATTTAATGTCTCGGTTGACTAAAATTCTCTCAAAAGCTTCCACGTTCAAAACTTGAACTACCGGCGCACCTGCGGTTTGAATACAGCCCCAAGCGTCTTCTTTATCACAGGAAAAGAACATTAAAAGTAGGAGTGTATAAAATAATTGTTTCATATTATAGACGGATTCCAATTCCAAATTCAAGCGCTTCTGCGTTAGCAATATGGGATTTTATGGTAAAAGCTCCAAACCATTGTTTACTAAAATAATATTTTAAACCAAGTCTGTTATATATGCGACCTTCATAATCAAAAGGATAATATAGATAATAACCGGTCTGTGCTACCACCGACCATTTATTTATAAATAATTCATAGCCTAGAAAACCTCCAATACGTTTATAATCGGCATTAGGATCCGAAGGCGCTTCAGGGAAAGCCACACTTCGATACTTAATTTCTTCCTTTAAAGCATAGGATAAAAATGCATCGACTCCTAATTGGAATGCACTGAAAAAATTAAAACGCTTCTGAGCATAAGCGGAAATTGTATAAAAAGGATATTGTTTACTTCCGACCACATCAGTTTGGTTGATCCCTGAGCGCAGCACAAGGTTATAGTTTAAAGTTTTAGAGACTTCAGTAATTTCTGGAGCTGCTTCGTAGATTATTTCCTTGGTATCTAAATCATAATTTATTCCAATATTAAATGCAATGGTATTCACACTTGTGTTGGGTGCTTTAAAACTTCCATTGGAGGCGTGAAAGAAAACCAAGCCCGATTGAATGCCGATTGGACCAAGTACGTTTGGTTTTTTATAGTTAAGCATCAGATATGGACTGCCTAATAGTTTCGACCCAAATGCAATATTTTTTGGGTTGGAGGTTTTATCATACGGGTTGGTGGCGACCACAAAGCCTTGACCTACGCGTAACATCAATCGACGTTTGAGAAAGTAAAAATTAAAGTGCCCATAAAAGCCAAAGGTGTTCCCAAGCACCTCATTTTTTAAATCTTGATACATAAAAGAAGCTCCAAAATCCGGGTAATTATAGCGGTGTTCCCAATCCTTTTTTCCTTTGGTTCGATGATTCCAACCAACGATAACCCCTTCTGGATGCCCTTGAATGAGATGCAGTATGTCCGTATTATGAAGTGGGATCGTTCCTTTAAAATAGTTAATATCTAAATAGGTGCTACTGGGCTTTTTTTGTGAAGAACCCACAAAACAAGAAACAACAAAACACCAAAGAAGCAAACGTTGCATTTCAATTTAATTAGATCGCAAAAATAGACGAAATAAATTATTGTCAAGACAAAACCAATAGATATAAAGTTTTTTTATTCATTCTATATTCAGTAAATTTGCACCATCATTGGAGGACAAATTTGATCTGATTGCAACCTCATTAAAAAAAAGCTAAAGCAGTAAACACTACTCCACCAGCTCTGCAATCCAATTTTTGCCCTCATAAAACACTGTTTATGAGTTATTTATTTACATCCGAAAGCGTTTCAGAAGGCCATCCAGACAAGGTTGCAGACCAAATTAGTGACGCCCTAATTGATCATTTTTTAGCCTTTGACCCCAATTCAAAAGTGGCGTGTGAAACACTAGTTACAACAGGTCAAGTTTTTTTAGCTGGAGAGGTGAAATCTAAAACGTATTTGGATGTGCAAAAAATTGCACGCGATACTATCAATAAAATTGGATATACCAAAGGGGAGTATATGTTTGACGGCAATTCTTGTGGTGTGCTTTCTGCCATTCATGAGCAATCAGAAGACATTAACAGAGGGGTAGACAGAGGAAGCGAAGAAGAACAAGGCGCAGGCGACCAGGGAATGATGTTTGGTTATGCGACCAATGAAACCGAAAACTATATGCCGTTGGCATTGGACTTGTCGCATCGAATATTGATCGAATTAGCAGCCATGCGTCGCGAAGGCACCGATATTGCTTACATAAGACCCGATTCTAAAAGTCAGGTTACGATTGAATACGATGACGATAATACGCCAAAACGTATTGATGCGATTGTCATTTCTACGCAACATGATGATTTTGACGAAGAAACCGCTATGTTGGCTACCATTCGTGAAGATTTAAAAACAAAATTAATCCCAAGAGTGGTAGCAAAACTGCCTGCTCAAATTCAAGAATTATTTAATGATCAAATCACCTATCATATCAATCCAACTGGGAAATTTGTAATTGGTGGTCCACACGGAGACACCGGTCTTACAGGGCGAAAGATTATCGTGGACACCTATGGCGGTAAAGGTGCTCATGGTGGTGGGGCTTTTTCTGGGAAAGACCCTAGCAAGGTGGACCGTAGTGCCGCCTATGCAACCCGTCATATTGCCAAAAATATGGTTGCTGCTGGGATTTGCTCAGAAGTTTTAGTACAAGTGAGTTATGCCATTGGTGTGGCAGAACCGATGGGTGTCTTTATAGATACTTATGGCACCTGCACTTTTAATTTAACAGATGGTGAAATTGCTGATAAGATCTCAAAACTATTTGATTTACGACCAGCTGCGATCGAAAAACGATTAAAACTTCGAAGTCCAATTTATAGCGAAACTGCTGCTTATGGACACATGGGTCGTGAACCTAAAACGGTGAGCAAAACATTTCACCAACCGAATGGCGAAAGTTTATCCTTAGATGTTGAATTGTTTACGTGGGAAAAACTGGATTATGTGAATGTGATTAAAGATGCTTTTGAAATTTAATTGATTTTAATTAAAATAATTAAGTAAATAAGCTTCCGAAAAATAAGGGTGGTTTAATTGGTTACTATATTGAATATATTCTTTTTTTATGAGCCCCTTTTTGGTGACCGTTTTAGATGTGTCAAATAAATAAACTTGATGTAAAATGGCGATAAAATCTTCATAACTATACCGACATGCATCGATACTAAAAAGTCGGTTGTATTTATTTTCTTCAATACTGTTTTTGGTGTATTTAAAATAAAACATACACATTAAGTAAAAGGAGTTTAAATGGTATTTTTGATAGTAAAACTCGATCTTGGTGTCCAGGTTTATTTTTTCAATAAGATACTTCATTAGCAAAAGATTCTTGGTTAAAATCGCCGTAGTAAACAACTCATAAGAATAATCTAATAAAGTCGATTTTTTTGAGTGCACATCAAAATAGGTGTTTAAGATTTCTGTTGTGTTTAATGACTGATCTGTCTCATTAACCAATAGTTTTAGGGCTAATAATCGGCTGCATAAAATAGGATTTAACTGGTTTGAATAAATTAAATCACCCTTAGGCTCTTTCACGGGCTTTTGATTTAAAAAATTCCTAAACTCAAGTATCGAAAAAGTGAATATTGAGATCTCACTTTTAGAATGGGTACGATCGATATTTTCGGTCCATTCTCCATAATACCCATTTAAACTAGAGTAGTCTACAAAAGTTAGATAGACACACGCCAAAAAATTTGTGTTATTTAATAACACAGGATCAACTTTAGCCTGTTTTCGAAGTAGAAGTCCAATAGAATTCCCAAGGTATAAGGCTTCTGAATATGAAAAACGACTATAACTGAGGGCTTTTAATTTAAATAACTCATCTAATAAATGATAGTCTTGGTTGTGAAATAACTCCCTTGTTAACAAGACGATAAAGCCTATAAAATTTTCAGGACTTTTTTTAGTTTTTTGGACCAACTCTAAAATAGCTTGTTCATCTCCAACAGAAACAGCTTTGTAGGTAATTTGAGACAAATCAATCTTTTCTCTGTAAGCATCGTTTTGAGAAAAATGAGCATAGTTTTTATACCCTATAAATTGTGCTAAGATGTTTAGTGTTTTGCTGTTTGGTTTAGTGTAAGGGGCTAATCCGTACAACCGTCTAAGAGTGCTACAGCTAATATCGACATCAAGCGTTTCTAAAATTGCATTCGACACCAAATCACAATCCCCTCGAGTTTCTACTGGTTTTCCAATTTTTTGTTCAATTCTTTTTTTTAGAACATCAACCATAGTTATTTAGTATTATGAATCAATTATGAATCAATTATGAATCAAATATAAACTTTTTATAGATTATATTTGAGTTAAAGACACTAATCAAATTAAATAAATGGCAAAAGGTGTTACAAAATACGCCGTTAATGGCATCGCAGAAAACCTATGTAAAGCGAGGTTGGTTCAAAAAATAGTAGAAAATTACATTGAAAAATCTCAAATGAGTTTTAGTGTGTTACAAAAAGTCTGGTTTGATGACTTGCAAGGTCGCAAAGGGGTCATTAAAAAATTGAATGATATTGATAGAGAAAATGAGCAATATTACTATATAGATACCCCAATCACTTTGAGAGACGGCACTAAAATTTCCGTTTGCAATCAGTGGGGGATAGAAAATTTATCAACTTTTATTTTACATGCTGGATTATTAGGATTTGAAATCAAATCGGAAGGAGCTATGACAAATGTCGAACATGCTCGATTCATTTTATGAACCAAATTAAAGAATTTGTTTGCCTAGCTTAGTGAATTATTAACCAATTAATTTTTATGAAATATATAACATTACTATGTGTGTTGTTGAGTATGACTGTGTCTTCTCAAAGCATTTCCAAACAAGTGATTGGCCCTAGTGGCGGCACTGATGATAATGGCACCAACAAATTGAGCTATACCACCGGTGAAGTGATCGTGGGCGCGATGACTTCCGAAGATGGCTCCATACAACTCGGCAATGGCTACTACCCTTCCTTAGATTTAGAAGCCTTGAGTACTGAAAATCCTGAACTCCAACTCAACCTTAAGTTGTTTCCCAACCCCGTAACGGAGGCCTTTTATGTTTCGCATCCTACGGCGACACAGTTTAAGTTGAATATCACATCGATAAATGGCAAACAGCTGTTTTCAGGAACGCATCAAAAAGAGCAACCCTTCTCAATGCAATCCTATGGACCAGGCATTTATTTAGTTACAGTCATAACAGTAAAAAATAACCAATCAAATACTTATAAAATCATAAAACAATGAAAAATTTACTCATAGCCTTCATGCTCATCTTAACAAGTAAAATGAGCTTACAAGCTCAAACACCACAAGGATTTAATTACCAAGCCACCGTGCGAAATGCCGATGGGGCGCTGATTGTCAACGAAAATGTCAATTTTAGATTCAATGTTCAACAAGGGTCGGCAACAAGTGATGCTGTATTTACAGAAACACACCTAGTCTCTACCGACGGCTTAGGTCAAATAAACCTTACCATCGGAGATGGCACTGCGGTCACTGGTGACTTTAGTCAGATAGACTGGTCGTTAGGAAGTTATTTTTTAGGCATCGAACTCAATACAGGTGCGAGCTATGTAGCCATGGGAACCACTCAACTCCTCAGTGTTCCGTTTGCATTGTATGCAGAGAATTCAGGTGCTGAAGCCTCTGATTTTCAAAGTGTATTAGATATGGGAACTAATGCAGACTTGGTTGTGAGTGAAGAAAATCTATCTGGTATTGAACTTTCTACTACTGGAGGTGACGAAGCTGATAATTCCTATTACGGAATTGTGAGTTCCATTGCTGGAACTAATGGTGCGAATACTGGAGTACTTGGCGAATCTACAGGGGTAAATACATACAGAAATTACGGATTAAGAGGTAGTGCTTCAAACGCAGAAGGAAATAATATTGGTGTTCAGGGGATTTCTAGTAGTGAAACAGGACACAACTACGCCGTTTGGGGAATCGCTACCAATGCCGTAGATGGAAAAGACAACAGAGGGGTCATGGGATATGCTACTTCACCAACTCCAACTGGAAAAAACTATGGTGTTACAGGATGGACAGGCGGTTCAGAGGTTTTTAATATTGCTCTAGGTGGCTATGCCGATGCTGCCAACAGTACCGATGGTAGTAATTATGGGGTAATGGCGAGAGCGAGTGCCTATACAGTAAACGGCACTAACTACGGCGTTTTTTCTGAAGCAAGAGATGCACCCATCAATTATGGTGTATTGACACTAGCTAATGGCACAACAGGAACGAACTACGGTATTCATGCAACAGCCTCTGATGGTGACACGAATTATGCTGGTTATTTTGTGGGAGATGTGGTCGTTAGCGAAGGTACTTTAACCGCTGATGTGACCTTAGACAGTGCACCAACCGAAAAAATGGATGCAACAACCAAAGGGTATGTGGACCAACTCATCGCAGAATTACAGAGTGAAATTCAACTTTTAAAATGGAAAACTTCACCACTTATTGGATCATGGAAACTAGCACCAGAAGCATATGCACTTACTGCAGGCCCAACTTTGAACGACTTTTCTTGGTATTCGAATACTTTAGAGTCGGTTAATGGAATTAGAGCGTGTCAATTTGATGATGAATATGTATTTGGTGCGGATGGATCGTTCCAAAATGTTTTAGGAACACAAACTTATTTAGAAGAATGGCAAGGTACGATAAATGAGTGCGGAACACCAGTTGCGCCTCACGATGGAACAGCAACCGCAACTTATACTTATAATGATGCAGATGGAACGATTACAATTAATGGGGTTGGAGCATACCTAGGATTGGCTAAAGTTGTTAATGGTCCAGAACTACTCAGTCCTGAGCAGGCAGCGAATTCAATTACGTATATGGCAACTCTTTCAGAAAATGGAAACATATTAGACTTAGACATTGAAATCATAACAGCAGATGGGTCACAGGGTTTTTGGTCTTTTAAACTCGAAAGGCAAATGCAATAGACACTTTAACTTTTTTTGTATTACTACAACAAAGTAAATACCTGACAATTCCTTAAATATAATTTGTTAGAAGTTAGTTAGTCAAAAAAACCCGACCCATAGTCGGGTTTTTTAGTTTAATAGCTCGGTGTTAGTTACAGCTCGTAACGGACTCGAAAGGTCACATAACGCGGTTGGATAAAGTATTCTGTCGCGCTTACCGAAATGTTTGAGGCACTACTCTGGTTTTGAGAACGGGTGTCTAACAAGTTGGTCGCTTTGATCTCGTACTCAAATTTGGCATCTTCGTCTTTCCGGTAGGATAAAGACGCATTCCAAAATTCGTAGGTATTAATCGTGCGGTCTTCGTCACTAAAATCGTTGTAAGAAAAATCGGTTTTAAAGGTAAACGTTTTTAAAATCAACGCATCCACTTCAATAGAGGGGCTTTTTGTGAAAAACTTAGTGACGTTACTCCCTAAATTATTATCCTGAATAGAGTGCTTGTAACTTAAATCGATATTCGGCGCTGTTTTAAAATTGGTTCGTAATTGTACGCGATACGTTTGCGTAAAACGCTCATTAAGCGATGGCATTTGCTGGACAAATTGATTAAATTTTGAGTAGTTAAAATTGGCGTTGACCGATGCTCTCAACCGTCCAAACGTGCGTTGAAACCGCCCCCTAGCCGTTAAGGTTTCATCAGCAAAATCAGAATTAAAAGGCGTGGACACGCGAATCACACTCTCGGGCACAAATGCAGATACATTTCTAACGTTATCAATACTTTTGTTATAGTTGATGTTGGCAAACACATTGGTATAATTAAACATATTGAAACTGTAATACGTTAGATTGATATTATGCGAAAGTGCACTTTGCAAGTCGGGTGATCCCGAAAATAGTGAGTTATAATTATTAAGCACTAAGCCACTCGCAAACTTCGACACATCGGTGAACTGCGTTTGCATACGGTAATTTAAATTCAAAGTTTCACTTTTTTTAATTTGAAAGATGACATTCATATCCGGCAAAAATCTGAAGAAATTATCGGTAGTTTTAACGCCTGTCTGCATGTTTGAAATCGCATAGCCATGCGCCGCTACACCAGGTGTAAACGTGAATTTTCCAGATTTTAAGCGGTAATGAAATCCTAAATACAGATCCGAAAATCTATAGGCGATGTCATTGGTTGCTGCACCATTAGCGATGGAAGGTGTTGGACTAATTTGGGTTTGATTGTCCAAATATTGAAAAATATTAGAGTCGAATTGTTGATGACTCAAAATAGTTCCAAGAGTCAGGTTGATGTTGCTTTTTTTATTTAAGATGTTCCAATAATCGAGTTTCGCATCTACTTGATTGGATTGAACGCGTTTATCCTGACCAAAGTTATAATCCACTTGAGCGCCGTCTAAACCAAGGGTGTTAGCGGTGTCTTCATAATTCGCTTTATCCTCAAGAATGGCATTATAAAAAGGATCTTCATCTTTGATGAGATGCTGGGCTTCGAATGCAAAAATATTGGTCTCGTTCAACGTGTAATAATAATTCAAACTCTGACTAAAGCTAAATGGATTGGTGGTTTCCAACTGATTTATATCGCCGTTTAAAGAAGAATTGAAACGTTGGTCTTGTGTACTTTTTGACATGTTTCCAAGGGCTTCATACTCGAGCTGATTGCTAGCGTTTGGCTGATACTTCGTGGTCAACTTAAGCATGCCTAAATCGTTGTCCTGGGTGGTATTACTTTCCGTGTCCTCATCTGAAAACCCAGCAGGTGCATCTGTATACTCTACACTTCTATTTTCTTGTAATTCATTTTTACTGTTTGAAAAAATAGCAAACCCACCAATATCTAAGGTCTTTTTTGGCGACCAACTAAAATTGGCAGCGCCAAACTTTGTATTGATGTCTTTAGCGCGGTTATTTTGAAGCAATAAAAATCCGATGTCATTATTGCCTAAACTCAAGCTTGTCCCACTGCTTTGACTTGGGGATCGAAAGCCGCCCGAAAAATTAAAATAGTCCCGTCGCGAAAAGGCAACCTCTCCAATATTATTTAAGTCTCCTATAAAATTAACGCTGTATTCTGGACTGTAATAAAATAGTTTTGGCTGGGCTAAATACAATGAGTTTACTTCTGAATCTCCCGCTCCAACAGTCACATTTCCAAACCAGAAATTTTTCTTCCCCTCTTTTAACTTGATGTTTATTGCGATGTTATCTTGGTTATTGGTCACACTTCCTAGCTGCCCAACTTCGGAATAATTTTTTAAAACCTGCACCTTATCTACGGCACTCGACGGAATGTTTTTGGTGGCTAATTTGGTGTCGCCATCAAAGAAATCTTTGCCTTCAACCATCAATTTATTCACCACTTTACCCTCTACTTCGACCTGACCATCATCGTTAATTTCGACGCCAGGTAAATTTTTCAATACGTCTTCTAATTTTCGTTCAGTGCCCGTATTAAAGGAATCGGCATTATACACCAAGGTGTCACCACTAATGGTGACAGGCATCTCATAAACCAATTCAACTTCGTCTAAAGAATTATCTACAAAAAGTGTGAAGTCTTTATTTATATTAACTTCTTTTGTCTCGAGTCCCTCGTCTAAAGATTTCATTCCAATATAACTGGCTTGAATCGTATAGAGGGTGTTCTTTTTTAAATCCAAACGAAACCGACCGACGTCGTTAGTAATTCCATAGGAATCTAAGGTCTTGGTAGCCTTATTAATCGCAATAATATTGGCTAGTTCTAAAGGGCTTCCAAGACTGTCTTTAATAATACCTTCTAACTTCACTTGGGAAATTCCAATAACACTCATGCAAAGGAAAATAACTGTAATATAATATCTCATAAATCTTTCGTTAATTTGGATGCCTTAATTTCTGCGTTTGTTACGGCGACCCTCATACATGGTGCGCATTTCTTCCATTTTTTTCTTAACCGTGTCGTTATACTCTGTTCGCGAAATCGATTGGCCTTTTTGAGGCGCTTCAATAGCCTCTTTCTGTTCCGGATTCATTATAATTTTGGAACATAGAATAATGGTTTTATCAGTATTAATTTCGAGAATTAACCCCGGAAGCCCCCAATAATCTCCTGGCCCTTGGCTTACAGGAATCTGTGGTGTATACCAAGCTGTGACTTCAATTTCATTTGGAATTTCGATTTCATCCGTAATTGCTGTTGTTATAGAATCTTTTTTAATAGCGGCCGTCTGAGAACGATTTCGACTTCGCATAGTCCGCAAATCTAAAGCATCCGCTTTTTTTGTGGTGGTGGCTTTCATACATAGGTATTGACCTATTTGTTTTGTTTCAGTTCCTAATTTCCAATCGAGCTTGGACAAGGAATCTGTAATCAGAAATTGTTTTCCGAAAAATTCTTGATCTTGAAGAATCTGCTGAGATTTGATGTTTTTATATTGCATTCCTCCAGAAAAATTACGTCCTCGTCTTCCAAATCCGCGTTGGCTTGTTGGCGCCTGTAAAACCTCCTCTTCTTGATAAGTTGAAGCTTCTCTATCAAACGTCAAAACATAGGTTTTTTCGAACATGCTCCGCATGCGGTCAGCAATTTGTTTTTTTTGATCTACGCTCATTTGGCGATTTCCTATGTTAGCCATATCGACCGACGTTTTCGAGAAATAATAGGCTTTTCCTTGAAAGTCCTGAGCAGTGGTTGTTATTGAAACAAACATCAACAAAAGTACTATTTGGAAACCTCTTTTTGTAAGAATCATAATCACAAAATATTAAATAAATATCTATTATATAGACCTACGAAACTACATATAGTTTAATTAACATCTCTTAAAATGCAACAAAATCTAACCTCCAATTTCAATCTTAAACGAATTTTCATCATCATCATCATTGTATTGAGACTCCATTTCATTCATTTTTTTAGTCATAATGGTATCAAACTCTGATTGTGTTACTGACTTCCCATTTGTAGGAGGTTTTATTGTTGTTTTGTTTTTTGGGTTTAACGTCACTTTACTACATAAAATAGTTTGAGAATCATAGCTTAATTCTAAGATGAGGCCTGGAAGTCCTTGAAATTCATCTGGGCCATTACTCACTGGTATCTGTGGGGTGTACCATGCCGTGACGGTGGTGGTAGTTTTTCCTGAAGTATCCGCTTCATCCAATTTAAAAGCATCTTGTTCTTGTTCCGTGGTCGCTTTGTAACAGGTATATGTGCCAATATTTTTAGTATCGCTATGGAGTTTCCAGTCGGTTTCTTTCAATTTGTCTTCAATCAGAAAAAGCTTTCCAAACAAATCACTTTGTCTAACATAATACTGCTCTTTGGTGTTTTTATACAACTCTCCAGAACCGCCTATTCCACTAACAATAACCATGGAGCCTCCCATAGACGGAGGCGCAAGAGACTCCTCTTCTTTATAAATAGAATGCGCTTTATTAAAGGTTAAAGTATAGGTTTTTTCAAACTGCTTTTTAAGCATTGCCATAATTTGATCCTGCATACCACCAACTTGGGTACTGTCTATTTTGACGTCAAACTTCCGCTGAGTTTTATAGGTTGCAACCCCTTGAAAATCTTGGGCATAACTCTCGGAAATCACACATGTAATTGCGATTAAAAATACTGTTGCTACTCTTGTCATTTTTTTTATTTTTTAATTATAACTGATGCAAATATGAGGGAAAAAATAAGCACTAATAGTTAACAACTGTTAACGTGTGTTAAGCGATTAGTATTAATTAATTTTAAAATTTACTTTTGACCTATGAATGATAATCGATATAATTGGTTGCTTTATGTTGTTCTCATTGTGATACTAAGCACAATTGGTATACAAGTGTATTGGAATTATAAAAATTATAAAATTAATAAGCAGCAGCTTATTAACGATGTTCAAGTGAGTTTAGATAATGCCGTAGATTCCTACTACACTAATCTTGCTGAACATGGAGCTATTGGAGGGTTTACACTACAATCTAGCTCCAAAGATAGTTTGTTTGATACATCCTTTGAGATTGATAGTTTGTTCAATCAGATACCAAAAGATTATGATTTGAAATTGAATAAAAACGCAAAGCATTTAGCGCGTAAGTCAATACTAAAACACACACACACAAAATCTAGCGATTTAGATTCAATTCGTATAGAAAGTGTTTTTCATAATCCTGATTCAATTGTTTCAGACTCTATTAAGTTCGGGGTTAAATGGCTAAAAGAGATTGATGTCGACTCTTTCAATATAAAAGACATTACATTACTAACTTCTAAAGTATTTATTTCTATTACCCGCGATTCATTATCTCTTAAAAATATTGATAGTTTGTTGAAATCTGAATTGTCTCGTAAAAAACTCAATATTGTTTATGGTTTAAAATTTGAGAGTCGTGGGTTAGAGACTCAAAAACTTGAAAAAATCAATACAAGCCAGTTAACAACGAATTCAAAATCTCCTTTTTTACCTAGGGGGAGTTCATTATCAATTCATTTTTCAAACGAAACAAAAATCATTCTAAAACGAATTCTTACAGGGGTTTTAATTTCTACTTTATTGATACTTGCTGTCATTGGCTGTTTGTTTTACCTTTTGCAAATTATAAGAAACCAAAAACAACTGGCAGATGTAAAAAATGATTTGATTAGCAATATCACTCATGAGTTTAAAACACCGATTGCCACAATTAGTGTCGCCCTAGAAAGCCTTAAAAGTTTCAATGTTATTGATGATAAGAAAAAGACTAAAACCTATTTAGACATGTCAAGTGAACAATTGACAAAATTAAATGTGATGGTTGAAAAACTTTTAGAAACCGCCACTTTGGATAGTGAAAATTTAGAGCTTCATAAAAATCCAATTAATGTTATTGATTTGCTTAACACGATTGTTGATAAACATCAAATACAAACTGAATCTGTAACTATTAATTTTGATCCTAAACAGACAATATTAGAGGTAGAAGTTGATGTATTTCATTTTGAAAATGCAATTAATAATATTATTGATAATGCAATTAAATATGGGGGCAATCAAATTTGGATTGAAATTTCACAAACCTCATTTTCATTTACGATATCAATTTCTGATAGCGGAAATTCGCTTAACAAAGTTAATAAAGATCAAATTTTTGAGAAATTTTACCGCGTATCAAAAGGCAATACACATAATGTTAAAGGGTTTGGGATTGGCCTGTACTATACCAAAAAAATTATCGAAAAACATAACGGTACTATCCAGTTGAACCTAAAAAAAACACATACTACATTTAAAATGACACTTCCAAATGGAGCGTAAAATAACCCTACTTTTAGCCGAAGACGAGCCCTCACTTGGCCAAATAATTAAAGAAAGTTTGGAAACTCGAGGATTCGATGTTTTACTTTGCAAAAATGGCGAAAAAGCACTTGAAGTTTATAAAACAAAGAATCCAAAATTATTAATTCTAGATATAATGATGCCAAAAAAAGATGGCATTACCTTAGCTAAGGACATTCGTTTAGAAAATACTGAAATTCCTATTATTTTTTTAACTTCAAAATCCCAAATTCAAGATGTTGTTGAAGGCTTTCATAGTGGTGGAAATGATTATTTAAAGAAACCTTTTAGTATGGAGGAACTCATTGTTCGGATAAATAATCTCCTGCAAAATACTGCACTACAAGAACCTCATAACATCACTAAACTTGGTGATTATGTTTTTGATTTCACAAAACAAACCCTACAATTTAAAAATAATTCGAGCTCAAAACTGACACATCGAGAAGCACATTTATTATTTCACCTTATAAAAAATAAAAACAAAGTCCTCGAACGCTCATTGATTTTAAATAAACTTTGGGGCAACGACGATTACTTCAGTTCTCGAAGTATGGATGTATTTATAACTAAGATTCGAAAAAAATTGAAAGAAGATCAGACGATTCAAATTTTAAATGTACGCGGATTTGGTTACAAGTTAATCTACTAAATTGGTTTGATTTTTGTACTTTTCAAATCAGAATGAAACAGCCTCTTTATTTTATACTGCTTTTCAATTGTTGGCTTTTTGGTCAAACCAATATGCGTGCCGATTTGCTGGTATCCACCCCTGCGGCATGGGATCAATTTGTTGGAATGGATCCATTTGAATCTCTTTATTTCTTAAACTCGAATGTGCTTTTTAAAAAAAACAGCCAAGGTCTACAAAATTATAGCGATCTAAATAAAGGCGCTATTAGTGAAGTCTCCGTGTTTAATGCCCTAAAGTTAGCCTTGTTTTATAAAGACTTTAATTCCGTTACTCTTTTAGACAATCGCTTGGCTGAACTGATCGCCGTTGACTTTAATACGCTGAGTCCATTGCGAACAGTGTCCGACATTTCTTATGGAAATGACACGACCTTTTGGTTGTTTGATTCCAATACATTACAGTTAGAATTATTTGATTATAGCTCTTCTAAAACGAGGGTTAAAACAGCGCCGCTCTCTGGGGAAGTTCTCGCCTTAGAGAGTGATTATAATTATTGCTGGGTTTTGCTCGATACAGAGTTGCATTGTTATAATTATACGGGAAGCCTCATTGCAAAACTACCGCATCAAGGGTATACAGATATAAAACTTTGGAATGGTGTCTTGTTTTTAAAGAAAGGAAATGACCTTTATTATAAACCAAAAAACGCTGATACCTTTTTGATGTTAAACTTAAACAAAGTTTTAGTAAAACAGTTTTTTGTAACCAACCAAAGCTTGTATATTTATGACGAAGAATTTCTTCACCACTACCAACTTTTAAACAATTGATATTATGCATGTTGCTATTGCCGGAAATATTGGAGCAGGAAAGACAACCCTAACCCAGTTGCTCGCCAAACATTACAAATGGGAAGCTCAACTCGAAGATGTTGTTGATAACCCTTATTTAGATGATTTTTATAATCAAATGGAGCGATGGAGTTTCAACCTTCAGGTGTATTTTCTAAATAGCAGATTCCGTCAGGTGTTGCAAATTCGCGAAAGTGGAAAAAATATCATTCAGGATCGTACCATTTATGAAGACGCTAATATATTTGCGCCTAACTTACACGCTATGGGCTTGATGACTAATCGTGATTTTGAAAATTATTCGTCTCTTTTTGGACTTATGGAGTCCTTGGTGCAATGTCCGGATCTTATCATCTATTTGAGGAGTTCGATTCCAAACCTTGTGTCTCAAATTCATAAACGAGGACGTGATTATGAAAACTCTATCAGTATTGACTACCTCAGTCGTTTAAACGAGCGTTACGAGGCTTGGATTCATGGCTACACAAAAGGACGGTTACTTATTATAGATGTCGATAATTTAGACTTTGTAGAAAATCCCGAGGATCTTGGGTTTATCATTAACAAAATTGATGCTGAAATAAACGGTTTGTTTTAATCGACCCTTTATATAAAGACAAAAAAAAATCACCTCAATGAGGTGATTTTTTTATATGTAATCCCAAAGGGTTAATTTATTTTAAGAAGTTCAACTTCAAATACTAACGTTGAATTAGGTCCAATCTTTGCTCCTGAACCTCTTGCTCCATACGCTAATTCAGATGGGATAACCAAACGCCACTTATCTCCAACAGACATTAATTGTAGAGCTTCTGTCCAACCTGGTATTACTTGTGAAACACCAAATGTAGCTGGCGTTCCACGCTCAACTGAACTATCAAAAACGGTCCCATCAATCAAAGTTCCTGTGTAATGTACAGTTACACTGTTTTCAGCACTTGGTGAGGCACCTTCGCCCTTAGTAATCACTTCATACTGTAGTCCACTTTCAGTCGAAGTTACGCCTTCTTTTTTGGCGTTTTCAGCTAAAAAAGCAATGCCTTCTTGTGCTAAAGCTTTAAACTTTTCAGCATCTTTTAACTGTTTTTTAGCTTTAAATTCATTGAAATAAGTTTGTAAAAACTGTAAACTTTCTTCTTCACTAACTTCTAAATTATTACCGTCAAATACATCTTTAAAAGATTTTGCAATGGCTTTAGAATCGATAGACTCTATCCCTTGAGACTTTACGCCTGTAGCCACATTGACTCCTAGACTGTAGCTAAATTTTTGTGTATCTACATTAGATTCGTCAGAATGACCTCCTAGGATTGGTGCAATCACTAATCCAATTAAACACGTAAGTTTAATCAAAATATTCATTGATGGTCCTGACGTATCTTTAAATGGATCTCCAACGGTATCACCGGTAACGGCTGCTTTATGAGCTTCAGATCCTTTGTAAGTCATCACGCCGTTGATCTCAACACCAGCTTCGAAAGACTTCTTAGCGTTATCCCAAGCACCTCCTGCATTGTTCTGGAAAATAGCCCAAAGTACACCACTTACAGTAACACCTGCCATATAACCACCAAGCATTTCGGCAACCAGTGTATTGTTGTCTTGATACACTAATTTACCTACTAATACAACAACTATAGGAAATCCAATGGTTAACAACCCTGGTAACATCATTTCTTTTAACGATGCTTTTGTAGATATTGCAACACATTTATCATATTCTGGCTTTCCAGTTCCTTCCATAATTCCTGGAATATCTTTAAACTGTCTTACCACTTCATTTACCATTTCCATGGCTGCTTTACCAACTGCATTCATAGCAAGTGCAGAGAATACTACTGGCACCATTCCACCAACAAATAACATGGCTAATACCGGCGCTTTAAAGATGTTAATTCCATCGATACCAGTAAACGTTACATAGGCAGCAAATAAGGCCAATGATGTTAGTGCAGCAGAAGCAATTGCAAATCCTTTACCTGTTGCAGCAGTTGTATTACCAACAGCATCTAAAATATCGGTGCGTTCTCTTACAATTGGATCTTGCTCACTCATTTCAGCAATACCACCTGCATTATCAGCAATAGGTCCAAAAGCATCAATTGCTAACTGCATTGCAGTTGTTGCCATCATTGCAGAAGCTGCTAAAGCAACACCATAAAATCCTGCTAGAGCATAAGAGGCCCATATGGCCGCTGCAAATAATAATACTGAGGAGAATGTAGAGATCATCCCCGTCGCTAAACCAGCAATAATGTTGGTTCCTGCGCCTGTACTTGATTGTTGTACAATTTTTAAGATTGGTTTTGAACCGAGTCCAGTGTAGTATTCAGTAAATGCTGAGATTCCAGCACCTACGACTAAGCCTACTAAACACGCATAGAATACTCTTATTGAAGATATCTCTTGCAACCCTTCACCAAAGAAATCCATTTGCATGGTCGCTGGCAACATCCAAGTTACTAAACCATAACATGCTGCAGCAACCATTAAGATTGAAGCCCAGTTTCCTATGTTTAATGCTTTTTGTACGTCCGCTTCTTTTGCATCGTTTGAAGAAATTTTAACTAATAAAGTTCCGATAAGAGAAATAATAATTCCAACACCAGCAATCGACATTGGTAATAGAATTGGTCCAATTCCTCCAAAAGCATCCGTAATACTTCCACCCATATCTTTAATGACGTAGTTACCTAATACCATGGCTGCCAAAACAGTCGCTACATAGGAACCAAATAAATCGGCGCCCATTCCTGCAACATCTCCAACATTGTCACCAACATTATCAGCAATTGTGGCTGGGTTTCTTGGGTCATCTTCAGGGATATCTGCTTGAACTTTACCTGCTAAATCAGCGCCTACATCGGCTGCTTTTGTATAAATTCCACCACCGACTCTTGCAAATAACGCAATAGACTCCGCTCCTAAAGAGAACCCAGCTAATGCTTCTAATACAATTGTCATATCGGTAGTGTTCGTCCATTCACCGCCCATAAACAGATGAAAGAATATAATAAAGAAAAGGGTTAAACCTAAGACCGCTAAACCAGCGACTCCAAGTCCCATGACCGTTCCCCCACCGAAAGAAACTTTTAGTGCATTTGGTAAGCTTGTTTTTGCAGCTTGTGTTGTTCTAACATTTGTTTTAGTGGCTATTTTCATTCCCATGTTTCCTGCAAATGCAGAAAATATCGCACCGATAACAAAGGCAACTACTATTAGATAGGTACTTTCCATGTAAAAAGCAATTCCTGCTAAAACAATACTTGCAGCGACTACGAAAATTGCTAACAATCTGTATTCAGCATTTAAGAAAGCTAGAGCACCTTCGTAGATGTGGTCAGAAATTTCTTTCATCTTTCCATCTCCTGCGTCTTGCTTCATTACCCAAGATTTTTTAACTAGCATGTATGCTAGACCTAAAAGTGCCATTGCAATTGGCATATAAATCATCATTGATTCCATAGTGTAATTTTATTTATTTTTAAGGGCGTAAATGTAGTAAATTGAATAGAAACTAAAAAGCCTATTTTAACATAATTATAACAAGTCTTTTTTATGTCCTAAAACAAGTCGAAATAATAAGACTGTTGGATGAAGTGACTCTCTTTAAAAAGTAGGTAACAACCCGAGTCGAACTCCAAAGTTAGGAGCGTAATTGTCTGGGTTTGCAGATTCGGATCGCCATATGAAGTCGACACGGAATATTCTTAGGTTTCCGAAGCCAATATTTTCAAAACCAAAACCATACTCATAGTAGAGATCTGTAGGCGCATTGTAAGCAATTGAGGACCGATTTATATTTCTGTTTTGATCTGAAATATCCCCAATGACGCCTCTAAAAACGGCTACACTTCTTAATTTTAATTTTTTGATTAACGGTATTCTATTCATAATAAATCCATTAAAATGATGTATAAAGTGACCAACAACAAATTGATCGACCACAAAATCATAATAATTTAAAAGCGAAAAAGTATTGGGTACAAGTGAATAGGTTTGATTGGCAGGCACGGGACTTAGTACCGACAACTGCGTCGCTCCAAATATTTTACCAGTTTCAATTGTACTGTTAATAATCCCAAATTTTCCAAGTTTTATAGGCTGGTTGTAGGAAAACAAAAGCTTGCTGTAATTGGTATCTCCATCTCCGACTTCCAGCCCTTTTTGGAAGCTCAATAAAAAAGAGGGATATAAATTTGTTCCAAATTGTCGTTTAACGCCGTATCCAAATATATTTCGCCTTGGAGTATATAACAGAAATAGCTCCGCATTATTATCTACTAAATTAGATTGTATTTTTTTCTGATCTTCGTCAAAATAATCAACTGAAAACTCATCAGGAGCAGCCGATTTTATTCGGTTGTTTGAGAAGTTAGCTCCCACCAAAAAATTTCTAAAAAGCTCAACATTTATATTTGCAGATATTTTTTTAATACGTGATAAAAAGTAATTTTCGCCTCTACTAAAAAGTGAGGTCGTTCCAAATCCACTAGGCGCATTTCCGAGACTGTTCAAAATTCGGCTCCCCAATTGTTCGGTATCGTTTAGGTACCCAACTCCAACGGACACTCTTGGCTTGTAACTTAACAGGTATTTTGTATCAACTAAATATTTGAATTGTTGGTCCTTAAATCCATAGGCTAACTTGCCTTTAACTCTAAACCGATCGTCTAAGGTTTTAAAAGATCTGAATCCAGCAGAAACTTTATAGCCCTCAACATCATTTACCGCAAAAGTGCTCCAAACAGACCCAAACTCAATAGAATTTGAGACCTTTAAATAACCACTTGAAAGAGTTCTTAAGAGGCCTGTTATATTTTTTATTTTTTTATTTCCATTAAGATTTTCAAGAACAGACTCCGTGTCATTGTTATTGATGCTCGCTGGCAAATTTTCACTCCAATATTCTTCATTTTTCTCAAACTGATTTTGTTTGTACTTAACTACTTTATTGTCATAAAATTCAGCGGCTCTAGTCGTATCAAAATCATAGTTTCCAAAAGTTTCAATTCGCTTTACATAGAGCCCTTTTTCCTTCTCATTTTTTGTTAACACGGTAAAATCCGCTTCATAAGTATTGTCTTTGGGTAAAAAGACACTGTCATTTTCTATTGAAAATGTTTTTTCAAAATATAGATTACGAACCAGATTCAAGTTGATCTTAGGATTAACACGCATGCTGATGGCATTAACTGCATAGACACTGTCGGTGACTATGAAATTTCCTTCGAACACTAAATCCCCTTCTCTTCGCGGGAAAAAATAGATACGGTATTTGGTTTTAGCATCAGATACAATACTATCTTGTAATACATATTCATAAGAGCCAAAACCTTCTGTCGATAGCGGACTTACAAATGTTTTATTTAAGAGCTCAATATTGTTATCGTATACATTAATCTCTTTGAAAACATTACTAATTCGATCAAATACATACCCATCTTGTTGGATTCCTATTTGTTTTTCTGCTTCTGTTAGTTGAAGTGTTTTATCTAAGGTATTATCGCCATATACTTTCTGAATTATTTCACTTAAGTATATTGGGACATAGAATTTTTTATTTCTTTTGTCTTGTTTTATGATAGAAATAATGGAATCATAATCATCTCTCAGGAGTCGTTTTAAAAACTTCTGATCCATATTATTAAGGCCAACTTCCGTAGATGCATATTTTTTATATGCATAGGCTTCAACAAGACTTAGTCCATTTCTTTTTTTATGAGCCCAAATACCTTTCATTATTTTATAGGCAGGATTTTCTTTCTTTTTAAGTCGTTTTTTAGGTCTATTTACAATTAATACCTCATCGAGTTCAAAGCCTGTTTTTAAAAGAACTTTGAGATTTGAGTTTTGTTTATTTGATAGATTTACTTCCGTGGATTCAAAACCCACATAAGAGACAATTAATGTTGAGTAATTAGAGTCAGATTCTATTGAAAACTGACCATCAATATCTGAAATAACGCCTTCTGAAGAGCCTTTAAAAAGAATATTTGCAAATGCAACTGGGAGCTTATCTTCGTCGTATACAGTGCCAGTAACCTTGGTTTGGGAAAAACCACAGATTGACAGTGTAAATACAATACACAGTAGGATGTATTTCATTTTATGTTTATTTTTAAGGATAAATCCAGCTAAAACGATAAAAAATTATTTATATAATACTTTCTTAACGGCCTTTACAACATCATTGCTGTTTGGCAACCACTCTTTTAATAATACTGGGGAATATGGAGCTGGGGTATCTGCTGTGTTAATTTTTATGATGGGGGCGTCTAAAAAGTCAAATGCTTTTTCTTGAACTTGATATGTAATTTCAGTAGAGACATTTCCAAATGGCCAAGCTTCTTCAAGAATTACCAAACGGTTTGTTTTCTTTACAGACTCCAAGATAGTATTGATATCTAAGGGACGAACGGTTCTTAAATCGATCACTTCACAAGAAACACCGTCTTTAGCGAGGGCATCTGCTGCGACGTAAGCCTCTTTGATGATTTTACCAAATGATACGATGGTGACATCTGTTCCTTCGCGTTTAATTTCAGCAACTCCAATCGGCAAGATATATTCACCTTCTGGAACTTCGCCTTTATCGCCATACATCTGTTCACTTTCCATAAAAATTACTGGATCGTCATCTCTAATAGCAGCTTTTAATAAGCCTTTTGCATCGTACGGGTTAGAAGGTACAATCACTTTAAGTCCTGGGCAATTTGCAAACCAATTTTCGAAAGCTTGTGAATGTGTCGCCCCTAACTGCCCTGCAGATCCTGTTGGACCCCTAAAAACAATTGGGCATTTGAACTGACCACCAGACATTTGTCTTATTTTGGCTGCATTATTTATGATTTGATCGATCCCAACCAACGAAAAGTTAAAGGTCATAAACTCAACAATAGGACGGTTGCCAGTCATTGTAGATCCAACCGCAATTCCAGAAAACCCTAATTCTGCAATGGGTGTGTCAATAACACGTTTGGTACCAAATTCGTCCAACATTCCTTTTGAAGCCTTATAAGCACCATTATACTCGGCAACTTCCTCTCCCATTAAATAAATGCTTTCGTCGCGACGCATTTCTTCACTCATCGCTTCGCATATTGCTTCTCTAAATTGAATTGTTTTCATTAATTGAATTTTATGAGGGACAAAAATAAAGAATAATACTCAATTATAATTACAACATTTCACTAAAATTTCCTATGCATGCATAGGAAATTTAAAGTTTTTTATTTAATTTCGTATCCTAATTAAATGAAACGTACAAATGAAAATATTAGTCTGTATTAGTCATGTTCCTGACACGACTTCTAAAATTAATTTCACCGAAGGAGATACGAAATTTGACACCAATGGGGTGCAATTTGTGATCAATCCAAATGACGAGTTTGGCCTAACTCGAGCGATGTGGTTTAAAGAAAAACAAAACGCAACCGTCGATGTGATCAGTGTTGGAGGTGCAGAAACTGAGCCTACGCTTCGCAAAGCGCTTGCAATTGGAGCAGATGCAGCAATTCGGGTGAATGCAGAAGCTACAGACGGCCATAGCGTTGCCACATATTTAGCCGCTGCCGCAAAAGAAGGTCAATATGATCTTATTATTGCGGGTCGTGAATCTATTGACTATAATGGAGGCATGGTTCCTGGAATGCTTGCAGCGATGTTAGATGCAAATTTTGTTACAAATTGTATTAGTTTGGAAATTGACGGCACAAACGCAACTGCGATACGTGAAATTGACGGCGGAAAAGAAACTCTTTCTACAGTGTTGCCACTTGTAATTGGCGGACAAAAAGGATTGGTAGAAGAAAGTGACTTGAGAATTCCAAACATGAGAGGAATTATGATGGCACGAAAAAAACCACTTAACATTGTAGAACCCACCACTGAAGCGTCAGAAACGCATTCTGTTTCATTCGAAAAACCAGCACCTCGGGGTTCTGTTAAATTAGTAGAAGCGGGTAATATTGATGAACTCATCAACCTTCTTCACAACGAAGCAAAAGTTATTTAATTAATTTAAAAAAAAAGCATGCCCGTTTTAGTATATACAGAATCCGACCAAGGAAATTTTAAAAAAGCAGCTTTAGAAGCTGCCTCCTATGGAAAAGCCGTAGCAGATGCTATGGAAACCACCCTCATTGCGTTGACATTTAAAGTTAGTGACGCCTCCGAACTAGGGAATTACGGCGTAGATAAAGTTTTAAATATTAATTCTACCACTCCCTTTAATGCCAAAATATATGCGGATGCCATCAAACAAGCCACAGAAAAAGAAAATGCTACGGTCGTTATTTTAAGCGCAAGTGCCGACAGTCGTTATTTGGCCCCTCTAGTTTCTGTAGGGCTTTCGGCAGGTTACGCACCCAATGTGGTTGGAACACCATCTAGTTTAAGTCCGTTTATAGTAAAACGAACGGCATTTACCAATAAAGCTTTTTGCAATACTGAACTATCAACGGCTATCAAAATCATTGGTGTGTCTAATAATTCCTTTGGATTAGTAGAAAACAAAGCTGCAGCACAGATCGAAGCGTTTGCACCAAGTTTAGCAACCTCAACCACAAATGTGACTTCTACAGACAAAGCAAGTGATAAAGTGACCATTGCGGATGCTGAAGTTGTCGTCTCTGCAGGTAGAGGCTTGAAAGGGCCCGAAAACTGGGGTATGATAGAAGAGCTCGCAGACGTTCTTGGTGCCGCAACAGCCTGTTCTAAACCTGTTTCTGATTTAGGATGGAGATCGCACAGTGAACACGTAGGACAAACAGGAAAACCAGTTGCCGCTAACTTGTATATAGCCATTGGAATTTCTGGAGCCATTCAACATTTAGCAGGGATTAATTCCTCTAAAGTTAAGGTCGTGATAAACACCGATCCTGAGGCCCCATTTTTCAAAGCAGCGGACTATGGTATTGTTGGAGATGCTTTTGAAGTCGTCCCTGAATTGATTGAAAAACTAAAAGTTTTCAAAGCTCAAAATGCTTAAATACTCTAACTTGCAATTCGATTCGAAGGGATAATCATTCGTTTATTTTAATCCAAAACTTATTTGGAAAGGGTTTGGTACTTTACTAATTAAAACTGTTCTTTGTCTTATAACTTATGAGTTTAGTTCGTCTTAACATAAAGGGTATTTCATACAGTCAAACACAGAGCGGCGCTTACGCGCTGATTTTGAGTGAAGTAGATGGAAAACGAAAATTGCCAATTGTCATTGGAGCTTTCGAAGCACAGTCCATTGCCATTGCTTTGGAAAAAGAAATCCAGCCTCCAAGACCATTAACACACGATTTGTTTAAAAATTTCTCTGATCGCTTTGAAATTATCGTAAAGCAAGTCATCATTCACAAACTTGTGGACGGTGTTTTCTATGCTTCTCTAATATGCGAACGCGACAAAATTGAAGAAGTGATCGATGCTAGAACTAGCGACGCCATTGCATTAGCACTGCGTTTTGCTGCACCTATATTTACCTATGAGAATATTTTAGAAAAAGCCGGAATTATCTTAAAAACAGATCCGAAAAAAGAAGATTCTGAAGCGCATCCTGAGGATGTTTTATTTTTTGACGATATCGATACAGAATCTGAAGAAGTTGAAACGACCAACGACAATTATCAAAATAAGTCCATTAACCAATTAAATGAATTACTAACCAAAGCAGTTGCAGACGAGGATTATGAAACTGCTGCCAAAGTTAGAGACGAAATCTCTAAACGCTAATACCAACTTTTATGAAAAAATTACTCACACTAGGGCTACTGTTATTTTTTAATACACAAACAGCAACAGCACAAGATAACGTGTCTCAAATTGTTTCGAGTCAAGGGTTTACCGCTCAAAGTTTTTTAAGAGGCGTTCTAGGAATGTTTGTATTAATTTTAATCTCCTACATCTTAAGTGCCAATAGAAAAGCAATCAACTGGAGAACTGTTGGACTTGGCTTAGGTGCACAAATCATTTTAGCCATAGGGGTTCTTAAGGTTTCATTTGTTCAAACATTTTTTGAATGGGTTGGAAGTTTATTTATTGCGGTCTTAGATTTTACCATGGAGGGAACAAAGTTTCTATTTGCCTCCTTTTCTACAGGCGAAATTGAAGCACCACTCGTCACGTTTGCTATTTCAATTTTACCAACCGTTATTTTCTTTTCTGCTTTAACATCCGTCTTATTTTATTTGGGCATTATTCAGCAGGTTGTAAAAGGATTAGCTTGGTTACTTAGTAAACTTCTTCAGGTTTCTGGAGCCGAAAGTTTGAGTGTGGCAGGAAATATATTTTTAGGACAAACAGAATCGCCCTTAATGATCAAGGCGTATTTAGAAAAAATGAATCGTTCTGAAATTTTACTCGTCATGATTGGTGGAATGGCCACTGTTGCTGGTGGGGTTTTAGCAGCTTATATTGGGTTTCTTGGTGGCGAAGATGAAGTACTGCGCTTGTTTTACGCCAAACATTTATTAACGGCTTCCGTCATGGCAGCCCCGGGTGCGATCGTCATTTCTAAAATGCTATATCCGCAAGTCGAAGCGATTGATAATGAAATTAATATCACTCAAGAAAAAATTGGTTCAAATATTTTAGAATCCATTGCAAATGGAACTACCGAAGGCTTAAAGCTAGCATTAAACATTGGCGCTATGTTATTAGTATTTTTGGCATTTATCGCCATGATCAACGGCATCCTAGGATGGGTTGGAGACATGACAACACTAAACGACTGGGTCGCGTCAAATACATCTTATAAAGTATTTTCATTAGAGTTTATATTGGGATATGCTTTTGCACCACTGATGTGGCTCATTGGAATTGCTAAAGAAGATGTGGCTTTGATGGGACAATTGTTAGGAATAAAGTTAGCAGCGAGTGAATTTGTCGGCTATATTCAATTGGCGGATTTAAAAAATCCTTTAAACCTCTTACATTTGAAATACGAAAAATCGATTATCATGGCCACCTATATGCTTTGTGGATTTGCCAATTTTGCATCAATAGGAATTCAAATTGGTGGCATTGGGTCCTTAGCGCCTGGCCAACGAAAAACACTTTCTGAATTTGGAATTAAAGCTTTGATTGGTGGAACCATCGCTTCGCTTTTGTCTGCGACTATTGCAGGGACAATTATTGGCTAAATAGTTAATAACTTTTAAAATTAATACAAGCTTCAATTTCTTAATGATTGAAGCTTTTTTTATTTTTAAACTTCAAATAAATCAACCTAAAATGAAACAATACTTAGACCTTGTATCTCATGTGCTAGAGAATGGAAATGAAAAAGGAGACCGTACCGGTACAGGAACAAAAAGTGTGTTTGGACATCAAATGCGGTTTGACCTAAGTGAAGGGTTTCCAATGGTGACCACCAAGAAACTGCATCTTAAATCGATTATATATGAACTTCTTTGGTTTTTAAAAGGCGATACAAATATTGATTACCTGACCGAAAATGGCGTCAAAATATGGAACGCTTGGGCCGATGAAAATGGGGACCTAGGCCCTGTTTATGGGCATCAGTGGCGCAACTGGAATAGTGATGAGATTGATCAAATCACAGAAGTTATTGAAACTTTAAAAACCAATCCAAACAGCCGACGTATGTTAGTGTCTGCTTGGAATCCTTCGGTGCTTCCTGACACCTCAAAATCATTTAGTGAAAATGTTGCCAACAACAAAGCAGCACTCCCTCCCTGTCATGCCTTTTTTCAATTTTATGTCAATGACGGCAAATTATCCTGTCAACTTTACCAACGAAGTGCCGATATATTTCTAGGCGTCCCATTCAATATTGCGTCCTATGCCCTATTTACAATGATGATGGCGCAAGTTTGTGGGTACGAAGCTGGCGAGTTTATACACACCTTTGGAGATGCACATATTTACAGCAACCATATCGAACAATTGGAGTTACAACGCTCGAGAGACCTTCGTACGCTTCCAAAAATGAAACTCAATCCTGAAATAAAAGATATTTTCGAGTTCACCTTTGAAGACTTCACTCTAGAAGGCTATGATCCGCATCCACACATCAAAGGAGCCGTTGCCGTTTAATTTAATGGAAACCCTTACTTTTGTGCCCTAAGTTTATACTATTGAAAACAAAAAAATACACATCTAATTTAACGCTTATTGTCGCCGTGTCTGAAAACGATGTGATTGGAAAAGACAATGATTTAATTTGGCGTTTAAAAGCAGATCTTAAACGATTTAAAGCGCTCACTTCTGGGCACTGCATTATCATGGGACGGAAAACATTTGAAAGTTTCCCCAAGCCATTGCCGAACAGAACGCACATCGTGATTACAAGACAGCAAGATTATAAAATTCCTGAAGGGGTTATTGTCGTGAATTCTTTAGAAGCTGCAATTAAACAGGCTGATCAAGATCCTAACCCATTCATTATTGGTGGAGGCGAAATTTATAAACAAGCCTTAAATAGTGTAGATACACTTGAACTTACTAGAGTCCATCACACTTTTGAAGGCGATACTTTTTTCCCTTTAATAAGTGAAGAGATTTGGGAAGAAACCGAACGAATTTATAACGAAAAGGACGAACTCCATTTGTATCCCTTTTCATTTATAACTTATAAAAGACGATAAATAATCCTATTTTAGCAGCTTAAAAACAATAAACACAAACACATGAAGGCATATATATTTCCAGGTCAAGGTGCTCAATTTTCGGGGATGGGTCAACCACTTTATGAAAAGTCATCACTTGCAAAGTCACTATTTGAACAAGCCAATGACATTTTAGGATTCAACATTACCGCAACGATGTTCGAAGGCTCTGCTGAAGATTTAAAGGAAACGAACGTCACACAACCTGCTATATTTTTACATTCTGTAATTTTAGCAAAGAGTTTAGGTGAGGCCTTTCGACCGGATATGGTTGCAGGACATTCTCTTGGTGAATTTTCGGCCTTAGTCGCCAATGGCACACTTGATTTTGAAGACGGGCTAAAACTGGTCTATCAGCGTGCGCAAGCCATGCAGAAAGCATGTGATTTGACCAAAGGAACCATGGCTGCTGTGTTGGGTCTAGAAAATGAAATTGTAGAGGAAACGTGTGCTGCTATTGACGGTGTTGTAGTGGCAGCAAATTATAATTGCCCAGGTCAATTAGTAATTTCTGGTTCCGTAGATGCAATTCATGTTGCGTGTGAGCAACTCAAAGAAAAAGGAGCGAGAAGAGCGCTTGTATTACCAGTTGGCGGTGCATTTCATTCTCCATTGATGGCGCCTGCTAAGGAGCAATTAGCAGCGGCAATTGAAAATACTATGTTTAACTCACCTCGTTGTCCTATTTACCAAAATGTAACTGCAACGGCCGTTTTAAACGAAACTGAGATCAAAGCTAATTTAATTTCTCAGCTAACAGCCCCGGTAAAATGGACGCAATCGGTTCAGCAAATGATAGAGGACGGTGCTCACGAATTTATAGAAGTTGGCCCCGGGAATGTACTTCAAGGATTGGTTAAAAAAATAAATAGAGGAATGGACACAAAAGCAGCAACACTTGAAAACTAAATACATGAACCTAAGAACACTCTTAATCTTTAGTCTTGTTGTTTTTAATATTGGCTTGGACCAATATTCTAAAGTTCTGGTGCGAGAAAAAGTCGTCCCTGGATCGAGAACTGAACTCGTAGGAAAACAATTACAACTAATGAATGTTGAGAACACTGGGGCCTTTTTAAGCTTGGGTAGCGATTCAAATCCAACTGTAAAACTCATCTTTTTACTCATCGTCCCCGTCATTGTTTTAGGGGTTGTTTTGTATTATGTGCTAACAAATAAGTCTCTTGACCGCATGTCTGTCATAGGGCTCAGTTGTGTTGCCGGCGGAGGCATTGCCAATATTTATGATCGGTTTATGTATGGTTCTGTCACCGACTTCCTATATATGGACTTTGGAGGCATGCTCAAAACAGGTGTTTTCAACAGTGCTGATTTATCAGTAACGACGGGAATGATTTTACTACTACTCGCCTCTTTCATAAACCGCCCAACAAAAAATAGCGAAGTGTCTAATTAATCTTATTTAGATAAAAAATTAATCACCGTTGAAGTTATAAAATCTATTTGATCATCATCTAACTCGGTATGCATTGGTAATGAAATTACTTCATCAATCAAAGCATTAGTGACTGTAAAATCCGCATCATTATAGCGATCATCCACATAGGCTTTTTGCTTATGTAATGGAATTGGGTAATATACTCCGCAGGGAATTCCTTTTTCCTGTAAATGGGCCGCTAATGCATCTCTATCAGCGTTCTGAATTTTTAAAGTATACTGGTGAAATACATGGCAATCGCAGTTATCGCAAATAGTTTCACAACCGTTGCCTGCTTTTGGGGTGCTAATGTTTTCATGATTTTTAAAAGCAGCGTTGTATTTACGAGCCGCCGATTGACGTGCTTTATTATACGCGTCGAGCTTGGGAAGTTTTGCGTCTAAAACGGCCGCTTGAATAGAATCTAATCGTGAGTTAACACCCACTACATCGTGGTGATAGCGCTTATACATCCCATGATTGACAATCCCTCTTATGGTGTGAGCTAGCTTGTCATCATTGGTGAAAATTGCACCACCATCGCCGTAACAACCTAAGTTTTTGGAAGGGAAGAAAGATGTAGAAGCCACATGACCGATGGTTCCTGCTTTGGCTTTTGATCCATTTTCAGAGGTATAAGTTGCCCCAATTGCTTGAGCGTTATCTTCAATGACATATAAACTGTGTGTTTCTGCGAGTGCCATAATAGCATCCATATTGGAACATTGTCCAAACAAATGCACAGGTACAATTGCTTTTGTTTTTGGTGTGATCGCTTTTTTAATCGCTTCAATATCAATGTTAAATTTATCGGGGTCAACATCAACTAAAACAGGCGTGAGCCCTAATAACGCGATCACTTCAACAGTCGCTGCAAAAGTAAAATCCGCAGTAATGACTTCATCTCCAGGCTTCAGACCGAGACCCATCATAGCAATTTGTAACGCATCTGTCCCATTGGCACAAGGAATTACATGTTTGACTCCTAAATAAGCCTCAAGATTTGCTTGAAACGCTTTCACTTTTGGACCATTGATAAAGGAAGCATTATCAATTACTTCTTGAATAGAAGAATTTACAAGGTCTTTTATAGCGGCATATTGACCTTTTAGGTCCACCATTTGAATATTTTTCATGTCTTAAAATTACGAATTACTAACAATAACAAGTGATAAAAACAAAAATACAAAATTAGCAATGCTTAGTCTTAAAATTAATATAAAGAATGTATTTTAGCTACAAATAAATCCTATTGAGACTTTTTTATAACATCATCATTGAACTCGCAGCTGTATTGGTGCGTCCTTTTTCAGGCTTGAACAAAAAAATTCTACAAGGGCAACTGGGCCGAAACGAAAGTCTTAAGATTTTAAAACAAGCTGTTCTTGAATCAGATAAAGTAATCTGGTTACATTGCGCTTCTTTAGGCGAATATGAACAAGGTCTGCCCGTCTTTCAAGCGCTTAAAAAACACTATAAAGACCACAAATTTGTAATGACTTTCTTCTCACCTTCGGGCTATGAGATCCGAAAAAACAATCCTATTTCAGATGTTGTTATCTACCTTCCACTAGACCAAAAATCGAGTGTAAGGTCTTTTTTAGACCTCACACACCCAGAGTTAGTGGTGTTTGTAAAATATGATCTTTGGCCCAATTATTTATTGGAATTGAAACGAAGAAATATAACCGCCGTATTGATTTCGGCTTTGTTTAGACCGTCTCAGCCCTACTTTAAATTTTATGGTAGCTGGATGAAGCAGTTGTTGTTTTCGTTTGACCATATCTTTACACAGGATACTGCTTCAGAAACATTGTTAAATTCGATCGGTTATCATGCCGTCACCGTTTCTGGAGATACGCGTTTTGATCGTGTTGGCAATCAACTAAAAACAGATAACACCTTAGAATTTATTGCTGAATTTAAAAACAATCAAACTTGTATTGTAGCTGGAAGCACATGGCCCGAAGATGATTCGTTACTGATTAATTATATCAATCATTGTAAAGAAGATACAAAGTTTATAATTGCGCCTCATAATATCGATGTTAATCAGATTAAATCGATGGCAAAACAGTTACAAAAACCGAGTGTGCTCTACTCTAATTATTCAAACGAAGTGCTAGAAAACAAGTCTGTGTTTATCATTGACACTATTGGCCTCCTCTCAAAAATCTATAAGTATGCAGATATTGCATACATCGGTGGCGGCATGGGCAGTAGTGGACTTCACAATACGCTTGAAGCGGCTACATTTGGCATTCCGATTGTCATAGGTAAAAACTATAAAAAGTTCCCCGAAGCGATCGCGATGCGCTCCCAAGGTGGTTTGTTTAGTGTCGCAACGAATGATGCGCTAGATTCCGTCTTGAATGAGTTGGTTCATAATCCACCACAAAGAAAAGATATAGGGCAAAAAAATAAGGATTATATAGAAGCAAACAAAGGGGCTACTGAGCTCGTCATGGCCAAAATCAAAACGATATTTAAGTCGTAATTTACTGGTAAACTTTAACGTAGTCAATTATAAATTCTTTTGGGAAGATGGAGTCATCCACCTCAGGCCCTCCAAAACTACCACCAATAGCAAGATTTAGGATCAAATAAAATGGCTTATCAAAAGGCCAGGTTTTATCATTTTTAACTTCTGGTGAGAAGGTGTAAACTAAAGCGTCGTCAATATAAAACTCAATTTGATTGGCGTCCCATTTGGTTTTATAGATATGGAAACCCGCTTCAATACTTTCAATAGAGGTCACTTTGGTGTTTATCGATTTACCATAACTGTCTGGGGTGTGGAGTGTGGTGTGAATTTCTCCAGGTTGTTTTCCAACATACTCCATAATGTCAATTTCTCCACAAGCCGGCCATGTGTTTGAATCGATATCATGACCTAACATCCAAATGGCTGGCCATAATCCGTTGCCACGTGGAAGTTGCGCCTTAACTTCAATGGTGCCGTATTTAAATTCGAATTTATCTTTTGTACTTATGCGTCCTGAGTAATAGTTGTTTACCTCTTTGGTGGCGGTTATGACCAGTTGTTGGTCTCGAATTGAAATGTTTTTTTTAGTATAAACTTGACGCTCGTTATTTCCCCAGCCACAGATGATAGGGCACCCATCTCCAAGCTCATAATTCCAAGTTTCTAAATCCAAAGACTGTGTGTTAAAATCTTCTGATAACAAAAGTCTCGGTTTAGAGAAGTCGTTAATCTCCACAATTGGGATTAAAAACAATAGTATTAAAATTCTAATCATCATTTATAACGTAATTTTAGTGTGAAGGTTTGCGTTAGAATCGCTGCCAATATATATTGAGAATTCGCCTGGTTCAACTATGAAATTACCTTCATTGTCATAGAACCCGAGTTCTTTTTCCGTAAGTGTGAATGCTATTTTTTGACTTTGATTCGGTTCAAGACGGACTAACTCAAAACCTTTTAGTTCTCTGACTGGACGCGTCACACTTGCATAATGGTCTTTAATGTAGAGTTGTACCACTTCTTTACCTGGAATTTTACCTGAGTTTTTGAGAATCACCGAAACTTCAATTTCATGATTGGAAACCACTTTTGCTTCAAGCGCACTGTATTCAAATGTTGTATAGCTTAGACCAAATCCAAACGGATATAAAGGGGTGTTTTGCACGTCTTGAAAATGGGACCAAAATACAGTGTTTGATGCTGGAATCGAAGGACGACCAGTATTTTTGTAATTATAATAAATCGGCACTTGACCAACGGCTCTTGGAAAACTCATTGGCAATTTTCCACTTGGATTATAATCACCATAAAGAACTTGCGCAATGGCATTTCCACTTTGAGTCCCTAGCTGCCACGCTTCTACAATGGCGGGTAGGTGTTCCTGATGCCAGTTTAATACGAGTGGTCTTCCGTTGTTTAAGACTAAAACAATGTTTTTGTTAACCTTGTAAATAGCTTCAAGAAGTTCTTGCTGAACGCCTGGTAATCCTAATTCTGTACGGCTTCTAGCCTCTCCACTTTGATATCCAACTTCACCCAATACCATCACGACCACATCAGCGGTTTTGGCCACAGCAATGGCTTGTGGAAACTCACTTCTATCGGACGAGTTTATGTTTAGTTCAGCAGTAAATTTAGTTTTTCCCAAACTTACATCGGCTCCTTTGGCATAAGTTAATTGATTGTCTTTATAGGCTTGCATTCCCTCTAAAACAGAGACTGCTGTGCTGTCTTTCGCAGCAATCCTCCAATTGCCTAAAGGGCTTGTTTTGTCGGACGCTAGAGCTCCAATTAATGCGATTTTTTGGCCTTGTTTTTTAAGTGGTAATAATTGATTATCATTTTTTAAAAGTACAATTGACTTTTTTGCCATGTCTAAAGCCGCATCGTGAAAAGCTTGCTGTCCTATCACTTCTTTTTCGCGTTGCAAATTACAATATTTGTAAGGGTCCTCAAAAAGACCTAATTCAAATTTAACACGCAAGATACGTCTTGCTGCAGCATCAATATACGCTTCTTTAACCTTCCCTTCACGAACTAAATTAGCCAATTCGGTCACATACAGATACGATTCCATATCCATGTCTGAGCCTGCATTGGCTGCGATTTCTGCGGCATGTTTACCGTCTTTCGCATGTCCATGAGAGATCATTTCTTCAATAGAGCCCCAATCGGTGACTATAAATCCATCAAATCCCCATTGATCTTTAAGAAGATCTCTTTGTAAGTATTCATTTCCAGTTGCAGGAATGCCATTCAATTCATTAAACGAATTCATGAAAGTTCTTACACCAGCATAAATAGTGGCTTGGAATGGTGGGAATATAATATTGTTTAAGGTTGAGGTTCCTACATCAACTGTGTTGTATTCTCTTCCTGACTCGGCAAATCCATAGCCTACAAAATGCTTGGCACATGCAGCAATGGTCGTATGTTGAGATAAATCAGACCCTTGAAAACCTTGAACTCTTGCAAATGCAATTTTAGATCCCAAATAAGGATCTTCGCCAGCACCTTCCATGACACGCCCCCATCGAGCATCACGAGAAATGTCGACCATGGGAGCAAAGGTCCAATTGATTCCAGCCGCCGCCGCTTCTTCTGCTGCGACTTGTGCTGATTTTTTTATAGCTTTTAAATCCCAACTCGCTGATTCTGCTAAAGGAATTGGACTGATCGTTTCATAGCCATGAATGACATCAAAACCTATAATTAGGGGGATGCCTAAGCGTGTTTCTTCGACGGCGATCTTTTGAACTTTTCGAACATTGTCGACACCTCTTACATTGAGCATCGACCCTACATAGCCTTTGCGGAGGTGTTCATGTTTTTTTGCAGCAGCACCTGTACTTGGTGCTGGGCCGGTAAGGTCCCAAAATCCGTTGTATTGATTCATCTGACCTATCTTTTCCTCAAGAGTCATTTGCTTCAACAGAGCCGCAACTTTTTGTTCAATATCTAAAACAGATGTTACTGATACTGAATTGTTTTCTATAACGTTTGTATTAGAATTTTGGCAGGAAATAAATCCTAAAACGCAAAACGCTACTACTATTAAATTTATTTTTTTCATTTTATTGGTAAACTCTCACATAATCAACTTCCATACTGTCCGAAGTAAAATTAGGGTCTATTGTGCCGCCATTGGAACCACCCATCGCAAGATTAAATATAAAGAAAAAGTTCGCATCAAAAGGCATCGCACTACTTGTTGATATTGAGTAAAATTGTACTCCGTCTAATAATGCTTTGATGCTGCCAGCATTCCATTCTAACGAATACACATGAAATTCTGTAGGGGTCGCTAAATCTATAGGAAGTCCATAACTAGCGGTAGAGTTATTGTTATTCCAATGACAAGTTGATTGGATATACGTCTTATCTTCGAATTGCTCCATAATGTCAATTTCGCCACAATAGGGCCAGCCTAAAGACCCAAAATTTGCACCAAGCATCCAGAGTGCAGGCCACGTTCCGGCAACAGAAGGAAGTTTTGCACGTATATCAATACGTCCATATTTAAAATCTACTTTATTTTGAGTTGTAATACGACCCGAGGTATAGGTGCCGTCTGTTTCTTTAATGGCTTTTATGTTTAAAATTCCGTTTTCAATAAATACATTTTGAGAGTTGCTGGTGTATTTTTGGACTTCTTGATTCCCCCAGCCTCCAGCGCCAAGTTCATAATTCCAATCGCTGGTATTAATGCTGCCGTTTCCGTCAAATTCATCGGACCACACAAGCGTGTCGTTATTTCCAGAACCTCCCGTCGTGCCGCCTTCTACAAAAACAGTCAGTGTTTTACTGGTACTTATTTTTTCATCATCTATTGAATAGGCATAAAAAGTAACCGCCAATTGGTTGGTTCCTGAGGAGTTAACGGTGTAAGAAAAAACACCTGTTGTGTTTTTAGTTTCTGTTCCACTGCCAACTTTAAATCCATAATTAACCGCATCGGTTGCTGTGACCGTACCACTAAAAATACCCGAACCATCGCCTTGAGGATTGTCAGCATCTTGTCCTTGGATGTCAATTGTGGCCACAATATTCGTGGGAACGATCCCTTGTTCATTTCCGTCGCCGCCGTTCCCTTCGCCTGATGAACCGTCATCGCTAGAAGAGCAGCCAGCAAGAGAGAATCCTACTAGAAGCGTAAAAAAAAGAGTTAAAATAGTTGAATGTTTCATGAATTCAAATTTAAGAATTAAAAAAAAAGAGGCGAAATTTCGCCTCTTTTTTTTTAATTTACTAATTTAATTAATTTGCAACCTTGTATTTAGCATACCATGCAAATCCTCCACCTTCTTGGATAGATCTCACATGTAGTTCTGTAGCGCTAATTGAAATGATATCATAGACTGTTTCGCCAATGTACCAGCCCATAAATCCGCCATCGGATAACTGAAAACTGGTCATTCTGTAAGGGACATCGTCATAAGAACCCTCAACTGCGGCTTTAGAAGAAGATGGTGAGAATGCTACATTTTTAACTCCAAACATAGTTGTTGCAACTGTTTCGTCGTGGCAAGCATCGCCCCCGACGCCTATAATTGAGGCATAGGCTCCTGGCACAAAAGCAGGTCCAGCTGTTTGTTCAAATGTTAAACCATTTTCAGTATTCGTAAATACAAATTCATTAGTATACATACACGATTTTTCTGGATCGTTAGCTTCAATCGCATTCCACCAATTTGGCCATGCAAATTCTCCTCCGCCGTAGTCTTCCGTAACCGGTCCAAGTCCAATATGCAAAGGAATGTCCGAAGCCCATACCCAAGTTTTCGTATCGCCTTCATTAGCTCCAGCTAAAAAACTTAGTGCTTCCAAATCTTCGAAAGAACTAAATACACGAACGTCTACAGAAGTACTTGACAACACGCCTCCAGTTCCAACAGCATTAATAATTACAGTGTAATCATTCACACCCGTTTTAGAATATCGATGCGTTACAACTCCAGAAGCTGCCACCTCTGAGTTGCCATCTCCAAAATTAAATTGATACGTAATTCCATTTTCAGCGGTGACAGTAAAAGTCACAAAACCTTCACCATCCCCGTTAGGGTTATCTGCATCTTGACCTACAATCTCTGCAGATACTTGTACATTTGTTGGAGTCGTAATAGAACCAAACTCATTGTTGTCGTCCTCGCAACTTGTAAAAAGTGCTAACGTTAGACACAAACTAATTATATATTTTAAGTTTTTCATAATGTTTTTTTTTAATTTTTAATAAGAAGGAAAGTCCACCAAACACCAGTGCCAGCTTCAATTTCGAGAGTCATTGTATTTGAATCCGCCATTGTAACTAAATACGTAATTGTATCGTCAACAGGTGTTCCAAGTTCATTTTCATTGTTGACTTTTGGTAGTCCTAAATAAGCACCTGCGCCAGTAATTGTAAGTGTGCTAGCAACTTCATCATAGCTATGTGTAGCAGCGTTTGATCCGTTGTGTGGAGCCACAGGAGCACCACAACCTTCTTCTTCAACATCTACTTGCCATGTTTCTAACCAACTGTCAGCGCCTAAAACATTAGAAAAACTTCCATCTGCTCCAAACACATAAGTATCATCAAAGAAACAAGTTCTTTCGATGACTTGCTCTGCAGTTATACTCCACCAGTTTGTGGTTCCTTGTGTTGGCCCAACGCCTAATGACCCTGCTTCTGAAACGACACTCCAAGATCCTGCAAGAGGAGACGGGGGTGCAGCATCTTTAACTAATTTATAGGTCCACCAAACACCAGTGCCAGCTTCAATTTCGAGAGTGATTGAGTCTGAATCCTCCATTGTAACTGAATACGTAATTGTATTATTTACGGGTATTCCATCTTCACCTCCATTGTGTACTTTTGGCAATCCTAAATAAGCTCCTAAACCAGTTATTGTAAGGTTTCCACCAGGCTGATCATGACTAAAAGTGGCGGCATTGGTTCCGTTGTGTGGAGCTACAGGAGCTCCACAAGCTTCTTCTTCAACACCATCTTGCCATGTTTCTAACCAAGTATTATCCCCTACAACATTAGAAAAACTTCCGTCTGCTCCAAATACATAAGTGTCATCAAGAAAACAAGCTCTTTCAATAACTTGATCAGCAGTTATACTCCACCAGTTTGTGGTTCCTTGTGTTGGTCCAACGCCTAATGATCCTGCTTCTGAAGCTACTCTCCAGGTACCGATTAATGGAGATGGTCCTGCTGGGTCTCTATAAAAATATAAGTTATCTACAAAGATTGCTCCTCCTACAGGGCTACCTTCTAGTTTAAATTGAATAACATCAGCAAAGTCAACATCTGGGTTTTGATCTGTGAACACTGAAAGAGGTATGTCAAAAGAAGTCCATTGTTGAGCTGTTAAATCTAATTCATAAGCTGTTTCATTTGGACCAGTACTTATTGGAGAAATTATTGCTTCATTTTCATCTGAAGTCCAAATGTCAACATGAATATATTCCATAAAGGATGCATCTACCGGGTTTGAGGTAAAATCAATTCCTTGATAGTTGAGGTCTGAATACTGAAGCATTGTATCCCCTTCTAAATCAAATTCATTGAATAAAGTCGTTTGATCCCAGTTTGGAAAGAAATCAACATCAGTAATATTTGTATAAGCACCACTGTAAATTGAAATCACATCTCCCTCTTCTCTAGAAGGAGGTGCTGGTGAGGACACTAATGGCGCTTCAATAGCGGTAACCTCGAACTCTTCAGTATACGTGGTTGTTTCAATAGCTGCTCCCATTGCTACAACAGTAATGGTGTATGTACCAGCGTCTGCGTAATCTAAAGATACTGTATCTCCGATGTTTGCCGTAACCGGCTCAGTTGCACTTTCTTCGCCAGAATGTACATCGTAACTAACCGCAAAATCTGCGTTTGCAGTTATATTGACACGTTTAGAAATCGCTGCATCATTTTCGATTGTGACTGCTAAATTAGCAGGTGCTTGAAACGAAACCACAAGCTCCTGAGCAACTGTTGTTTCTAGGCCTGTAATTCCATAAGCGGTTGCGCTTACTGTGTACGTCCCTTCGGCATAGGTATGTGAAATATTTTCACCATTTTCTAAAGACGATGGATCTCCGGTTTCATCTCCAAACGTAACATCAAAAAGAATAGCGCCTTCTGCTACTGGAGTGATGGTTACCAATCCCGAATTATCTTGTGTGACGTTAAAAAGCATTGACACTTCGGTTGGAGCAACCACATTTGTCACAAAGCTTAGGTCTTTTTCGTCTTCGATACAACCCGCAAAGGTTAATATAACGAGACAAAAACTAAATAAATATTTTATTGTTTTCATAGTTATCTTTTTTTAATAGTTTGGATTTTGTGCCCAGTTTCCGTTAGAAAATTGAATCTCTTCAATAGGGATTGGAAATAATTCGTGTTTACCCGCTACAAAGCCTTCTATACTAGAAGCAGCTTCGCCTGTACGAACTAAATCAAAGAAGCGGTGGCCTTCACCTACTAACTCGACCCGTCTTTCGTGGTAAATAGCGGTTGTTAATGCACTACCAGTCGCTGTCACATTATGTGTTGAATCTCCAAAGGCACGTTCACGAACTCTGTTTAAATAGGCCAGAGCTTTCGCATCATCTACATTTCCTCTGTTGTTTGCTTCAGCTGCCATTAACAGTACATCTGCAAAACGAATGGATCGGTAGTTATTTGGATTGGTTAAATTTTGATCTCCTGTATTTAGATCTCCTTTACGTGCTATGTATTTACGGTTGTAGTAACCTGTATGCTCGTATCCAACTCCAAAAGTTGCTCCAGTTGAAACTGCCCAAGCATCAATGTCTAAAATTGATGCTTCTTTTCGAGAATCGCCTTCTTCAAAGACTTCTACGGTTGCTTGTGTTGGCACATTGAAACTATAGCCTGAATCATAGGTAGGTCCAGTATGATTACGGATTGAGTTGAAACCAACCGCAACGTTTCCTTCGCTACATTGAAGACAGTCAAATCCGGCCCCTTCAGCATCTGTATATTGTACTTCAAACACTGATTCTACTCCGTTTTCTCCGTCATTCTCAAAAATAGTTGCATAATCTATTGCAAGATCATAAGGGCCATTATTGATTACGTTATCTAAAACGGTGGCAGCTTCCGCAAATTTGTTTTGATACAAATAGGCTTTTCCAAGCAACGCTTCGGCAGCGCCTTTGGTCACTCGTCCTGTTTGAGGCGCTACGTACTCTAAGTTATTGACCGCGTATTTCAAATCACTTTCGATAAGTGCATAAACTTCAGCAGGTGTTGACCTTGGAATAGACAATTCATCTCCTGGTGCAAAACGTTGGTCTACTTTTAGTGGAATGCCTCCAAACCATTTTAGTAATTCAAAATTATAATAAGCTCTTAAAAAAGAAGCTTCTCCTAAAATGACTTCTTTTCCTTCGAACTCTATTTTATCTTTAAATTCTAAGATATAATTTGCACGATTTACTCCAGCAAACATCCAGTTCCAGACATCTCTTAAGTTGTTATTAACTTGAGTGTGTGTCATGTCATCTATTTGTTGAAAACCGATCACATCCGTAGCGCTTTCACCACCACATAAAGTGTTATCAGAAGCAATTTCTCCTAACAATACATTTACGTAGGAGGCTTGTAATAAGTCATAAGCACCAATAAGTGCCATGTAATAATCATCTTCAGAATTAAAGTAACCCTCTGAATCAATGTTATAGCTTTCTACCTCATCCAAAAATTTATCTGAACAAGAGTAAATTCCAGTCGCAATAAAAACGAATGCTAGAATTGTTGAAAATATGTTTTTGTTATTTTTCATCGTGTTATTTTTAAAATGAAATATTAAGTCCTAATAAATATTGTCTTGATACTGGATAAAAACCATAATCAATACCACCTCCAATTGCTTGTCCTGTCGTTGCTGCAGGATCAAAACCTTCATAGTTTGTAAACGTAAAGGCATTGTTAACTGACGCATAGATTCTGAATTTAGACATCCCAATGTTGCTGATAACATCTGCTGGTAGACTATACCCCAATTGAATGTTTTGAATTCTTACAAATGATGCATCTTCAACAAAAAAGTCTGAGAACAATTTATTATTGGTTGCTCCAGTGGTTGCTCTAGGCACAGAGTTACTTGTTCCTGCTCCTGTCCATCGGTCTAAGTATAAATCCAAACGATTCACGTTAGGTTGGTCTCTTTCATAATTTCGAACCATGTCTTTTCCAACTTCTGCATAGGTATATGCAGAAAAATCAAAGCCTTTAAAATTTAAAGAAAGATTGAAACCCATATAATAGTCTGCTAAAGGTTTTCCAATAAAGGTTCTATCATTGCTGTCTATCTGGCCATCATTATTAGTATCTACAAATCGAATATCACCAGGTGCTGATGCATTTCCTAAGCCCATTTGAGACGGATGTGCATCCACTTCTGCTTGTGATTGAAAAATTCCATTTGATTGAAGTCCGTAAAAATACCCGATTGGCTGTCCAACTTCCATACGTGATGGTGCTGGTTGTCCAACTCCAAAGCTTCCGCCTTGTAATGGGACATCGCCATTAATGGCAGTAACCGTCCCCTCTACTTTGGTCACGTTATAGCTAATCCCAAATGATAAATCATCCGAAATATTATCATTATAACTTATTAAAAACTCTACTCCTTCCGAGCGAGTGGTTCCCGCATTGACTGTTGGTGACCCTGACCCTGGTGCAGATGTCCCTAAAAGCCCTGAAACAGGTAGCCCACCAATCAGAAGGTCTTCTCGATCTTCTAAAAAGTAATCAGCTACTATTTCAACTTTGCTATTAAATAACTTCATGTCTAAACCGATATCGGTTTTTTCAGCGGTTTCCCATGTTGCATTTGAGTTTGGTAATGGACCTAGTGCAGCACCTATGGTTAATGCGTTGTCAAAGACATAAACACCTTCTCCACTTAAAGCAGCTCTAAACAAATTCCCACCGACATTGTTACCAAGCGTTCCGTAACTTCCTCTTAATTTTAAGAAATTAATCACACTGTTATCTTTTAAAAATGATTCGTCAGAAATTTTCCAACCTGCCGTTACAGAGTTAAATTGATCAAATCTATTTGCTTGTGAGAAATCAGAGGATCCATCTCTACGTACCATTCCGGAAATTAAATACTTTCCTTTATAATCATATTGAAAACGGCCAAAGAAAGACGTTAATCTATTGTCATATATATAAGAGCCATTTGATTTCGCTTCACTAGTACCTGTGGTTAATGCAATGTCTGCGAAATCCCAAGAGTTGTTTGGCACATCAAAACCAGTTGCGAATAATCCATCACCCCAGAATTTTTGAGCACTATGACCAACCGTCACTGCAAAGTTGTGTGCATCGGCAAATGATTTTTTATAGACTGCAAACGCTTCCCATGTATAAGAATGGTTTTGAACTTTATTTTGACTTACAGTACTACGGTCATTATTAAAGACTTTACCAGCGCCATAGGTTGCTATAGGAGCAAAGGATTTGCTTTTGTCAGCAAAAGTTTTAAATCCAATTCGAGAAGTGACGGTTAATCCTTCCATTAACTTGTAGTCAATTTGAAAATTACCTTCAATACTATTTCCAAAATAGGAGTTGTAAGTATCTCTAGCTTGTGACAATGGATTGATGATTTCATTTCCGAATAATCCATTTACATCTTCTTGATCAATTTCAAATAATGGAGAATAGTTAAGCGCATTAAACAATACAGATCCTAGCCCGTTTTCGTTTATGGTTTTTCTATCAACTGCAAAGTAATTTAAATTTGTAGAGACTTTAAGATTGTCATTAACATCTACGCCTAAGCTCAATTTTATATTGCTACGTTCAAATTTAGATTTTTCAGGCGCTATAATTCCGTCTTGTTTTAGATTGGAAGCCCCTAAGTAATAAGTAACGTTTTCCGTACCTCCTGATAAACCAATATTATGATTGGTCATTGAAGCCGTTTCAAATATTTGATCTTGCCAGTCCGTTCCTTCACCAAGACCACTGATGTCTGTATATGGTAAGGATTGACCTCCTGCTGCGTACGACTCGTTTACTAAGGCTGCATACTCGGAAGCATTTAAATAATTTAATTTTTTTGATGTTTCTTGTGTTCCTGAGTAAGTACTGTAAGTCAGCGTTGGAGCTGAATTTTTCTTACCTTTTTTGGTAGTCACTAAGATAACGCCGTTAGCACCCTTAATTCCATAAATCGCTGCTTGTGCATCTTTTAGGACTGTTAAGGTTTCAATGTCATCTGGATTTAAACTGTTTAGATTTCCTTCATAACCATCGACAATTAATAACGGTTGATTGTTACCATTACTACTAACCCCACGAATTAAAATATTGAATCCACTTCCTGGCGAACCAGACGCTGAAGATACTGTGACCCCTGCAGTTGTTCCTTGTAAAGCTTGAGCGGCATCAATTGGCTTTAATTTTTCGAGGGTCTCAGCGCTTACGACTGAAACAGATCCTGTTAAATCACTTTTTCTTTGTGAGCCATATCCAATTAAAACAACTTCTTCTAAAGATTCGTTGTCTTCAATAAGAGCAATGCTCATTTTGGATTGCGCTGGCAATTCTTTTGATTCGAATCCTAAATAAGTGAATTCTAAAACGGCTCCGGGTACTACATTTGATATGGAGAAGTTTCCATCAAAGTCAGACACCGCGCCTGTGTTGGTGTTTTGAACCTTCACATTTACTCCTATAAGAGGTAAACCATCACCGCTTGATGTTACAGTTCCGTTGACTGTGATATTCTGAGCTGAAGCTGATGCGACAAACAGAAAAGCAATCAGTACGTAATAAGATGCTTTTTTCATAAAATTAATTTTGTTTGATTTTTTATAAAAATACTACAACAAAATGATAATTCTATTTAAATAACCAAAACAAATGTTATACAAAGCAAAAAAAGACTTAAAATTTAAGAAAACTGCAATTTAATAGGTTAAAAATGTGAATTTGAGAATCCCGTAAAAAAAGAAAAAGTATTAAATAATCCTAAATGTAGGGTGAATGTATGGGTGAAAAAGAAAGAGGTATTATTTTATATTTCTAAAATATAATTAGTCAGACTAAATTCGTGAGGTAAATCCATTTTTTTTCGCAAACGATATCGCTTGACTTCTACACTTCTTGGAGAGATATTTAACAATGGTGCGATCTCTTTAGAAGACAAATTTAAACGCAAGTATGCACATAAACGAAGATCATTTGGAGTTAGGACTGGGTGTTTGTCTTTGATGAGCTTCAGGAAATCTTTATCAGCATTGTTAAAAGCTTCTTCAAACAACTTCCAATCGTCTGTGTTATTTAAATTTTTATCAATGATTTTAATCACTTTTTTAAGATCTTGACTTGTACCCTGTTTTTCCTTTAGTTCGCTTTTAATACTGTTTAAAAATTCATTCTTTTTAATTAGACTCATGGTCGAAACTGCCAACTCACGATTTTTACTTTCAATGTCGAGTTTTAATTTTTCGTTTTTTAACTGCATTAATTTTTGAGAACTTTCGAGTTCTTTTAGCGCTAAATCTTCTTGAGATTTTTTAAGGAGGTTTCGCTGTTTTTTCCTGTAATATGCTTTATAAATATTATGAATTATAATCCATAATACAATTAAAAGAACCATATACAAGGTAATAGCTAAATTGGAAAGTGTCCAGGGCCGATTGATCACGAAGGTATACGAAGCCATGTTTAATGTTTCAGAATTCCCAATTTTCCCTTTTACTTTAAATTGATAGGTTCCGTATGGGAGATTTTCAAATACCTGTTGAGATTCTGCGGACCAGTTAGACCAATGATTAGACCAGCCTTCTAATTTGTAAGAATATTTTTTGTAAACAATATTGTCGTAATGAGGAATGCTATAGTTTATGTAAATATTGTTAATATCAAAGTCAAGACTTGGGGAGGTATCTACATCAAGACGGATTTTGTTTTCGTTAACCTTACTCGCCTCTACAGAGTTAATTTTAATATTATAAGTATGGTTTGGCTTAGGAGTGTTAGAGTTTAGTATGTAGTATCCATATGCTGAACCCAAAAGATACTCATCTGAGCTTATCTTCGTTAAATTCTCAAAACCAGTAACTACTTTCTTAAAATTAGACAATGCAACCGGGATCACTTCAATAATTGGCGTTTTACTAACACTTCCTGTGCTAATAATTAAAATATTATCATCTGCATAACACCACTTTAAACCATCAGAATCTTTAACGTCTATAACGGTTGTCAGTATTGAAAACTCTTTTAGAACGTCAGTAAATGGATCAGATTTTACAAATCTTTGGTTTTTTGGTTCGTATTTAAAAACTCCTTCAGAAGAGGTGTAGTAATAATTTTTTGAGAAATTCAGAATATTAGAACCTTTCCCTTTTGGAGAAGGTGTGACACTTCGAACTTTTAATGCCGAGGTCATGTCTTGATTTAAGGAAAGTTCATATAATCCTCTTAGCTCATGATTCACCAATATTCGATCACCAATTTGGTGATAAAAACGACTCGAGATATCAAATCCTTGAATTTTATTTCTAAAACGCCATTTAGTTCCTTTTTTCTCTAAAAGACTTAATCCATTGTAATTACCTTGTAAAATAATAGTTGGATTGTCTTTTAACTGCTTAAAGTCCCACGATCCAGGAGATTGTTCAATAGCGTATTCAAGTTTTTGATTTTTAATTAATAACGCCCCTCGATGATGTCCGCAAAAAAGTTGATTGTCAATCACTTTAAGATTCCATACTTGACCATTTGTTCCTTCAACAAAAGTGAATTCAGAATCGGTATCTCTTCGTTTATAAAATAAGCCTTGATTCGTTCCTATGTACAAATAGTCCTCAAATATAACCGATGTATATACGGTACCAATAGCACCTTTGGTATCGTTAAAAACTGTAAACTGGGATGATAAATTTACATGACCAATCCCAATATCCAACCCAAGCCATAGATTATTTTGAAAATCTTCAAAAACAGTCAGAACTGTATTATTACTTAATCCTTTTTCAAAATTAAGTGCATACTTAAGTTGCCCTTCGGGTGTAAGATGAAAAAGCCCGTTTGATACGGTTCCTATCACAATACTGTTATCTTTTAATTTTGTAACACTGTATATCGTAAGTGAGCTTAAGTCAACCTGAGGGTCAATTTCCCAAGGCACAATCTTGCCATCAATTAAAAAATGGAATCCATTTGTTGAAGTCAGGATAAGAAGCTGGTCATTTAATTCAATCGCTCCGACAAGGCTACTAGAAGCAAACTTAGGGTCGTTACTCACCAACTCAACAGTCCCATTAATAATCTTATAAATCCCTTTATTAGATTTATTGAAATATAGAATCCCATTTACTTCAAAAATATTTGAGATGGAGTGTTCCGATTCTATGGAGGAGACTTTATCAGTAAGAAGGTTGACGAAATAAATTCTTAATGAAGATTGAAAAACCAACCAATCATCTAATTTAATAATATTCCAAAATTGCTCATCTTCTATAAGTTCAATGTCCAACTGTTGAACCAATGACGTATATTCTAAAACGTTTTTTGTGTTTTTTTTCCAAACACCAAAGTCCATATAGCTTCCAGAATAAATTTGGTCGTCAACTGCTTTTACGGATCTAACAATAGAATTATCATGGACTGGATAGAGTTTCCAATTCATACCATCGTACTCTAATAAACCAGAGTTATTCGCAAAATACATGGTTTGGTCAGACGTTTGGGAAACATCCCAGTTTTGGTTTTCAGCCCCATAAACTCCAGGATCATAAGCAACTAACGGAGGATGCTCTTGAGAAAAAGCAAAAAACACCGTAAATAAAACTATAATATACTGAACTATTCTCATAGAAATAAGTAAAGGCCTAAGATAGTTAAAAAATTAAAATTTGAGCAAATTATAATTTGAATCAGGATTCGATATAAATCATAATAAGAAAAAAACAATGTTTATATAAAAAAGGTAAATAAAATTCAACATTAAGAGTGTTAAATTACTTAATGTTCAAAAAGGACACTAGCCCCTCTTTTCGGCGTTTTGCAACTGGCAACACAAGACTACCAACGAGCTCACAACTACTTCCATCAGAATTATTAATGTTAACGATATATTTTAGATTAATTAAGAATTTTTTATGAATTCTAAAAAAATAATTGGGCGCTAATATCTTGTCATACTCTCCAATATTTTTTGAAACAAAAAATGTTGTTTTATCTAAAAGATGAATAATCGTATATCTTCCATCAGACTCAAAATACAATATGTCGTCTATCCGAATGAAATCAATCTTTTTTGTAGATGGAATTGCTATAAAATTGTAATCTGAAGTTTTAGCAGCAATTGAAGTTTTAGCGGATTCAATCTGAGTTGAGGTCGTAAAAAATTCATTATTAAGACTGTCTTCAACTTTTTTAACAGTGACTATAAGGTCTTTTGAATCTATCGGTTTTAAAAGAAAATCTATTGCATTAAACTTAAAAGCAGTTATTGCATATTCTTGGTAGGCCGTTATAAAAACAACCAGGTAATCTTCATATTTTATTCCCTCAACAACATCAAATCCCGTACCTTTATCCATTACAATATCTAAAAAAATGAGCTTTGGCTTGAGTTTATTTATTTTTGCGATCGCATCATCCACAGAAGTTGATATAGCAACTACTTCAACAATAGGGCAATGTTTTTCTAAATAAATACATAATAGTTCATTGTTTTTTGTTTCATCATCTACGAGGATGGTGCTGATTTTTGACATCTTGTGTAAATATAAGGCGAGTTTGGATCACACAAATTAGTGTGATTGTTCATCGTGGGCCATTTGCTCAAAGTTGTTAAATATATTAAAGGAGGACTTCTTTTCTGTGCTATCAACTAAGTTTATTCCTAATTTTAGAATAAGGGAACGATTAATCACATTAACGGAATCCTGAGGCGACTGTTCTTGTTGAGCGACAGCAAATCCTCCAATAAAAAATAAAATCAGTGAAAAAGTTTTCATAGTAAATTTGAAAATTAAGATGATATAGAAGAATTAAGAATGAATTTTCATTTTTAATACAGACATCAAATAAAAGCCTGATTTAGCTAAAACACTAGCGTCATGTAACCATCGGTTATTTTAACGTAACAAACGAAGCTTTGACGTAATAAGCGTTGACGAATCAAACTTTTATTACAGCATTGGTCCACTACCCTGATATATCTAGTTTTGTATCTTAATCTGTCCTTATTCTGTTTAACAACCCTAAATAAGTGTCGAAGTTAACAAGGTTTTACGGTTTGTTTTCTTGAATGATATTAATTATATTTGATCTTAAAAACATCCACTTATATTCCTTTTATGATTATTAGACTTTTAACCACATCAATACTAATTATTGTATTTATGGCAACTGTGTCAGCTCAAACCGTTAGAATAAACGAGGTAACTTCATCGAATTCACTTTATATTGATGAGGATGGAGACACTCCAGATTGGATTGAACTACATAATTTTGGCTCCCAAAACGTATCGATTAATGGCTGGTCTTTGTCTGATGACGTGCTAGGTCTTACAAAATGGGTTTTTCCAAATATGACCCTTAGTCCAGATCAATATCTGCTCGTGTGGGCATCTTCAAAAAACCGATCTGAGGTGTCTTTTGCGACGACTTTGGTAAATCAAGGGGATTCCTTTAAATATTTAACTCCAAATTCTGAACCAGACCCGAATTGGAAAATCGCTAGTTTTGATGATTCAGGATGGTCACAAGGCAATTCTGGATTTGGATATGCCGATGGAGATGATGCTACAGAACTGCCTAACGGAACACAATCCGTCTATTTAAGAGTTTCTTTTAATGTTTCCGATTTGAGCACTCTAACCTCTTTAATTCTTGATATGGATTATGACGATGCTTTTGTGGCTTATATCAACGGTATTGAAGTTGCTAGAGCCAACATTAATGGCGTCCCTCCTCCCTATAACTCACCTACAATCCAAGATCACGAAGCGTTAATGTATTCCGGAGGTACCCCCGAGCGTTTTTTAATTTCAAACCCTGAAAGCTTATTAAATGCTGGCGAAAATATTTTAACAATCCAAGGTCATAACATTAGCGCAGGCTCTTCCGATTTTACGATCATCCCTTTTTTATCAGCCCTTTTTTCAACGCCTAACAGCTCTGGTGTTAGCCCGCCAGAAATCTTAGGGCTTACCAGTGGCAACCTTCACACAAACTTTAAAATAGCATCTAACTCCGAAACCCTTACTTTAAGTGATGGAACAGGTACACTAGTAGATCAGCTCGTCATTGAAAACTTACCACCAAACACTTCCTATGGCGTATCGGTAACCAATGGGAACTTGGTTAGCTATACCGAAATGACCCCTGGGTCTGTAAACTCTAGTAATGATTTTTTAGGGGCCATTGGTTCTAGCGTAATCTTTTCGAAAGATGGCGGATTTTTAAGTGGGCAAACAAATCTAACCCTTTCTGGAAATTTAAGTGGGCAATCCATTCGATATACAACCGATGCAACCATTCCAACGGAAGCAAGTCCACTTCATGTATGGCCCATACAAATAAGTGAAAATACGGTGGTACGCGCACGTATTTTTCAAGACAATTACCTTCCTTCCCCTTGTTATAGCAAAACCTATGTTTTTGAGCCTAGCTCCGATTTAGATACTGTTTTTTTAACGACAGACCCAGAAAACTTATTCAACGAAGACACGGGTATCTATGTCTATGGGCCGCAAGGAAGTTTCAATAATAACATTCCATATTTTGGTGCTAACTTTTGGGAAGATTGGGAGCGTCCTGTACATATTTCATTTCATGAAAGCGACACCAATACGATTGCTGCAGAGTTTGATGCTGGCATAAAAATATATGGCGCCTGGAGTCGAGGCCAAAACGGGCAACGATCGCTCTCATTATTTGCCAGAGGTCAATATGGCGATTCGAAATTTGACCATCCCTTTTTTGATGAACTAAATTATGACGATTTTCAATCGGTTATTTTAAGGAATTCGGGGCAAGACTGGATGCGATCTTCAATGAAAGATATCATGGTAACCAGCTTAATGCGTGGGTCTGGAATTGACTTTCAAGAACATAATTCGGTGGCAACTTATATTAATGGAGACTATTGGGGTATGTACAATATGCGTGAAAAAAACAACGAACATATGTTAGCCGCAAAGCACAACATTGATGCTGATGACATTACCATCCTAACAAAAAATGCAGAAATTGTAGAAGGGGATAATACCGATTACAATGAGTTGATCGGGTATATCAGTTCTGTTAATTTGAGTATAGATGCTAATTTTAAATATGTTAGTGACCGAATTGACCTAACCAATTATGCGCTCTACCAAGCGACGAATGTTTTTATAAGCAATTCTGATTGGCCCGGAAATAACATAAAATTCTGGAATCATCCAGAAGGGAAGTGGCGTTGGATTTTATATGATACCGATTTTGGATTTGCGTCATTTTTTAATGAGCAGAATTATAATCATGACACCCTAAGTTTCGCATTAGAAACGAATGGACCTGGTTGGCCAAACCCTGCATGGTCCACCTTGTTATTTAGAAAATTAGTCACAAATATTGGATTTAGAAACCAATTTATAAACCGCTATGCAGACGAATTGAATACACGATTCCTTTCTAGTGCTCTAAATACACATATTGATCAGGTCTATCAATCCATTCAACCAGAGGTTATTGACCATTATCTGCGTTGGCGTTTAGACCCTACACTTACATGGATTGGAGTGAATATTGGCGATAGATTTAGTGAAATAAATCAATGGGTTGGATATTACGTTGACCTGATGAAAACATTTGCAAACGAAAGACCAGCGATTGCTAAAGAGCACCTTAAATCGAACTTCAATTTGCCAGCATACCATCCCTTAACCATTACAAATAATGATACTTCTGAAGGCTTTGTAGAGGTGAATCAAAACCTGAAAATACAAGAAAGCGCTTGGATGGGTGACTACTTCGAATCGGTGCCCGTTCAGTTAACAGCGATTCCAGAAGCAGGTTTTGAGTTTTCACACTGGAGTGGTGGTAGTAGTGCTACGAACGCCACCATAAACGTAAACTTAACAACTAGTTTTGAAATCACTCCAAATTTCTCAGCAGTAGAGAACGAAAAACTCTTAGTTATTAATGAAATTAATTATAACTCAGGGCCTGATTTCAATGCAGATGATTGGATTGAATTATATAATCCAAACCCCTATTCCGTAGACATCTCCTTATGGCTTATAAAAGATAGTGACAACTCTCATATCTATACGATTCCAAACGGCACTTCGATTGACGCAGAAGGCTTTATTGTGGTCGTAAAAGATGCTGTAGATTTTACGGCTGTATTCCCTCAAATCACAAACTATATTGGCGATTTAGGATTTGGGCTAGGGTCTGGTGGAGATAGTGTCCGTTTATATGATGCGGCTAATATTCTTCAAGATCAGGTCGTTTATACTTCCGAAACCCCATGGATCGACTGTCCAAATGACACCGGATACACGCTCGAGCTGACAGATCCAGAGCTTGATAATAGCCTTCCACAAAGCTGGAGTTGTAACAACCTATATGGAAGTCCAGATGATCACAATACCGAGCCGCTAAGCATCCCTGATGTCGTGTTTACAACCCCAGTGATTTATCCAAATCCAACACAGTCTGTGCTGAACATTCTAGGAAATTCAACACAGTTTGAAGTTGTCGTTTTCACGGTAACTGGACAAAAGATGTTGGAAGCGAAAATGGTAAATCAAATTAATGTAGAGGCGCTTCCATCTGGAATTTATTTTATTGAAATCTCAGAAAACGAAAACACAGACACGCTTAAATTTATAAAACAGTAAATCAATGATGCGTTATGTTACTTTAGCTTGAAGAGGATAATCCTTTAGTTGGAGAGAAATAATTGTGATTCGACGGTCTTTATTGAATTTACTTTTCACAAAAACAGGTGCATTTGTGCCTGTAATTATTTTGAGTAAATCTTCAATTTTTTTCAACTCATAAGTAATAACTTTATACACATGATTTGGGTGCAAAGAAGGATTATACAAAAGATCATAAAGGTCATTTGTTTTAAAGGTGGGATTATTTGCAATAAAAGTAAGGACTCCAAGAGTTGACTCAGGGATTTGAAGCAACCGATTGTTATAATGTAAATAGTTCGACTTGATTCTAATCACTTTTTTTCGTTTAAAAAATAAAATCAACCCAATGGTACCGACTAAAAAAAGACCAAACAGAATGAGTGAATATGAATTGCTAATTTTAGATTTATAAATTGTATTCGATTCTACCTGAGTCCCTAAAAAATCTTTTAGTGCAACTTGATGTAAGGTGCTATCACTTGTGTTTCTTTTCATAAAAAAGACTGTTTGATTAATTACAGCAATTCCTTGAGACAGGTCGACTTCATCAACAAAATTAGAATTATAAATTTTTTTAAGATTGTTTTTCCAATCAAAAACAATAATTTGATCCTCTTGGAGCAATAATGAGATAGTGTCAGAGCTATACTCAAAGCCAAAATAATAGTCGTTTCCAGTAGTGGTCTTCTGCCAACTTTTTGAGTTAAAGTCAAACGTATAAGGCATAGATATTCGCATATCATTGGTCGGATTTATAGAATCCAGAATTTTTCCGCTCAATATTCTAAACTTATTATCGGAATAGAAGGAAGTATAGTCAAAACTTGGTGGTGGCAGCTCAGATTCACTAGAAATGGAATACAACTCCCACTCTTTAGTGGTTTGATCCCAAAAAGTCATATTTCTTGAGGCACTCCAATATCCGTATCCTCCAAACTTAAAGAGGGTATCTCGATGTTTAAAAACCGCGGCATTAATTTGAAAATTAATCATGTTTGAATGATCAATTCGATGATTTTGGGCACCATCTATGGTGCGAATTTCACCAGATCCATTAGCGAGTAGAAACAATTTTAATGGACTTGAAATCGCATGATAACGGTCGACTGAAGTTAAAAGTGTATCAAGTTTAATTGCCGAAAGTGTTTTTAAGGTAACAGGATCTAAAGTAAAAATAGAATCATTTCTAAGAATGACAAGGGTTTCTCCATGGACAGAGGGACTGCTAAGTATTTTAAAATCCTGTACACTATTTAAAAAAAATAATTGAAATATGATTGTAAAAAAAACTAGTAGCATATGTAGAATAATATAATTTTAAACAAAAGTAAACTAAATTTAACTGATAAGAAAAGAATATTAGCCTAGTTCAAAAAACATATAAAATTTGGGTCAGGACATTTTCGACCTTAATAAATTAAATCAATTGAAAGAACAAATAAATGCAAATTATTATAGTCGCATTATTAGGTTAATAAATTAAACATTGGAAATATAATTTAAATTTGTAGAAACAATTAACCATGAAAACATGAAAAATATATTTTTAGTACTCGTCTTAGTCATATTTTATTACGTCGCATGTGGAGATGACTCGGAATCGACTTCGGAAGAAAACCTTGAACAGAGCATCACTTTAAAAAAAGACCAACAAAACCTAACCGCACTAATAGATTCTTTGAAGGCAATGTATGAGAATATAGAAAACCCCCTTAAAAAGACCGCCCTTAGAAAAGAACGAAAGAATGCTCTAAAGACATTATTCAACAATCGAAATGTATCCAATTGGAAAGGCGAGTTAAGTGACATGAACACTTCTACGGACAATCAAGGGAAAGCCTATATTAGTGTTCGATTGCTAGGCACAAATAGTATCAAGCTCGGAACAAGTTACATTTCCGATATGTTTCCAGTAGGCTCCAAGCTATTTAATAAATTGTCGGAAATAGAAGTTGGAGATATCATAGAGTTTTCAGGCACGTTTAGATATGATTACGAGTACCAAGATCATTTGGATGAAAACTCATCAACAGAATATGGTAGCATGCACTATCCAGAATTTAATTTCATCTTTAAATCAATAGAAAAGTATGTTCCTGAAACAGTAACTACTGGTGATCAAATGGACACTTCAGATAATTAAAGATTGCGGAACTAAACATATCATATCGATATAATAACTCGTTAGTTGTAGTGAGTAAAAAACGCTAAACTTGTACCAATGGGTACGAGTTTAGCGTTTTTAACATGGAACTATACAGATTCAAAATTGTATTTATTATAGACAAGAAGAATCAATTTCAATAAATTTACTTTTAAACCAAATTGACCGTTCTACAAATTCATAAAGATTAACAAATACGGCTTTGGGATAATTTGTATATTTGATTATCTCAAATCCACTATAGCTTTTCGATTATTGCAAACAAAAGTTAATTAGTTATATTGATATTCAACTATAGTAGCACAATCAGACGTCTAGTTTTACTAGCAATTATCATTGTTAGTACCCCCCTATATGCCCAATTTTTCAATATACCAGGAACTCCTTTTGTTAAAAACTTTACGGAGGAAGCCATCAATAATGACTTAACGGTTTTTGACATTTCTCAAGGCAAAGATGGGGTCACGTATTACGCAACGCCTGCGGGCTTGTTAGAATACGACGGCGTGCGATGGAAGAATTATAAATATAGTTTTGAATCTGACTTACGTTCTGTACTACACATAGATGATCAGCATATATACACTTCTGGCCATGGTGGATTTGGGTATTGGTCTAAAAATGAGAAAGGAACTTTAGAGTACACTAGTTTATTTTTTAAACAACCAAGCCAAGAAGCACCGTTATTACCTGTTTTCTCAAGTATTAAAGAAATTAATGGTAACATTTTATTTCAAACATTTCAGGAAATAGTTGTTTATAATCCAATCACAAACACTTTAGATTCAATCCCTGCGGTAAAAGGATTTAACTTAATATTTTCATCTAAAAAACGTGCATTTATCCAAGATTCCGGAAGAGGGCTCTTTGAAATAAAAGGGACGGAACTTGTCTTAATTGAAGGGACAGATAAGCAAGATTTTTATGTATTAAATGTCTTTGTAAAAAACTCGGATGCACTTTTGATCGTGACTAAGAACAAGGGGGTTTGGGGATGGAAGGAAAAAAACCTCACAAAAAAGGACTGGAAAATAAACAGAGTTTTAGAGAAGTATTTGGTCAGTGACGCTCAAGAATTTCAAAATGATAAGCTTATAATTGGTACAATCCGAAAAGGGGTGTACATTCTTTCATCAGAAGGGGAAACCCTTTTTCATAAAGAAAAAAGCAATGGCCTTCTAGATAACACGGTTCGAAAAGTTTATGTAGACTCGAAAAACAATGTATGGCTCGGGATGGAGAATGGGTTAAGCTATATTCAAATTAATAGTAATACAAATTACCTATTAGATAATAAAGGTGACTTTGGAACAGTTTATACAAGTTATTTAAAAGACGAATTGCTGTACCTCGGAACAAATCAAGGATTATTTGTAAAAAACATCTCAATCCCTAATTCTAAAGCTCAGATTATAAATGAAAGTATTGGACAAATATGGGAAATAGAAGAAATTGATAACCAGGTATTGGTGGGTTCCCACCAAGGGATATCAATCTTAGAAAATAAAAAATTAAGATCCATTCATAAAGAAGGGGGCGCTTGGATCTTTAGAAAGCATCCAAAAATAGACGATATCCTGTATGTGGGGTTTTACTCTGGGATTGGTGTTTATAAGCGCATTAATGGCGATTGGGTATTTCAAAAAAAATGGACTGACTATGGTGAATCGTCTCGTTTTATGGAGTTTGACAAATATGGACATCTGTGGGTGACGCACCCGGCAAAAGGCTATTATCGACTAAGCCTATCTGATGATGGCATGCATCTAAAAGGATTTGAGTTTTATGGGGTCAATATCAAGCATGTTGAAACATACGCCTATCTATGTAAAATAGACGGCGATTTGGTGTTTTATAACCCAAACGGATTTTTTAACTATGATCCCATTGATGATTCTTTTGTGCCCCAAAAATATACAAGTGAGTTATTTAAAAACATAAAAGGAATTAATAGTATTGTTCAACACGAAAATGTCTTTTGGTACTCAACACCAAAATATTTGGGCTATGTTCTAAGAGATCGAAATCAATTCAATAATGTTCGTAATCCGTTTTACTCTGTACGAAACAAACACCTCAATGATTTCAACAAGTTCGAAAAGATTAATGATTCAATTTTTGGAATTGGAATTAATAACGGCATCATTTTCCATAATATTAATCAGCTCGATCTAAACTCAAAAAAGAAGCCTCCATCCATTCGGTCTGTTCAACTGATTAGTAAAACAGACACGATTATAGCCCCCATTAGTGGCAATAAAATATTAAAAGTTCCGCACAACAATTCTTTTATCAAAATTGGTGTCGCGTTGCCAAAAACACCTTTGGCTAATTCTTATAAAATTCAATACAGATTAAACGGCTTAAATAATGAGTGGTCAAGCTGGGATTATATTTCAGAATTGAATTTCCCAGGGCTATCTGCTGGAAACTATGTTTTAGAATTGCGATCTGGAGGCACCAATGACACGATATCGGAAGTGATTAAATTAGAGTTTTATATCAAATCTCCATGGTATGCAACAAATGTGGCATACGTTTTTTACGGGCTGTTATTCCTATTATTAAATTTTCTTTATCGGAGCTATTTTAAAATAAAAAGTGAAAAAAAAATAGCTGTTTTAAAATTTGAAGAAGAAGAAAAGTTGCGAACCCAAGAAGAAAAATTTAAATTTGATAGACTTGAGGCCGAACAAAAGTTCCTTATTTTGAGGGAGGAAAATTTAAGTTTAGAAATTAAAAAGAAAAATACAGAATTAGCGTCTTCGACACTAAACAACATAAAAAAGAACGAGCTACTTACCAACTTAATAGAGGACATTAAGGAAATTGATAAAGACGTTCTAAACAGCTCATTACATCCGCCAATAAAAAAGGTGATTAAAAAAATTAATAGTCATCTTGTTGATAAAGACGATTGGCTTACATTTGAGCTTCATTTTAGAAATGCACATGCAGACTTTTTTGATAAGCTAAGAGAAAAACATCCTGATTTATCGTCCATCGAAAAGAAATTATGCGCCTACCTTAAGCTAAATCTTTCCTCAAAAGAGATTGCTTCCTTATTAACCATCTCCATCAAAAGCGTAGAACAAGGGCGTTGGCGATTGCGCAAAAAACTAGACTTACCTAAAGACTTTAGTTTAGTTAATTACATCCAATCTTTTTAACACAATAAGGTTTTAAATTTATTAAAATACTGAAAAATAGATGTCTATATTTTCATTGTAGAGGTTTTGTAGTGTCTTACCCGTGCTTTTTTGGAGTTTTGTAGATGTTTTTTTTAGGCATAACGACCGTTGTTCATGATATTTGTAAACATCACATTTTTGTGTTTTGACGGTCAACACTCAAAAATTTTGATGCATTTATACTAACTAAAATAACTTTTTATGAAAATAATTACTTTATTATGTTTTTTCGTTTCGACTGCCTTTTTAGGGTTGGCTCAAAATGTATTCACAAACGGAACTTTTGATACTCCAGCAGCTTGGACGGTTATCCAACAAAACACAAATAACAATGCAACAGCAATCATTGCTGATGGTGTCGTTAAATTTGATGATATTAATGAAGCTGGTTGGGGGGCAGAAGGTCATGTTGCAATTTACAAATCATTTACTGTTGCTGAATCTGGATGGTATCAGTTTGATGCTGAAGTTATCACAAATGGTCTTTCGGATCATTGGTTTGAATTGTATGTAGGAACGACTACTCCTGTAGATGAGTCTGAGTACAATACAGCTGATTTTGGAGCCGTAAATTTATTGGCTCTAAGTACTTGGGATTGTGGAGATTTCAATACATATTCGGGTTCCTGGCTAGATACAGATTGTAAAGGATTAGATGGCAAGATTGAATTAGATGCAAGTACCAC
>ERZ1047472.157-NODE-157-length-62600-cov-6.590151_pt1 | contig 62600 bp, 62 predicted proteins | sample MGYA00383095_ERZ1047472 | MGnify/ENA primary metagenome ERZ1047472 (study PRJEB29581, sample SAMEA5548365) | metagenome | biome: marine; feature: coastal; material: water | depth 1 m | study: Short-term variability in the microbial, nano- and picoplankton dynamics... | reverse complement strand
ATCAGCTTAAAATTACGATGTGATGTGCTTTAATTCAGAAATGGTATTCGAAGGGTTTGCACTTTTGAAAACAAAACTTCCAGCCACCAAAACATCGGCGCCCAAGTCTGTTAATTTTTTGGCATTGGAAGCAGTGACACCGCCGTCAACTTCAATTGTTACAGTGGCTTCTTTTTCTTGAATTAGTGCTTTGAGTTGCTTTACCTTTTCGTAAGTGCCCTCTATAAAACTTTGGCCTCCAAAACCAGGGTGTACACTCATCAAACAAACCAAATCAATTTCATTAATAAATGGATCTAAGACTGCTACATTCGTATCTGGGTTTATGGCAACCCCAGCTTTCATCCCCTCATTTTTTATAGCTTTCAAGGTTGATTTTAAATCTTTGCAAGCTTCGTAATGAACTGTTAAAACATCACTTCCCAACTCTGCAAAGGTTTTGATATAACGTTCGGGCTTTATAATCATTAAATGGACATCCAAGATTTTTTTGGCGTGTTTTGAAATGGCTTTTAAAACCGGCATACCAAAAGATATATTGGGGACGAATTCACCATCCATGATGTCAATGTGAAACCAATCGGCATCACTTATATTGACCATTTCTATATCCCTTTGGAGGTTTGCAAAATCTGCAGCTAATATTGAAGGTGCAATTAATGAACTCATAGAAATTGTTTAGTACCACAAAAATAGAATAAAAAATAAACCCCCGCTAAAAGGCGGGGGCTTAATTCTTATCCAAGATATGTTTTTAAAATTTTGCTTCGTGAGGTATGCTTTAAACGTCTTATGGCTTTTTCTTTTATTTGACGTACGCGTTCTCTTGTAAGGTCAAAAGTTTCACCAATTTCTTCTAAAGTCATTGGATGTTGATTTCCCAAACCAAAATACAAACGGATTACATCCGCTTCTCTTGGGGTTAAAGTTTCTAGAGCTCGCTCAATTTCTGTTCTCAAAGATTCATGCAGAAGGTCCTTGTCTGGGTTTGGAGATTCTCCAGAACGCAAAACGTCGTATAAATTAGAGTCTTCCCCTTCAACAAGAGGCGCATCCATTGATACATGACGGCCAGAATTTTTCATAGATTCTTTGACATCATTGATGGTCATATCCAATTCTTTGGCAATTTCTTCGGCGCTTGGAGGTCTTTCGTGTGACTGCTCTAAAAACGCATAGGTCTTATTAATTTTGTTTATAGAGCCAATTTTGTTTAGGGGTAAACGCACAATTCTTGACTGCTCTGCTAGGGCTTGAAGGATTGATTGACGAATCCACCAAACGGCATAGGAAATAAATTTAAAACCACGGGTTTCATCAAAGCGTTGTGCGGCTTTAATGAGTCCTAAATTTCCTTCATTAATTAAATCTGGAAGAGTCAAACCTTGATTTTGATATTGTTTAGCAACAGAAACTACAAAGCGAAGATTGGCTTTGGTTAATTTTTCCAGGGCAATTTGGTCTCCTGCTTTGATGCGCTGTGCCAATTCAACTTCTTCATCGGCAGTGATTAAATCGACTTTCCCAATTTCTTGAAGGTACTTGTCAAGAGAGGCAGTTTCTCTGTTGGTAACCTGTTTTGTAATTTTTAGTTGTCTCATGACCTAATTTTATCTTATCAGTTTATTTTGGTATCACTTTATTATACGTTTAATGGTTGTTAAATGTTACAAAAAAAAGCCATTTTATTTAAAATGGCTTTTTTTAGATGAATGATTAATAAGAAAGGTAATTAATCGCGTCTCGATCTGCGATCATTTCTGCGATTGTCTCTACCTCTGTTATTAGAATTTCGATCTCTAGGTGGACGCTCAACATAACCTTCTGGTTTTGGAAGTAAAGCTTTGCGAGACACTTTGTCTTTTCGAGTTCGGGCATCAACGCCAAAGTATTTAACGTCAAAGACATCGCCCATATTCACAACATCCGAAACATTTTCGGTGCGTTCCCATGCCAGCTCACTCACGTGAAGTAACACTTCGTTGCCCGGAGCTTCCATGTATTCAACAACGGCTCCAAAGTCGAGCATTTTAATTACTTTAACTTCGTAAACACTGCCAACTTCTGGCTTAAACATAATGGAATCAATTTTTGCTAAAACGGCATCAATTCCATTTTGATCTGTTCCGAGGATTTCAACAATTCCTTCTTCAGTCACAGGATCTTCATTGATAACAATGGTTGTTCCAGTTTCTTTTTGAAGTTCTTGAATGACTTTTCCACCAGGACCAATAAGGGCACCAATGAATTCATTAGGAATAATTCGCGTTACCATTTTTGGTGCATGTGGTTTCACATCCTCAGCTGGCGCTGAAATGGTATCGGTGAGTTTTTCCAATATGTGTAAACGTCCGTCACGCGCTTGTTGAAGTGCTTTTACCAATATTTCATAGGAAAGACCTTTCACTTTGATGTCCATTTGACAGGCGGTAATACCATCCGATGTTCCAGTGACTTTGAAGTCCATATCGCCAAGGTGATCTTCATCACCTAAAATATCCGATAAGACCGCATATTTGCCACTTTCAGCATCTGAGATGAGTCCCATTGCAATTCCAGAAACAGGTTTCTTTAACTGTACCCCCGCGTCCATGAGTGCCATGGTTCCAGAACAAACGGTAGCCATAGAAGACGATCCATTACTTTCTAAAACTTCACTGACCACACGAACGGTGTAAGGACAATCTTCAGGTACCATTCCTTTGAGGGCACGTTGTGCTAAATTTCCATGTCCAACTTCACGCCTTGAAGTTCCGCGTATTGGGCGGGCTTCTCCAGTACAGAAGGGAGGGAAGTTGTAGTGTAAATAAAAACGTTCTTCTCCTTCATGTGATGGCATATCTATCTGATTGGCATCTCTAGAAGTTCCCAAAGTGACCGTTGCCAATGCTTGGGTTTCTCCACGCGTAAATACAGAAGATCCATGTGTTGAGGGTAGGTAATCTACTTCACACCAAATAGGTCTAATTTCATCGGTCTTTCGCCCGTCGAGTCTCAAGCCTTCATTGAGTGTTAAATCTCTCACCGCTGCCTTTTCAGCTTGTCTGTAGTATTTGGAAATTAAATCTCCAAATTCTTCCTGCTCTTCTTCTGAAAAGCCGGCTTTTATTTCTTCTTTTATTTCAGAAAAGGCCGCACTTCTTTCGTGCTTTGCAGAACCGGCTTTGGCCACTGCATAAACCTTATCGTAGGCCATGTCGTGTACTTTCTTTGCAAGGGCTTCGTCTTGCCTTTCTGGTTCGTATTCACGCACTTCTTTTTTGCCAAAAGCTTTGGCTAATTTTTCTTGTGCTGCACATTGTACTTTGATTGCTTCATGTGCGAATTTAATGGCTTCTGCCATTTCTTCTTCAGAAATTTCATCCATTTCCCCTTCAACCATCATCACTGAATCTGCGGAAGCACCAATCATCATATCGATATCAGATTCTGCAAGTTGAGCTCTGGTAGGGTTGATGATAAATTCTCCGTTAACGCGACCAACTCTAGCTTCAGAGATGGCGCATTCAAAAGGAAAATCCGACAGCTGAATGGCTGCAGAAGCGGCCAGTCCTGCCATAGCATCTGGCATTACATCCTCGTCATGAGACATCAATTGAATCATCACCTGCGTTTCTGAATGGTAATCTTTTGGAAAGAGTGGACGCAGTACACGGTCTACCAATCGCATGGTTAAAACTTCCCCATCACTAGGACGAGCTTCTCGTTTAAAAAAACCACCAGGGTAACGCCCTGCAGCGGCAAATTTTTCACGGTAATCCACCGTTAGTGGTAGAAAGTCTACATCTGACTTTTTGTAATTCGATACTACTGTACAAAGCAGCATACATTTTCCGGACTGAACTACCACAGCGCCATGGGCTTGTTTGGCCAGTTTTCCGGTCTCGATGGAGATTTCTCTTCCATCGCCGAGGTCAATGACCTCTTTATAAACTTTTGGAATCATTTTATATTTTTCTAATTAAACATTGGTGTTGTGTTGTTGTTGTGTGGTGTGACCAATGAAAAACTTTAATTAGCTTCTTCTATTTGTTGGCGTAAATTGTACGCAAAAAGTAAAAAAAGAGGCACATAGCCCCTCTTTTAGTATTATTTTCTTAATCCTAATTCTTTTACAATCGCACGGTATCTCAAGATGTCTTTCTTCATGAGGTAATCCAGCAATGAGCGGCGTTTACCTACAAGCTTTACAAGCGACCTTTCGGTGTTAAAATCTTTTCGATTTTTCTTTAAGTGTCCTGTAAGGTGATTGATACGGTGGGTAAACAATGCAATTTGGCCTTCCGCAGAACCGGTATCTTTTGCATCTTTACCGTGTTTTTTAAAGAGATTTTCTTTAATCTTTTTTGTTAAGTACATTCCAATATTTGTTTAAATAATTTTTATGCAAACAATTCTGACTTTCAGAATTGAGGGGCAAATATAGACATTTTCGGTAAAATGAAGCTTTGCTTTAAATATTTTATGGCCTGAGTTGTTGATTTGAGATCAAATCAATGTATTTGTTCACTTGATTTTTAAGTTCCTGGCGGTGGGTAATAAAGTCTAAGAAACCATGTTCTAACACAAACTCCGCAGTCTGAAACCCATCGGGCAGTTCTTTTCCGGTAGTGTCGCGAACTACGCGAGGTCCTGCAAAGCCAATAAGGGCGCCAGGTTCGCTAATATTGATATCGCCTAGCATCGCGAAAGAAGCAGTAGTACCTCCAGTTGTTGGGTCGGTACAAAGTGAAATATAAGGAATTCTGGCGTCGGCCAATTGCGCCAATTTAGCGGAGGTTTTGGCTAGCTGCATTAGAGATAATGCGGCTTCCATCATACGGGCCCCACCAGATTTTGAAATGATCATCAAAGGAGTTTTATGTTTTAAAGCATAATCGGCGGCACGGGCAATTTTTTCTCCCACAACACTTCCCATGGAACCCCCTATGAAACGAAAGTCCATACAGGCAATTACCAAGTCTTTTCCTTTGGATTTACCAACTGCTGTACGAACGGCATCTTTTAGATTTGTTTTATCTTGCGCTGCCTTAAGCCTGTCGGTGTATTTTTTTTTGTCCGAAAATTTCAAAGGGTCTTTAGATGTGATTTTTTTGTCTAGCTCTTTGAATTTGTTATCGTCAAATAATATATTGAAATACTCATTACTTCCAATGCGAACGTGGTATCCATCTTCCGGGCTGACAAAAAAATTCTTTTCTAATTCTTCAGTCTCAATGATTTTTCCAGTAGGGGATTTGTACCAAAGTCCCTTGGGCGTATCACGCTTTGCTTCTGTGGGGGTCTGAATGCCTTTGTCTGTTCTTTTGAACCAAGCCATAATGTTCTAAATCGTTAGAATTAGAAACAAATCTAAGAATATTTTTTTACAATGTGTCGACATTGTTTAAATCTTCAAAAGCCTTTTTTAAACGCTCACTAAAGGCTAGTTCAGCTTGTCTTAGCCAGCGTCTTGGATCGTAGTATTTTTTATTTGGAACATCTGCTCCATCAGGATTGCCAATCTGGGCCGCTATATAATCTTCATTTGATTTAAAATCGTTCCGTACTCCCGTCATAAATGCATATTGAAGATCGGTGTCAATGTTCATTTTTATAACACCATATCCAATGGCTTCTCTGATTTCTTCCACAGATGACCCTGAGCCTCCATGAAAAACAAAATCGATGTGATTTTTAGCAACGCCGTATTTTTCAGTGATAAATTCTTGAGAGTTTTTTAGAATTTTTGGGGTCAATTTTACATTTCCTGGTTTGTATACGCCGTGAACATTTCCAAAAGCAGCTGCAATTGTAAACTGATCACTCACTTTACTCAATTCTTCATAGGCGTAAGCTACTTCTTCTGGTTGGGTATAGAGCTTAGACACATCGACATCGCTGTTGTCTACACCGTCTTCTTCACCTCCAGTAATACCCAGTTCAATTTCTAGTGTCATACCCATTTTAGACATTCTTTTTAAATATTGTTTGCAGATCTCTATGTTTTCTTCAATGGGTTCCTCAGAGAGGTCAATCATGTGTGAACTGTATAGGGATTTCCCTGTAGCCTCAAAATGGGCTTCGCTGGCATCTAATAAACCATCAATCCAAGGCAATAGTTTTTTTGCACAGTGGTCAGTGTGAAGAATCACAGGCACCCCATAGGCTTCTGCCAATTGGTGAACGTGTTTTGCTCCTGCTACTGAACCCGCAATAGCTGCTTTTTGATCTTCGTTCGAAAGTCCTTTTCCAGCGTTGAATTGTGCACCACCATTTGAAAATTGAATGATGACGGGTGCATTGAGATTTTTCGCTGTTTCCAAAACGGCATTTATGGTGTTAGAGCCAATGACATTGACCGCAGGAAGGGCAAAGCTTTTTTGTTTCGCAAGCTTAAAAATTTCTTGAACTTCTTTACCAGTGGCAACACCGGCTTTGATTGAGTGATTCATTATAGTTTTTTTATTTGCGCAAAAGTACTAAAATTTATTGCTTTTAATCAAGGTTTTTAAATATGATTCACAGCCACTTGAGACGAAATCGTTTGCGGTTTTTTTATGATTTTTTAGAAAGGATAATTAAGACCAATATTATAAACCGCATTGCCGAAATTAAAGTCTCTGAACCAACGGTTCCCAATAGAATAAGTGGGGTTGTAGGCTTTAAAGCCAGTGTCAAATCTCAAAATAAAAAAGTCAAAGTCATAACGCAGTCCGATACCAGTCCCAACCGCAATGTCATTTAAAGACTTAAATCCCGTGAAAATTGCCTTTGGGTCTTTGACATCGTCTAGTACGTTCCAAATATTGCCTGCATCTATAAAAAAAGCGCCGTTGAGATTTCCAAAGAGCTTATATCGATGTTCTAAGCTTAATGCTATTTTTAAGTTTGCTTCGTTAAATTCATTGTTGTTGTCAGAACGGCCAGGCCCTAAATTATAGGCTGTCCAAGCACGGTTATCGTTGGATCCCCCTGCAAAAAAACTTTTTGAAAAGGGAATGGTAGCTGCATTTCCCAGTGGCATTGCTACGCCAGCAAACGTTCTTAATGCAAGAACATTATCTCGCCCTAGGTCCCACAATTTGATATAATCTAGCTCTGTTTTTACGTATTGAGAAAATGCCACATTGTTAATTTCAAATTCCCCATTTTCGTTTTTATCTAATCCAATAAGGTCAGATGCTGCATTTAGTAAGTTTCCAGCCAATTCAAGCCTAAATCTAAAGATTGAAAAATCAGTATCAAATGCATTCTCGCGGTTGTCTTTTGATAAATTGAAGTTACTGGCTAAAATAAGGTTGTCTTGTATGAGTCTGTTTTTTCGTTCCAGAATGTTTCTAACGGTTCGATAATCAACGCTGTTGTTGGTTTGAAAATTAGCGTCGTTGTTCACCAGTGTCATAAAATCATCTGCTCTGTTAATATTAAGTTGAGTTGTTCCATCACTGTTTTGTGTTAAATACTCATTAGGAGTTGGATATGACAAAGTGGCAATTGTTTCCAATCGATTGAAAGAATTTTGATAGACATTAAAATAATTCCCAGGATTTAGATTCCGAACATACTGAAGGTTTAAAAGGTCAAACGTATTGGTTATATTTTTCTTTGGAAACCAATTGTATCGCAAGCGTCCATTAAAAGTCTGCTTGTCCAAACCGATGTTCTTCTGACCTGTAAACCCCGCCCCAACTTGTGTAGTGGGTAACATATATCTAGGAATTATTTTTTCAGTGTTTAATGGAAAAAACATTCGCGGAATATTAAGCTTAACATCAGCCCCTAACTCATTAATGTCAAAAAACTTCTCTTCAGATTTCGCACCATCCTTAGAGGCGCCAATGGCTCCAAGGACAGAGACTTGTAGTGTTTCGGCCCCCTTAAAAATATTTCTTACAACAACCCCAGAGGTAAACGAAAGGCCAATTTTTTGAATGTTGCTTTGAGAGACATTAAAATCGAATCCGAGTCCGTATTTTTTCTTTGGATTAAGATAAATGTTTGCCGTGAGCGTTGTGTCTTTTTCGTTTTCTAAATATTCAATATTTGGATATTTAAAAGTGTTAAGAGCATTCAAATAGCGATAGGTCCTTGTTTTATCCAGGTCGCTGTATAAATTTCCCTTTGCGATCTGAACAACATTTGCAATGGCCTTTGGTTTGTATTTTAATTTTTTAAAATTATAAAAATTAAAATCATTAAATGACGCCGATTTCATAGCAGTCAGTTTGTTGCGATTTTCAAAACTTGCGTCGGTAAAAATATTAACGTCTTTAATTTTGTAAACCTTGAAGGCTTGTTGGTATAAACTGTCGCCATTTCTAATAATTCTGTTTTGAATACTCATTTTAACATCGACTACATGGTCTTTTCCAATGGTGTCATTTTCAAAGCGGATGTAATCTTGTGAAAAGTGGTAAACTCCTGAGTTTCGAAAATTAACAGAGACTCTTGAGCGTTCTTTTTCAAAGTTTGACATGTCAAATTGCGCCCCTTTTTTAATCCATGAAAGGGCTTTGGATTGCTCGTAGATTGAGTCTAAGGCAGCAGTTTCAATTTTGGTGCTTTTATTACCAATTTTATACGGATCTCCAGTAAAAATTTGATACTTTAAAGTAGCCCGTTGCTTGGACAATGTATTTACAGTATAGTTTACAGTTCGATTAAACCACCCTTTTGAAAAATAGTAGCGCTCTAGGTTGAGTTTTGTTTTATTAATTTTAAGTGTATCTAAAATCTCAGGAATTTCACCCGTATTTTTCAACCAACGGTTGAATCCTAAGGACGATTTTTTAATATTTCCCATTTGTTTTTCAGAAAACAGTTTTTTGTAACGCTGATTTCGCTTGGGCCGTTTGTTGAGCCATCTCTCGTAAATAGAGTCTTTGTTAGGCCTTGCCAGGTTATAGAGGTGGAGTTTGAATGGAACGCCAAGGAACTTATTGTTTACTTTTTGAAAGGAAAGTTTAGAAAGTGTTTCTGATTTGTTGTTTTTCCCATTGACAATAAATGTATTTTCGGTGAGTAAGAAATCATGCTTTTGAACTCTTTTAACCGCATCACAACCGGAGATTATAAAGGCTCCAACTGTGATGACCGTAATTTTTTTTAGCGTTTGCTTCAACAAGACACAAATAAAATTTAGATTTATACTTTCAAAAAGAATAATAATCAAATGTACATTTTTTAGATGTTAACTAAAAACCAATCTAAGCGAATACTCAGCTTAAGGCAAAAAAAACAGCGTTTAAAACAAGGACTTTTTATAGCGGAGGGGCCAAAGGTTGTTCAAGAATTTATAGATTCTAACTATGAGTTGGTTGAAATTTTTTCAACAAGTAATAACCATGCCCATTTTGAGGAAAAATTTACAATTATTGATGACAAGTTGTTAAAAAAAATTAGTTCTCTTGTAACACCAAATACAGTATTGGCTGTTTTTAAAATCCCAACCCCCATTGAGGTAAATGATAAAGGATTGATTCTGGCACTAGATGAATTGAACAATCCTGGAAATTTAGGAACCATCATTCGGCTTTGCGATTGGTTTGGAATTAAAGATTTGGTATGCAGTACAACGACTGTTGATTGTTATAATTCTAAAACAGTCCAGGCCGCCATGGGATCGCACACTCGCGTTAATATAATTTACTTGGATTTAGAATTGTTTTTAGATACCCAAACAAATACCATGGGTACTTTTATGGACGCCAAAGCCTCAATTTATGAAATGGAACTCCCTAGCTCTGGAGTTGTTGTTTTGGGAAATGAAGCCAATGGAATTTCAGATGCGATAGCCTCAAAGTTGAATACAAGACTCGCAATCCCCCGATTTGGTTTGTTAAAACAAACTGAGAGTTTGAATGTCGCAAATGCGGCAGCCATTGTTTTGAGTGAATTTAAAAGGCGGTCTATTGAAAAGTGAAGTTGATGAAAAAGCCTCGGGTTTGCATCTTATCAATATTGCGAGTCCATGGGCTGTTTGGATCAAAATCTTCAATGTGTTCGTCTTTAATGGAAAAAACACCGCGCAGAGAAGGTGTAAATTTAAACCATGTGAGATAAATATCTACCCCAATTCCCAATTCATAAAAAAAATTGTTTTTGGTCAGCCTAAAAACACCTTGACTGTTGTCGTCGGGGTTGTTTTGGTTGCTTGATAAATTCAAGGCTGTAGAAATGCCCCCCGTAACAAAGGGCTTGATGTTGTCGACACGTTTAGTTGAGATTTTAATTAACAATGGAATGTGAATATAGGTGGATCGCAATTCACGTTCAAGGTCTTTTTCTTCGTAAATTAGACCCTCAAAATAGGTTCCACTGTAGCTTAAAGTTCTGTTGGATATGACCAACCCTGGTTCTAGGCGAATGTCAAAATAATCATTGATTCGAATATTGCCTATCAATCCCACATTGAAGCCTGTGGACTTGACAACTTGTATGTCCTCAACGTCAGTTTTGTAGTCAATATTAAAGTCGTAATTATTGAATCCTAGGAAATAGCCATAGGAGAGCTTTGCCTTGTCAAAATTTTCATTGTTAATCAACCGCTCTTTTGTAAACAATTGCGCTTCTCCTTGAAGAAAGCACAAACAAATAAACAAAAGACTAAAAAAGGGTTTCATATTTATTGTTTTGATGCGGTGTAAATCGTTGCAACTCCAAAAGTTTGGGGCAGGTTTTTAACTTGTATAAACCCAGTTTTTTTCAAAATATTGTTTAAAGCCTCTCCATATGGAAATTTTGCTGCAGAAGCACTTAAATATCCATAGGCTTGTTTGTCCCTTGAAAACAGCTTACCGATGAGTGGTAAGAAAATTTTGGTGTGTATAAAATAGCCTTGACGGAATGGAAATTTCGTGGGAACGGAAGTTTCTAAAATGACAAAAATACCGCCTGGCCTTAGAACTCTGAGTATTTCTGAAAGCCCTTTTTCAAGAGTCTCAAAATTACGCACTCCAAAAGCGACTGTAATGGCATCAAAACTGTCATTGTCAAAGGGTAGGTTTTCAGAATCTCCAACGACCATATCGATGGTATGGTTTAATTGTTTTAGATTGATTTTTTCACGCCCTACATTTAGCATACCTTCACTAATGTCCAGTCCGATAATTTTTCTGGCATTGGTTTTGGTTAAATTGATAGCTAAATCCCCAGTTCCAGTTGCAATATCTAAAATTGAATCAGGATTTTGTAATCCTACAATTTCTACCACTTTATTGCGCCACTTTAGGTCAATTCCAAATGAAATGACTCGATTCAAGCCATCGTATTCATTGGAAATTGTGTCGAACATTTGAGCAACTTGCTGTTTTTTGCTCATTGAACTGTTTTTGTATGGTGTAATTTTTTTAGGCATCTACTAGGTTAAATTTTCATCTTTTTGCACTGCAAAGAAATGCAATTCAAAATCAAATCCCTAAAAATAAACTATATTTGCACATCTATTAAATGATAATTAATGAAAATAATAATTGCTGGCTCTGGTCAAGTTGGATCTCACTTAGCAAAATTATTATCATACGAATCTCAGGAAATTACTCTTATTGATTCTAATGATGAAAAACTTACTTTCCCTAACAGCCAATTAGACATCAAAGTTATTGAAGGAGATTGTACTTCAATTTCTGTTTTACACAAAGCTAATATTTCTGATACTGATCTATTTGTTGGCGTAACTTCTTCTGAATCTGTAAATTTAATAGCCTGCTATTTAGCACATAAATTAGGCGCTGGAAAGACTATTGCTAGGATATCCAACCCTGAAATCATTGAAGCTAAAAACTTTGATTTTTCTGATTTAGGAATCAGTGAACTTATCTCACCCGAAATTTTGACATCCAATGAGATAAGCATGGTTGTTAATAGGGCTGAATTCACAGATCCATTTGAATTTGATGATGGTGCTTTGATCACCTTGGGTTTGAGTGCAACGCATACTTCCACCTTTGTAGGTAAAACCGTTGTTGAGGCTGCTGGTATTTTTCCAGAAACACACTTTTTCCCTATTTCTATAAAAAGAGATGATAAAACCATCATTCCAAGAGGGGATACGGTCTTTCATTCTGGAGACCACATCGTTTTTATGACTGAACCTGGTGGTGAGGAGGAACTGCTTAAGCTTTCTGGTCAAAATAATGGAGAAATCAAAAATGTGATGATATTAGGCGGGGGAAGAGTGGGTAAGAAAGTTGCTGAAGATTTATCCGCTGACAATATCAATGTTAAACTGGTAGAAAGTAACAAACACAGGGCAGAAGTGTTGGCCGAAGATTTAAGTGATTGCTTGATTATATATGGCGATGGTACCAACTCTGAGCTTTTGGAGGAAGAAAACCTTGGTCAAATGGACGCTTTTATCGCTGTGACAGGCGATTCAGAAACCAATATAATGTCAAGTTTAATAGCGAAATCCAAAGGCATCACAAAAACCATTGCTTTGGTTGATAATCTGGATTATTACAAGCTGACCCAAATAAGTGGTATTGATACCTTAATCAACAAAAAATTATTGGCTGCTGATGCGATTTCTAAGCATGTTCACAAAGCTGAAATTATTGCCATTTCACAGTTGGACAATATGGATGCAGAGTTGTTAGAATTTGTTGTAAATGAAGATTCTGAGGTCTGTAATAAGGAAGTAAAGACATTAGACTTTCCCAGATGTGCCATTATTGCCGGAGTCATTAGAGATGGTGAGGGCCATATCGTTTTGGGGGACTTTAAAATTTTGAATCAAGACAGAGTCGTTGTTTGCTGTTTAAAGGATTCAATTCAAAAAATAGAAAAACTCTTCTAAATTTACCATGAAAATAAATATTAAAATCATTTTTTATTTTTTGGGATTTCTGCTATTAATCAATGGGGGGTTTATGTTTTTGACTGCTTTATTGAGTTATTTTTACGAAGATGGAATTACAAATAGTTTATTAACATCAGGAGTTATCGTTACAGTTGTAGGATTACTCATGTTGTTCTTGAACAAAAACCATGACAAGCAAATTAATAAGAGAGAAGGTTATTTGGTGGTTGTTTTAGGTTGGCTAGTCATGATTTTTTCAGGTACAATCCCTTATGTTTTAACAGGTACAATTCAAGGTTTTTCTAATATATTTTTTGAAACTACATCCGGTTTTACAGCCACAGGTGCTACAATTATTAATAATGTAGAAATATTGCCAGAAGGAATCTTATTCTGGAGAAGCATTACCCATTGGTTGGGCGGTATGGGAATGATCGTTTTTGCGATTGCTATTTTACCCTTACTTGGAATTGGAGGAATGCAGTTGTTTAGTGCCGAATCACCTGGCCCTAATACAGATAAACTACATCCCAGAATTACCGATACAGCCAAAAGATTATGGCTTATTTATGTTTCATATACGGTCATTGAAACGGTCTGTTTGAAATTAGCTGGAATGTCATTTTTTGATGCTGTGAATCATTCCATGAGTAATATAGCATCTGGCGGTTTTTCAACAAAGAACGCCAGTTTGGCCCATTGGAATTCAAATCCTTTGATACAATACATCGTTATATTTTTCATGTTTATTGCTGGAGCAAATTTTGTCCTAAGTTATTTTGGATTCAAGTTGAACTTTAAAAAAATATTTAAGGACGAGGAGTTTAAAATCTATTCATTCCTTTTAATTGGACTTACAATCGCTGTCGCATTGGTTATTTATTTCAATACAGGGTTTTTGACTGAACTTGATTCTCAGTTACATAGAATTGAGGGGGTTTTTAGGCACTCATTATTTCAAGTTGTTTCGATCATTACCACAACGGGGTTTGTAACAGCGGACTACACGTCTTGGACACCTTTACTGCTTTTAATGATTTTTGGCATGATGTTCTTGGGAGGCTCTTCAGGAAGTACTTCTGGCGGTTTCAAAATAATGCGTCATTTATTAATCATCAAAAATGGCATTTTACAGTTTAGAAAAATATTACATCCGCATGCAATTATTCCATTGCGCTACAACACTTCTTCTGTTTCGAATGAAATTACCTATAATGTACTGGGCTTTTTCATTGTTTATATGCTTTCATTTATTGTAGGGACTCTCGTATTTGCTTTATTTGGACTTGATTTCGAATCTGCATTGGGGGTTTCAGCTTCAAGTTTAGGGAATGTCGGGCCTTCAATTGGCTCCTACGGTCCTTTAAATACGTTTTCTGAACTCCCAAACCTAGCCAAGTGGTGGTCCTCTTTTTTAATGCTTCTTGGGAGGCTTGAGTTGTTTACAGTGCTAATAATTTTTACTACTTACTTCTGGAGAAATAGGTAAAATACTAGCTCAGTGATTTTTTAATTCTTTCAACGGCTTCAATGATTTGTTTTTGTGATGCTGCATAGGAAATTCGAATACAATTTGGGTTTCCAAAGGCATCTCCTGTCACAGTAGCTACCAATGCATCCTCTAGTAAATAGAGGGAGAAGTCTGTTGCGTTATTGATTTTCACACCATTAAAAGTCTCTCCGAAAAGCGAAGAAATATCAGGGAATACATAAAATGCACCCTCTGGGACATTGCATGAAAAACCGTCTATTTCAGACAAAAGATTTAACATTAAATCTCTTCGGGCTTTAAATTCATCGATCATGTATTGGACTTTGGATGGAGGCGCCTCTAAAGCGGTGATGACGGCGCGTTGTGCGATGCAATTAGCACCGCTTGTAATCTGACCTTGCATTTTATTACAAGCCTTGGCAATCGTTTCTGGCGCTCCCAAATAGCCTATACGCCATCCGGTCATTGCAAAAGCTTTAGATACGCCATTCACCGTTATGGTACGATCGTACATATCTTCAAATTGAGCCATGCTTGCATGAGCGTTTCCGTAGTTTATATGTTCGTAGATTTCATCCGAAACCACATATATTTTTGGGTGTTTTTGAAGCACATCAGCAAGCGCTCTTAGTTCTTGTTCGCTGTAAACAGAACCGCTGGGGTTACAAGGCGAGCTGAACCAGATCATTTTAGTGTTTGAAGTGATCGCTGATTCCAATTGTGCCGGGGTCATTTTAAAATCGGTTTCAATCGATGTTTTGACTTCAACAGGAGTCCCTTCGGAAAGTTTTACAATATCTGCATAACTCACCCAATAGGGGCAAGGTAAAATCACTTCATCGCCTTTGTTTAACAAGACCAGTGCCACATTTGCCAAACATTGTTTGGCACCTGTAGAAACCACAATTTGACTGGGCTTATATGAAAGCTTATTATCCCTTTTGAATTTTGTAATAATGGCTTGTTTCAATTCTCCATAACCATCAACAGGAGTGTAAGAATTATAGTTATCATCAATGGCTTGTTTGGCGGCATCTTTGATAAAGTCGGGAGTGTTAAAATCGGGCTCTCCAAGACTCAAGCCAATGATGTCTTTTCCTTCTGCTTTTAATTCTCGCGCTTTTGCGGCCATGGCAAGAGTCGCAGAAGTCGCCATGTTTAGAATTCTGTCTGAAAGTAATTGGTTCATTTGTTTTTGGTTAGGCTTGCATGCTGGGTTTTACTCCCATTAATTTTAAATAGCTAAAGTGAGCAATGATTGCTTTACTTATGGTCTTGTATTCATTGTAGGGTAGGTTGAATTCTTTGGCTGTTTTTTTTACTATTTCAGCAATTTTACCATAATGAATATGAGATATATTTGGAAAAATATGGTGTTCTACTTGGTGGTTGAGTCCCCCAGTAAACCAATTTATAATCCTGCTCTTTGGAGAAAAATTTACAGTAGTTTTTAATTGATGTATGGCCCAAGTATTTTTTAAACTTCCGTCTTGTTCAGGTAATGGCATTTCGGCTGCATCCATAACATGTGCCAATTGAAAAATGACACTTAATATCAAACCGGCTGTATAGTGCATCACAAAGAAACCGATAAGGATTTTCCACCAAGCAAGATCTAGAACAGCTATTGGAAGTACAATCCACAAGCTCAGGTAAATGATTTTTGAAATCACTAAAGTACTCCAGTTTACAAATGGATTGGGGAGTTTACCATAGGCTAATTTTTGTTTCATATAGCGTTTCATCTGAATAAAATCGGTTGTAATCGCCCAATTAATTGTCAAAAGGCCATAGAGTAAAATGGAATAATAGTGTTGAAAACGGTGATACCATTTCCATTCCGCATGTTTAGTAAAGCGCAAAATACGTCCTGCATCTAAGTCTTCGTCATGTCCATGAACATTGGTATAAGTGTGGTGAAGTACATTGTGTTGCACTTTCCAATTGTAAACATTACCAGCCAGGATATAAATACTACTACCCATAAGCTTGTTGACCCATGATTTTTTGGAAAAAGATCCGTGGTTGCCGTCGTGCATCACATTCATACCAACCCCGGCCATACCGACTCCCATAACAAAGCTCAGTAGAATCTGAAGCCAACCAGGCATGCTTAACGTCAAAATAAAAATATAAGGCACAAAGAATAGCGTGAACATAATTATCGTTTTCAACCATATTTTCCAATTTCCTGTACGCTTAATGTTGTTGTCTTTGAAGTAAAAATTAACTCTTGAGTTAAGAATCCTAAAGAAATTTGTGGGGTCTTTTATTTGGAATTTTAGCGTGGGTTTAATCATGGATATAAATTAGTTTTATCAAATATAAATAATAATTCAATCTCACATGGCGAGCAATCAATAATTTATGAATATTATAACTATTTTTGTTAAAACTTGTTTGAATGGATTTAATTCTAAAGTATTTCCCCGAACTATCGGGTGTTCAAAAGCAACAATTTAAAGCCTTGCAAGGGCTCTATGAGGATTGGAATCTTAAAATAAACGTCATATCAAGAAAAGACATTCAATCTTTGTATTTGAAGCATGTTTTACATTCGCTTGCCATTGCCAAAATTATATCCTTTAAGCCTGGTTCATCGGTTTTAGATGTGGGTACTGGTGGTGGTTTTCCAGGCATTCCTCTGGCGATTGTGTTTCCCCAGACAACGTTTCATTTGGTAGACAGCATTCAAAAGAAAATAAAAGTTGTTTCCTCCATCAGCGATGCATTGGCCTTAGAAAATATAAGCGCCGAACATTGCAGAGCAGAACAGATTGATCCCTTGTATGATTTTGTTGTGAGTCGTGCTGTAACCTCTATGCCAAACTTTGTGAAATGGGTGCGAAAAAATATTAAGAAAAAAAGTGAACATTCACTTAAAAATGGAATTTTATATCTTAAAGGCGGCGATTTAAAAGCAGAATTACAAACCTTTCCAAATGCTTCGATTTATAATTTGAAAGATCATTTTAGCGACTCATTTTTCGACACCAAAAAGCTAGTGCATCTCCCTTTAAAGTTTAGGGGGTAATACTAGAATGTGGTTGTAAAATTTAGGGTTAATCCTGTATTTGGGCTCACCTGCCTACAAACACCTCCCACACAAAGCAATCCTCCGCGTTGACGACCATAATTAAGCGCTACTCTTGATGCCCCTTTTGCATAACTCCCTCCAATATTATAGAAATGGACTTTGGTGTCTGCAGGAATATTTGATGTCTCATAATTGTAGGAATCGTTCAGATATATTCCAAATTTGGAATTAAAAAAATATTCTGCTGTTCCCCCCATCCAGTTCCGTGCATCGTCGTTAGTGGAAAGGTGTTGTAACTCCAATCGAAAAGATTTTCCTCCCCCAAATTTATAGGTACTTTCGGCCACACCAATCCAATATCGGACTTCGTCATATATAGGAAGCTCAAGATAGCTTTTGTCATAGAATGAATTTATATATGTAAATATTGAGCTTAGTTTTTTATTCCATTTTTTTCGAATCTCAATGTTTATGTCGGAGAATAATTTATTTTTAAAATTAAAAAAATCACTTTCATAGGTTAAACCGTCTCCTGTGATTGGACCGGTTGAATTTGAATCATTGTATTGGGTTTCTAAACTGGCCCAATAAGACATATTTATATTAAGTTTAGTACCATATTTTCCGCCGAGAAAACTTCCTTTTTTAATGTTATAAAATAAATCAATAAAATGTCCAATTTCACCTGCTTTGACAATCGGATCATAATTTTGAACAGTCAGTCCTGGCTGTGTTTGGTACAGATAAATATTTGCCAATGTGTAGTCGTGTTGTTTGTTAAGTGCTGGTAGGTAATTCACACTCAATTGATTCGTGGCATTGGTTAGGGGGTCGCTAAAAACTCTTTCAGAAAAAAACCGCATGTTTTCCAAGCGCCTGAAGTTATAACTTAATCCAAAGCCTTTTTGACTGTACCCTGCCGTCCAAAGCAATGCACTTCCTTCAAATGTTTCTTGCTCAGAAAATTCAATACCACTACTGGTTTTGAGTCTCAGGTCTTTACTTTTAAGTATATATTCAATATCGCTGTAAAAATTTCCATTTGTGAGGTTTATACGTGCGGAATAGGCATTGATAAGTTCAGGAATATCTATACTAGATTCATTCTGAATGGCATCGTATTTTTCTTTTTTACCGACATAACTGAATCCAAAAACCAAGCTGCCTTTGGGTATAACTTTAAAGATATTGGATATATTTATTTGGCTGTCAACTCCAAAAACACACCCATCAGATAGTTCAAATCCTTTGCGCTGATTTCCGTAGATGGTTGTTATTGTAATATCATCGTTTAAGGCGTATTTTATACGCCCCCCTCTGAGTGCGTTGTTGATCCCAAGATTGCGGTCTTCCCAAGCTCTAAAAATCAACCCACTTCCAAATTGTTCGTAGAAATACCCAAGTGTTAAGTCTAATCTTTTAGTTTTATAGCGAAGATAATAGGTTGCTATCCCCAAGTCCTTGTCGTATAAATTGCTCATATTAAGTAAGTTTTCTGGGGTATAACTTTCAAGTTGAAGTCCGGCTGAAAATTTTTCTGAAAACTGATAATCCAATCTAAGAAAATTGGTTGATCTCAAACGTTCTTCTCCAATTTGGTTTGGGTTGTTTGGATTGTCTACATATGAGTCGTTTAAATACCACTGCGAGTTAGACTCGTAACTAGCACTTAATTTTTTTGAAAATTGATCAAAAATTGAAATAGATTGATTTTCTTGTGCAAATGTGTACATTACACAAATTGTTGTAAGCAGCGTGATACTTTTCTTTATCATTTTTATTTTGTAAAAATTTATGACTTTATCCTTAAACAATTTATTTACTATGTTTGCGAAGTTGTTCATACAACTCATCTTCAAAACCGGGGGAATAACCCACATGGTTATAGACGATTTCACCCTTTTTAATAATTGCTGTAAAAGGAACAGTACTGACCCCAAATGCTCTTTTAAGATCGCTATTTTGATCCAGTAATATTTCAAATTCCCAGTCTTTTCCATTGACCATGGGTTTGATGCGATTTGAGGTTCTAGCGTCATCAATTGAAACTGCGTAATAAGCAACGCCAGTTTCAGAAATCCAGTCTTCATACACTTCCGCTATGGCGTCGAGTTCATTTTTACAAGGAACACACCAAGTCGCCCAAAGTGAAATGATCAAAAGGTCGTTGTTTTCAGCAATGCTTTTTGTGGTAACACTTTGCCCAACAAGTGTTTTTAATGTAACATTTGGCAATTTGGTTTGTCCGAAGGTTAAAATTCCAAGAAATAAAAAAAACGTTGTAATTTTTTTGTTCATAAAAAATAATTAATTGTTAAACATCAAAATTAAATTATTTAGGGAAATAATTATTATTTTTGAAAGTATTATTATTGATTTAACAAAAATTAGCATTTTTTTCTTTCGGGAAGCAAACATCAATTTACAGGTTATGAAATATTTAAAAACTCTATTCTCAGCTTTATTCACTTTACTTTTTTTGGCATGTTCTAGCAGCGGTGACGATTCCCCTCCTAACGATGGTAGTGGTGATACAGATTCCGCAGTTACATCTATCGCTATTTTTTCAAATTCAGAGTCTTACTACACAGGGCAAGCGGCCTTTTTTGTTGTCCGGGATCAAAATAACAATGTGATCACAGATCAGGCTTCTATTTTTGTTAATGATACTCCGGTTACTGTTAATCCTTATCTTTTCGAAGAAAGTGGGACTTATAATTTTGTTGCCAAATATGACGAATTAACTTCGAATACTATCACATTTGAAGTTGAGAGCCCCTCAGAATTTAGCGACACATCAAGTTTTTCACCCACTGGTTCTCCGACAAACTTTACTAAAAAGGTCTTATTGGAGGAAACGACGGGTACATGGTGTGTGTCTTGTCCCGTTGGTGCCTATTATATGTCACAAGCCATAAACTCAAATCCCAATATATTTGGTGCTGCTTTTCACTCTGGTGCTGCTGGTTATCCAGACCCTATGTCGATCCCAGAAACAGACTTCTGGCATGCATATTACAACGCTTTTATTTTTCCCACGATTTGGGTTAATGGTGCACCCGAAGATTGGGATTATTACACATCTACTCAACAAATTACCAATGAATTAGCGGAGAATGCAACTGTTGGCCTTGCTCTAGAATCTGCTATTATTGGAGGTAAGTTAGACCTGGAAATTAATGTTGGATTTGATGCCACTCCAAACGAACAACTTCAGCTGATCATTCTCCTAATTGAAGGGTCTGATACGGCTCCAGATTCTCCTCAACAAGGTGCTCCTGGAAACCAAGCAGATTATGTTCACAAATATATTGTTAGAGAAGTTTATTCTGATATCCTAGGAGATCCAATTCCTGCAGCCAATACACTCTCAGGTGGCATCTACACTAGAATTATAACAGGTTTGGACTTTCCCACGAATGTCGATGCTTCTGATCACGACGATTTGAGTATCATTGCCTATGTTAAGAACGCTTACACAGAAACTTGGACTAGTGGAAGTGGTAATACCTTTGTAGATGCACCGGTTTATGACATATACAATGTTCAAAAAGCGCAATTAGGGGAAATTGTTTCATTTGACTAAAAATGTTATTTTCAAGAAAATAAAAAACCGCTTTAAAGCGGTTTTTTTTATTAATTGAAGAGTTGCTTAACCTAAAAACGGATACCTATAATCATCGGGTGAAACAAAAGTTTCTTTAATCATTCTTGGCGAAACCCAACGCAATAAGTTCTGAGCAGATCCTGCTTTATCATTGGTGCCAGAAGCCCTTGCTCCTCCAAAAGGTTGTTGGCCTACAACTGCTCCAGTTGGTTTGTCGTTGATGTAGAAATTTCCAGCTGAATTTTCCAAGGCACGTGTGGCTATATTTGCAGCATAACGGTCGGTTGAAAAAACAGCACCTGTGAGCGCATATTCACTAGTTTGATCAATGAGCTGAAGCGTTTTTTCAAAAGCCTCATCCTCATAAATTAATATTGTAATTACTGGGCCAAATAATTCCGTACACATAGTTTCATATTTCGCATCTGTAGTGACAATCACTGTAGGTTCAATAAAATATCCTTTGCTTTTGTCATAGCCGCCACCAGCAATAATTTCTGCAGCAGGATTGCTTTTAGCATTTTCAATGTAGCCCGTAATTTTATCAAAAGCACCTTCATGTATGACGGCAGTTACAAAATTTGACAAGTCTTCAGGAGACCCCATTTTTATAGATTTTAAGTCTTCCAGTAAATATCTCTTGATGTCTGCCCACAAACTTTTTGGAAGATAAGCTCTTGAGGCTGCACTGCATTTTTGACCCTGAAACTCAAAGGCGCCTCTGACAATTCCGGTCGCCACTTGTTTTGGATGGGCCGATTGATGGGCCAAGATAAAATCTTTACCTCCCGTTTCTCCAACAATGCGGGGATAGGTTTTATAATTGTGGATATTAACGCCAATTTGTTTCCACAATTCTTTAAAAATAAATGTAGAGCCAGTAAAGTGCAATCCAGAGAAGTCTGGGCTTGAAAGTACGGTTTCTGTAATCATAACTGGGTCTCCAAAAACAACATTAATAACACCTGCAGGAACTCCAGCTTCTTCAAAAACATCCATTATGACTTTTGCAGAGTAAATTTGGCTGTCGCTGGGTTTCCAAACCACCACATTTCCCATCAGGGCCATGCATGCGGGAAGATTCCCAGCGATGGCTGTAAAATTAAAAGGGGTCACAGCATAGGTAAACCCTTCCAAGGGTCGGTATTCAATGCGGTTCCAAGTTGCATTGGTACTTTGGGGTTGGTCATTGTATATTTCAGTCATAAACTGAACATTAAATCTTAGAAAGTCAATGAATTCGCAAGCCGCATCAATTTCAGCCTGGTGGACGGTTTTGGATTGTGCCATCATGGTAGCGGCATTGATCTTGGCTCTGTATGGGCCAGCGATGAGCTCAGCAGCTTTTAAAAATATTCCTGCGCGTTGTTCCCATGGTAATTGCGACCAAGTTTTACGGGCTTCCAAAGCAGTGGCAATCGCTTGTTCTATATGCGATTTATTTGCAGTGTGATAAACACCTACCACATGTTGGTGGTCGTGCGGTGGGCGCATTGCTTGTGTTTGACCTGTTTTGATGTTTTCACCATTGATATACATTGGAACTTCAATTGTTGAATTGTACATGGATTTGTAGGCTTTAAGAACGTTCTCCCTTTCTACAGATCCTGGAGCATATGAAAGCACGGGCTCATTTATTGCTGGAGGTACTTTAAAAAATCCTTTTCCCATAATTTGAAATGATTAAAAATTAAAATTTAAAATTACAATTTATGGTCGAATCAACCACAAACTTGTGAAGATTAATTTTGGGCAAAATCTGCGCAAAGCCTGAAGTTTGGAATCGTCACTTCAAACACATGGTTATCAGATAAGCGAACCATATTATAAACCCCTTTCATTGATCCCATAGGCCCCTGGAGTGCACAACCAGAACTGTAGCGGTAAGATTCAAAAGGTTGAATTATGGGTTGTTTTCCGACAACGCCCTCGCCTTTGACAATTTCAATTTCATTCAAAGCGTCTAAAATTGTCCATTTTCGTGAAATAAGTTGTACAGGGTGAGGATTGTTATTTTCGATCTTTATGAAATAATTGAACCCAAAACGAATGCCCTTGCCGTCATAATAGCTGCACTCAAAATTAGACCGTATTGAAATTTTCACACCTTCGGTAATTTGCTGAATCATCGCTTTAATTTAATTTGTCATTTGAACAGAATTGGCCTCGCCCAGCCCAATAAGTTTGTCATAACGTGCTCCAAGATCACGGTAATAAACAAGAACTTTATAATTGTTTTCAGTTTCATCAAAATTCCCACTAATTGCTCCTTCTTGTAATGTGTTTTCTTTGTCAATAAGCACATATTTGTAGTTATAGAATCCTTGTTTCATCAATATTTTTGCTTCGTAGACCCCTTTTTTTGGATTGAAAACCATTTCATTCTCTTTTGATGTTGAAAAATTATTAAATCCACCATAAACATAAACGGTGGCATCTATGAATTCTCTAGCGCTGAGAGAAAAATGAACATAGGTATAATCAGCTTCAATTCTTGGGTCTTCACGGTCTAAAACGGTTACCTTAAAGCCACCATTGATGTCCGGATTGAAGGTGTATTTTAGTCGAGAACGTTCAATATTAGTATATAAATAACTGTGATAAAGGTCCTGCAAATCAATGTATTGTATGCCAAGATTTGTGGCGCGTATGTCCTTGTTTTCAAAAAACAAATATTCATTTCCTCCCCAAAATAAAGAAGCATTAGTGTATCTGTAGACCAATTTATTACCCATGATGTATTGTGGCTTTAAACCATGAATTGCGGTTTTAAGATTGTTGTTTTGAAGCACCGTGGTTTTTATGGTTTCCAAGGGATTATTGAAATTTGAAGTGGTTGGTGTCACATTAAAATCCACAGATTGTGTTTCGTTAATCATGGCTACATCTCTTGAGCGTCTTATTTGTAAAGCGACATTTGCCATCGGCTCAACGACCATAAATTTTCTACTGAATACCAAGTCATCGTAATTATCGAATATTTTGATAATGTAATTACCCGAAACTCTTAAACGTGTTTGCTGGTTTGGAATTTGTAGACGGTAGTGGGAATAAATTTGGTAGGTATTAAAGGAATTTACATAATCTACAATACGAAGGTTGTCCATTCCTGCTAAATATTCTGTTTTCATAAGTTGGGACGGATTCCAATCAGAGTCAAAATGTTCAATCACATAGTAAAAGTCTTCTTCTAAGTTGTTCAGAACATCAAATTCTAACACCAGGCGATCATTGAGATTAATAACTGCCAAACCATAGGCATTATTAACAACTCCAAGAGATATGGTTTTGACATCAGCTGGCGGATCAACCTCCTGAACTTGTCCGGTCAAAAACAAAGGCACTAACAATGTGATAATAAAAAACTTGAAATTGCGCATTTATTTAAAAATTGAAGGTAAATATAACCAAAAATTATGGCGTCTGTGCAATTTAAATTTTAACATAAAAAATCCAATTAAAATTTATGAAATATGCATTGTTTATTTGTAAATTTGCTCGATTTTAAGATTTAAATTCAATCATCCAAAGATTCATGTCCAAAGAAATTAGAATTAGTAAAGGTCTTGACATCAGACTTGTAGGTGAAGCTGCTCACTCAATAACAGATGCCATAAAAAGTAATTTTTATACACTTAGGCCTGATGATTTTCACGGAGTAACCCCAAAATTAGCAGTCAAAGTAAGTGCTAAGTTAAAAGCCGGAGAAAGTGTATTTTTTGACAAATCCAATGAAGCCATCAAGTTTGTAACACCTGTTTCAGGTGAAATCCTAGAAATTACAAGAGGAGAAAAACGCAGAATTCTTGAGATTAAAATCAAGGCGGATAAAAAAATATCTTTTATAACGCATGAAACACCCAAATTAAAAACAGCCCAAGCAGATGAAATCAAGTCATTGCTGCTTGCTTCGGGTTGTTGGCCATTTATCAAGCAGCGGCCCTATGATGTAATCGCGAAACCAGAGCTTCAGCCCAAAGCCATTTTTATCTCTGCTCATGCTACGGCCCCGCTTGCGGTTGATTACAATTTCACACTTAAAGAAAAAGAAGTTGAACTACAAGCTGCAGTTACAGCCCTCTCAAAGCTTACGGGCGGTCCTGTACATGTCGGTGTTTCCAAGGCATCAGACTCCCCTTTCGAAAATTTACAAGACATTAATATTCATAAACTGTCGGGACCGCACCCTTCAGGAAATGTTGGTACTCTCATAAATAAAATAGATCCCATAAACAAGGGGGAGACCGTTTGGACGATTGCTCCTCAAGATTTAGTCATTATCGGGGAATTATTGTTAACTGGAAAATTCAATGCCGAGCGAACGATTGCTTTAGTAGGCTCTCAAATTGAGGCGCCTCGTTATTTGAAGACCCGCATTGGAAGTGAGGTTGCTACCATGATTTATGATCGCGGAATTCAAAAAGATGCACATGCTCGAATTATTTCGGGGAATGTACTCTGTGGTAAGGAAGTGAAACCGGATGGTTTTTTAGATTTTTACAGTGATGTGATTACGGTCATTCCGGAAGGTGACGATTATGAATTTTTTGGTTGGAATAAACCTGTTTTTAACAAAGTTTCTACATCTAGAGCTTTGACATTCTCGTGGCTAACACCCAAGAAAAAATACGACCTCAATACCAATACAAATGGAGAACACAGGGCGTTTGTTTTAACCGGGTCCTATGAGGAGGTTTTTCCTCTAGACATCTACCCAATGCAAATTCTTAAGGCATGTATGTACAAAGACTTGGACGAAATGGAAGCCCTTGGAATGTACGAAGTGGCCCCTGAAGATTTTGCACTTACAGAGTTTGTGTGCGTTTCTAAACAACCACACCAAAAGATAATTAGAGAAGGATTGGATTTAATGCTTAAAGAAATAGGTTAAATATGGGATTAAAATCAAATTTACATCAGCTTAAAGAGAAGTACAGAGGGACAAAAATGGCACCTGCTTTCAATGCGATTCACACTTTTTTGTACTTGCCAAATGAAACCACGCACAGCGGCGGGACACACATCAAAGCTGCAGATGATTTAAAACGCACCATGAATACAGTTATCATGGCCATGGTACCTTGTTTAATATTTGGCATGTTCAATGCTGGCTATCAGCACCACTTGGCACTGGGAACGATTGACGCCTCACACGGATTTTTAGGTGAGACATTTTGGACTTGGGACAATCTTGTAATTGGACTTTGGAAAGTTTTACCACTTGTGGTGGTGTCTTATGGTGTGGGTCTTTTGATTGAATTTATTTTTGCAGTCATCAAAGGCCATGAAGTTGAAGAAGGCTATTTGGTTACGGGTATGCTTGTCCCTTTAATTGTTCCGATTGATCTTCCGCTATGGATGTTGGCTGTGGCTGTTGCCTTTGGTGTGGTCATTGGAAAAGAGGTTTTTGGGGGTACGGGGATGAATATTTTAAACCCAGCATTAACCATTAGAGCCTTTCTGTTTTTTGCCTATCCCACTTGGATGAGCGGTGATAAAGTATGGGTACATGGTGCTGTTGAACGTGCTGGAACCGCAGATGCCATTTCGGGTGAAACCATTTTGGGTAGTTACGCTCAAAATCAGGAAGTCGTTTACAATTATGCCGATATGTTTTTTGGTTTGATCCCTGGTTCTGTTGGTGAGACCTCGAAATTATTAATAATATTTGGCGCCTTGTTTCTCATTTTTGCTAAGGTAGGAAGTTGGAGAATTATTCTAAGTACGGTTTTGGGCGCCTTGGCCATGGGACTTATTTTTAATGGTGTTGTGGATGCGGGTCTTATTACAACCTCCAGTAAATTTTATGGTTTAATGGATGTTCCATTTTGGCAACACCTCATAATTGGTAGTATACTTTTTGGAGCTGTTTACATGGCTACGGATCCTGTTACAGCCGCACAAACAAATAAAGGAAAATGGATTTACGGATTTTTGATTGGTTTTATATCCATTATGATTCGTGTCTTTAATCCCGCCTACCCAGAAGGTGTGTTTTTAGCCATTTTACTAATGAATGTATTTGCGCCAACCATTGACCACTATGTGGTTCAAGGAAATGTAAAAAAACGTTTGAAACGCGTGAAAGTTAAATCAGCATAGTTATGAGCAGAAATACAGACAGTAATCAATACACAATACTTTTTGCTATTGGAATGGTCGTCATTGTTGGGTCTTTATTGGCCTTTACAGCATCTTCCTTGAAACCTAATATTGCAGAAAATGAGCGCATGGAAAAGCAACAAAACATATTGTATGCTATGGGTGTCAACGAAAACGGTCCGACCGATATTGTTTTTGTGGGCACCGATAAAGTTGCCGCAGAATTTTCTAAATATATTTCAAAACAATTAATAATTAATCCTGATGGCACTGCTGAAGAAAGTGCAAGAGCTTTCAAAATAAACGTCAAAAAAGAACAGGCCAAAGCCAAAAATGGTGGTACCAGAGCCTTGCCACTTTTTATCGGAGAAAGAGAAGGCCAATCCTATTACATTATCCCGATTCGTGGCAAAGGGCTATGGGATGCTATTTGGGGCTATGTTGCATTGGATGAAGACATGGTGGTTCAAGGGGCCTTTTTTGATCACGCCGCCGAAACACCAGGCTTAGGTGCCAACATCAAACAGCGTTATTTTATGGATGATTTTATAGGTGAAAAATTACTTTCTTCTACAGGCGACTTCAAAGGTATTACTGTAGCCAAGGGCAATAATGACCCCAAGAACCTTATCAAGGATGATTATGAAGTAGATGCTCTTGCCGGCGCTACCATTACTGGTGATGGTGTGTCTGCAATGATCAAGACTGATCTTAAGTTGTATTTACCCTACTTTAAAAATTTAAAAAATCAATTGAACTAACATGGGATTACTTTCAAAAAAAGACGTCAAGTTAATTACAGATCCCTTAGCGGACAACAACCCCATCACCATTCAAGTATTGGGGATTTGCTCGGCATTAGCAATTACTGCAGAATTAAAAGCCTCACTCGTTATGGGGATTGCTGTATTGTTTGTTATGGGAGTTGGTAACGTAGTAATTTCTCTGATTAGAAATATTATTCCCTCCAAAATTAGAATTATTGTTCAACTTATTGTGGTCGCTTCATTGGTGATTATTGTAGACCAAGTTTTAAAGGCCTTTGCTTACGAGCTTAGCAAAACATTGTCTGTATTTGTTGGACTGATCATTACAAACTGTATCATTATGGGACGGTTTGAAGCCTTTGCGCTCGGTAACGGGCCGTGGAGAGCATTTTTAGACGGCATTGGCAACGCATTTGGTTATGCCGTTATTCTCTTGGCTGTTGGGTTTTTTAGAGAGCTTTTAGGGTCTGGTACTTTATTTGGAGTTCCTGTGTTGGGGGACCCTATAGAAAAAACGGGACTTTACGCCACTGGATATGAAAACAATGGATTCATGCTGATGCCACCAATGGCACTTATTATTGTTGGGCTCATTATATGGGTACAACGCAGTAGAAACAAAGCTTTAATTGAAGATTAATTTTTAAATAAATTAAAATACAATGATAGAACACATCGAATTATTTTTTAAATCAATCTTTATTGACAATATGGTGTTTGCCGTTTTCTTAGGTATGTGCTCTTATTTGGCAGTTTCTAAAAAAGTTGCAACAGCTGTGGGATTGGGTGCGGCAGTCATTTTTGTACTTGCCATAACGGTCCCTTTAAATTGGTTGTTAGATCAATATTTATTGCAGCCTGGAGCGCTGTCCTGGTTGGGCGAAGAATTTATAGATTACGATTTAGGCTTTCTGTCCTTTATCATGTTCATTGCTACCATTGCCACCATGGTCCAATTGGTAGAAATTATTGTCGAGAAATTCTCACCCTCACTGTACAACTCTTTAGGAATATTCCTACCATTAATTGCCGTTAACTGTGCCATATTAGGCGGTTCTTTGTTTATGCAATCTCGTGAGATTGAAACCTTAGGATTGGCTGTGAATTATGGTATCTCGTCTGGAATAGGTTGGTTCTTAGCCATTTTAGCTATTGCTTCTATTCGTGAAAAAATTAGATATTCCAATATCCCTGGCCCACTAAGAGGGCTTGGAATTACATTTATAGTAACGGGTTTGATGGGTATTGGATTTCTCAGTTTTGGAGGGATGTTAACTGGAGGTGATGAAGCTCCAGCGGAACCCACTCAAACAGTTCAAACTGTAGAAATTGAATCTACCCTGAACCAAGAAAAAGAAATTGTAAACATTACCAAAACAGAGAACTAACATGATTATTTTAGCTGCTGGAACAACCGGAACTGTCATTGCTACTGTGGTAGCTTTCTTAGTGATTTCTTTACTTCTTATTAGTGTACTTCTTTTCGTAAAGCAAAAACTATCACCTTCAGGCCCTGTCAAAATTATGATCAATGGTGAACGAGAAATAGAAGTAGCTTCTGGAAGTACTTTGTTATCGACCCTTGGAAACCAAAAAATATTTTTACCCTCTGCATGTGGTGGTGGAGGTACTTGCATTCAATGTGAATGCCATGTACTGTCAGGTGGGGGCGAGGCCCTTCCAACAGAAACGCCTCATTTTTCAAGAAAAGAATTAAAACACGGCGCCCGTTTGTCATGTCAAGTCAAGGTTAAGCAAGACATGGAAATCACCATTCCAGAAGAAGTTTTTGGTATAAAAAAATGGGAAGCTACAGTCGTTAGAAATTACAATGTGGCCTCTTTCATTAAAGAGTTTGTTGTCGAAATTCCAGAAGATATGGGTTACAAAGCTGGGGGTTATATTCAAATTGAAATTCCTCCCTGTGAAATTAATTTTGATGCCATTGACATTACTGCCCATCCCGAAGAACACGACGATCCCAAAAAATTTCAAACCGAATGGGATAAATTTGGTCTTTGGCCTCTAAAAATGAAAAATAATGAAACTGTAGAACGTGCCTATTCTATGGCCTCTTATCCAGCTGAAGGTCGTGAAATCATGCTCAATGTCCGTATTGCAACCCCGCCTTGGGACCGTTCAAAAAATGCATGGATGGATGTCAATCCTGGAGTAGCATCGTCCTATATTTTTGCCCAAAAGCCTGGTGACAAAGTCACCATTTCAGGGCCTTATGGAGAATTTTTCATCAATGAAAGTGATTCTGAAATGCTTTACGTTGGTGGTGGAGCAGGTATGGCGCCTATGCGTTCACATTTATACCATTTATTTAAAACGCTCAAAACAGGTCGAAAAGTTACCTATTGGTACGGCGGTCGTTCCAAACGCGAATTATTTTATTTAGACCACTTTGCGCAATTACAAAATGAATTCCCAAACTTTAAATTTTATCTTGCCCTTTCTGAACCTATGGAAGAGGACAACTGGAAAGTCAAAGAAAATATTGATGCACCTGGTGATGGTTTTATTGGTTTTATTCACAATTGTGTGATTGAACACTATTTAAATCATCACGAGACTCCAGAGGACATTGAATTGTATTTTTGTGGACCACCTCTAATGAATCAAGCGGTCCAAAAAATGGGCGAAGACTTTGGTATCCCCGACGAGCACATCCGTTTTGATGACTTTGGAGGCTAAAATTACCATTCAATTAACGTATCAAGCCCGACCAAATGTTGGGCTTTTTGTATTTTTGTAGCATGCGAAAACCACTTTCCAAACAAGAGATGCACAACTTGGCAATGAACCATGTTGGAAAAGATTTAGAGTCTCGTGGTTTTGAATTTGTTGCCATAAATAGCAAACTCAAAAAACATCCCCAATTTGTGTGTATTGATAAAAACAGTCAATATTTTTTTGTAATTGTACGCGTGGTCAAACTGCCACAAAATCCCAACAATTACGATGTGGTTTGGATGGAAACCTTTAAAAAGCATGCCTCAGAAAAAGAGGCAAAAGTTTTGTATGCAGGTGTAGGAATTGGGAATCCCGAAGGCGATGAACTGCCCATTTATCTCAATGAAGATTACCTTATTGAATACAATGGTATACAAGTCATAGAAACAAATTATAATTAGATGAAAAGGTATTATTTCTCAACTTTATTGCTTGTGCTTGTGTCCTGCAATAACGAATTAACAAATACCAAATTAAAGGGACCAATTTTTGGCACATTTTACGAAGTTACCTATGCCGCTAAAGGAAATGAGAACTATCAAAAGGCATTGGACAGTATCTTTGCGGCAGTCAACCAATCGATGTCTAATTACCAGGCGGATTCTGATATCTCTAAAGTAAACCAGCACGAGTTGGATATTGTTGACAGTTATTTTGTAGATGTGTTTAAAGCGGCAAAAGAAATTTACAATCAGACTGATGGTGTCTTTGATCCGACCATAGGGAAGCTGGTCAATGCATGGAATTTTGGTTCAGAAGAATATAAAACAAAACTTGATAGTCTTAAAATTGATAGCCTCATGCAATATGTCGGTTTTGATAAAGTTAGGTTAAATAATAATGTATTGATTAAGTCAGACCCCAAGCCTTATATCGACTTCAATGCCATTGCAAAAGGGTATGCAGTGGATTTAGTAGCTGCATTTTTAGACTCAAAAGCCAGTGACAACTACATGATTAATATTGGAGGAGAACTACGAACCAAAGGCATCAATATTGAAAAACAAAGTGGTTGGACCGTGGGAATTGAAAACCCTAATTTTGATGGTACACAAAGCTATGACAAGGTGTTTGTACTTAAAAATAGTGCGATGGCTACAACTGGTACATACCGCAAGTTTAAATGGGATGAAAATGGCAAGCGCTATGCGCACATTATCAATACCAAAACAGGTTATCCAACCAGAACTAATATTTTAAGTGTCTCAGTCATAGCCGAGAATTGTATGATGGCAGATGGCTACGCTACTGCCTTTCAGGCTATGGGAGTTGAAATGGTTAAGGCGTTTTTATCATTGCACCCAGAATTAAAAGCCTGTATCATTTTTGAAAACAACAATAAGGAGTTCGAAATGCTTTCGTTGAACAGCTTTCCAGTTAATTAGGCTTGTAAACGACAGGGATTATTTCACCCTCACTAAGGCAATATTTTGAAATTTCTTGTTTAGAAAGTGTTTTGGTGAAATCTACTTTTTCGACTTTAAAACCACAAGATTCTAGGCGTTTAAAATAATCTAATCCGTACACGCGAACGTGATCATACTGTCCAAATATTTTGGCACGTTGTTTTGGCTCTGTTATACTGTTGTCTTCAAAAGTGGTATTGCGATTCATATCCAATGGAATTTGAATTATACCCATGCCGCCCGGGGTCATAACTCTAAACAATTCTTGCATTGCTTTTAAATCATTGGGAATGTGCTCCAGAACATGATTACATAAAATAAAATCATAGCTGTTAGAAGCAAAAGGAAGTTGGCAAATATCAGCTTTTATATCTGCGATTGGAGAATTTAAATCTGTAGTTGTGTAGTCTAGGTTTTTCATCTTTTTGAAACGCTCGTAAAAAGCCTGCTCAGGGGCGAAATGAAGTACTTTTTTTACATTGGTGAAGAAGTTGGTATCGGTCTTTAAGAACAACCACAAAAGCCGGTGCCTTTCTAGAGAGAATGTGGAAGGGGAGAGAACATTTTCTCTAGAATTTTTGTAACCATAAGGCAGTAGCTTTCGGAAACTTTGGTTGTCAATCGGATCTGTGTAGCGCGTTCCTCTATACCAAAAAACAAGGAAAGGTTGAATAATAGCACTCAGTGCTATGAGGCAAGGCCTTGGAAAAGAATTCAGTATAAATTTGAAAGTTGTTTTCAAGATATTTAATTGAAGATGGAGGTCCTCTTACCACTTGAAATAGTGGTACTAATTAAACTCCAAAGGTCAATGCGGTGTTGCAGCGCAGATTTTGCAGTTTTAAGCGTCTCCGTCCATTTTGTATCGTCATCGCCACATAAATTCTCAACCATTTTTAATGAGATGGGACCGTGCTCGTCTCCATCCAATTCAATGTGTCGATTTAAATAATAGAGCAACTTGCTATAACGCTCATCTTCAGGGCTTGTTTTTGATTGCTGAATGATCTCTAAAAACATATCTGGAATTACATCCTCTCGTCCAAACGTAAATGCAGCTGCAATACAATGTGGTTTTCCTTCTGCAATGATGCCAAAAGTAAAATCTAGAAATGCTTTGATGGTGGAGTGCATTTCAATCATTGCTGCGGCAGTATTAATTGAGACTCCGTTCTGAATCGCATTAGTGAATTCTTTGATTGGTGCTGTATCGGCATGAATCTGATCCATTGAATCGATGTACATTTCAAAATGGCTTTTTACCTCACCATTTTCATCGATATCACTTTCTTCATCCATGACGATTTCATTGATAAAACGGGCTGCAGCCCCATTTCTTCTAGGAGTCCATGGTACAGTGGTATTTGTCAGAGATGACTGAAGCGCTTTCAATAAAGACATAAAATCCCAAACTGCAAAAACATGATTTTGCATAAATAGTTTGACATCTTCTATTGTGCTTAATTGGCCATACATCACATGTGTATTGATTTGATTTCTCAATGATTTTAATTCAGTTTCTATATATTGAATGGAATTCATAGAATTTTTAGCTTGTTTCCTTTTTGTTATTATTTCTAAATTCATCTTCTTCACTAGTTTCAATTCCAAGAGCTTGGTTTATATAGGCAAAAGTTGATAATAGTTCAGGTTTTCCATCGACTAAAGCAACGTTGTGTTCAAAATGCGCACTAGGCAGGCCATCTTTGGTTGTAATGGTCCATCCATCATTATGATGTTTGATGCGGTGCGTTCCCATGTTAATCATAGGTTCAATGGCCACCACCATACCATCAATAAATTTTTTTCCACGGCCTCTTTTGCCATAATTTGGCATTTCTGGTTCTTCGTGCATGACACGGCCCAAACCATGACCCACAAGTTCTCTAACAACGCCGTAACCAAAAGATTCGCAATAATTTTGAATGGCATAGCCTACATCTCCAACACGGTTATTTTTTTTAAAGGCTTTGATGCCTTCGTAAAGTGATGCTTTGGTCACTTCCAAGAGTTTTTGGGTTTCGTTTGAAATTTCGCCCACGGCAAAGGTGTAGGCGTGATCGCCATAAAATTCATTTTTTAGGGCTCCACAGTCGATAGAAATAATATCTCCGTTTTCCAGTGGCTTATCATTTGGAATACCATGTACAACTTGGGTGTTTGGACTGACACAAAGTGTATTAGGAAAATCATAAAGTCCTAAGAAACCAGGAATGGCGCCATGGTCTCTGATAAAGCTTTCTGCCAATTGATCCAATCTTAATGTGCTAATTCCTGGCTTTACTTCAGCCGCCAGCATACCCAGAGTTTTGGATACAATTAAAGCACTTTCGCGAATGCATTCGATCTCTTCTGCAGACTTTAAATTAAGCATTTTCATATCAGACTACAAAGATACTCAAAAGACTTTATTTATTCTTGAAGTTTTCCTGCATTTAAACCATAGATTTTTGTGTCATTGCCAAGGGGGGGACGATTCCCATTAATTTAAGGATCGTAGGTGCCAAAGCGCCCAAAACGCCATCATTTATTGTATCTAAACTATGATCAATTAATATAATAGGAACTGGGTTTGTGGTGTGAGCTGTATGTGGACTTCCATCGGGATTTACCATAGTTTCACAGTTCCCATGATCTGCGATCAGCAGGGTCGTATAATTGTGCTTAAGTGCACAATCAACAATTTCAGAGACGCAAGCATCAACTGCTTCGCAAGCCTTTACAGCGGCTGCCATCACACCCGTGTGTCCAACCATATCACCGTTTGCAAAATTTAAACAAACAAAATCAATCGTTTCAGATTCCAAAACAGTAATCAGCGCATCTTTTAATTCGAAGGCGCTCATTTCAGGTTGCAAATCGTAAGTTGCCACTTTTGGAGAATTTTTTAAAATGCGTTGTTCCCCTTTAAATGGTTTTTCTCTGCCTCCAGAAAAAAAGAAAGTGACGTGCGGGTATTTTTCTGTTTCAGCAATTCGGAGTTGGGTTTTTCCGTGTGCTTCCAAAACTTCGCCAAGGGTATCGCTGATGTTTTCTTTATTAAAAATAACTTCAATATTATTAAAACTTTCATCGTAATTGGTCATGGTTACATAATGTAACTTGAGAGGAAACATCTCGTATTCCGGAAAATTGTTCTGACTTAGAGCGGCTGTTAATTGACGGCCTCTGTCCGTTCTAAAATTAAAAAATAAGACTACATCGCCTTCATTAATTTTGGCAGTTGGTTCATTATTTCGATCTGTAATAATGATGGGCTTTATGAATTCATCAGTGATGCCATTCGCATAAGAATTTTGAATTGCGGCGGTTACATTGGTTACTTGTTCTCCAATTCCGTGAACCAATGCGTCATAAGCCAGTTTGGTACGTTCCCATCTGTTATCGCGGTCCATGGCATAATAACGTCCTGTAACTGAAGAAAGTTTAACCATTGAATTCTTTAATCTATTTTCAAGGCTTGAAATAAAACCGCAGCCTGATTTTGGATCGACATCTCTTCCATCTGTAAAGGCATGAACAAACCCTTTATGAATATTATTTTTTTCTAGGACATCAATTAGACCGAACAAATGATCGATGTGCGAATGTACCCCGCCGTCACTTAAGAGGCCAAGAAGATGGATTGGTTTATTGTTAGATTTGGCATAGGTAATTGCCTTTTTTAATACAGTCTCAGAACCCAATGTATTGTTTTTAACAGCCAAATTAATTTTAGCCAAATCTTGATAAACAATTCTTCCGGCGCCAAGATTCATGTGCCCAACTTCACTATTTCCCATTTGTCCTTCGGGAAGCCCAACATGTAAACCATCCGTTCTTAAACTGGCGTGTGCATATTTTAAATACAAGTTGTCAATGTAGGGCGTTTGGGCGTGGTCAATAGCTGAAACTTTAGGATCGGGAGATGTGCCCCATCCGTCCAAAATCATTAATATCACTTTCTTATTCATCGAATTGTTGGTCTTTTACAAAGATAAGAAGATTTCAGTCTTACATGCTGATTTTGTATCATTTAAAGTTGCTTAAATCTGTTCCGGAATCAATTTCATAAGCCAAGACTCCTTGTTTAAAAACGCGTGCTTTCAGAGTTCCTTTCAATGTAATTTCATCACCTGTTATTTCTAAAAAACTGCCCTCCCTTAAACCCAAAACACTTTGTGAATTGTAATGATGAAATTCTTTAATCCTGGTAGCTCTTGTTTCCCCCATATGTTTACTTTCTGGCTGAGGATCCATGTAATGTGGGTTGATATTAAATGGAATGATTCCCAAAGCCTCAAAGCTTGGCGGGTATACAATGGGCATGTCATTGGAAGTTCCTATGCTTGGCCCGCAAAGATTACTCCCAGCGCTGGTACCAAGGTAAGGTGTCCCAGAAATAATAACAGATTTTAGTGCCTGCATTAAATTAAGTTTGTATAATTCATTGAGTAATACAAAACTATTGCCGCCTCCAACAAAAATTCCTTTAGCATTTTTAAGTGTTTTTTCAGGGTTTTTAAATTCGTGAATGCCAATGATTTTTTTTCCAATTTTATCAAACGCCTTTTGTGCAATTTCCGTGTAAGCTGCCAGTGTTAATCCACTGGGCCTGGCATAAGCTATAAATATAATGGTGTCTGTCGATTTAAAAAACACACTCAGCTTCTCAGATATGTAATCTAAATAACCACTACCGTGAAGGGTCGAAGTGCTTGCAATGAGAAGTTTCTTCATTTAAAAAAATATTGTCGTAATATCAATTGTTTTGTAAATTTATACAAAATAAATCGAATCCTTTTGACTTCTTACTTACAACAAGCCTTTATTGTTTTTGTCTTGTTTTTTTCATCACTTACTTTTGCACAGACCCGTGAAATTACTGGAAATATTTCAGCAAGCGGAAGTGTGGAGGGCATCCACATCATAAATAGAACATCTTACCGTTACGCGACAAGCGATATTAATGGCGTTTTTAAAATTCAAGCAAAACTTTCGGACACCCTTTATTTTTCATCTGTTCAATATATACCCAAAACAATTAATGTTTCTCTTGAAATGATTGAGAATAAATTAACAGCGGTCCAACTTGAGGATGCTGTTACTGCCTTAGATGAGGTTACCATCGGGAAAATTTTAACCGGTGATTTGGGCTCTGATATTGATAATTCTGATGCTAAAAGGCCATTGGATTTTTATGATTTTGGACTTCCAGGATATACAGGGCCGAGAAAAACCCTCATTCAAAACCGATTGAAAGAAGCCACAACAGGCAACTATATTAGCTGGGGAATCCCGCCTCAACCAAACCTTTGGAAATTATTAAATAAAATTACAGGACGCACCAAACGATTACAGCAAAATAATAAAATAGAAAAAGATAAAAATATTTTAACTCACATTAAAAGTGTGGTGGGGCCCGAGCTTTTCAAATACAAAAATCTTGATGAGGACCTTAGGGCAGAATTTTATTTTTATTGTGCGGATGATGAAAATTTTCAAATGCGTTGTACAGACAGAAGCGATGTGGAAATTCTTCAGTTTTTGGAAGAAAAGCTAATTGATTTCAAGGCAAATATTTCTTCCGAAAATTAAAATAATACTTTCTATCTTTGTGCTATGACAGAAGTGACCCCTCTTTTTATAAGCAGTACAGAAATTGTATTTATACTTTTTATTGTAATTATGATTTTTGGAGCCGATAAAATCCCCGATATTGCCAAAGGTATGGGCAAAGGTATGCGCAGTCTGAAAAATGCTACCAATGATATCAAAGGGGAGATTAAACGCAGTGCCGATAATCAAGGAATAGATACAGATCTCGCTAAAGATATTTCTCAGGAGATAAATAAAGCTAAAGAGGAGATCAGCGACATTGAGGGTGCTATTCGCCGGAAACTATGATTTTCATTTTTTGATACTGACCGTTAGCCCATCACGAATGGGTAAAAGTACGGTTTCCAACCTTTTATCATCTTTTAAAAGGCGGTTGTATTCCAAAACTGTTTTTGTCGAAATATCTGATGCTACAAGGGGTTGAATAACTTTACCACTCCATAAAACATTGTCTGAGAGTATAACACCCCCAGAATTCAATTTATCAATAATTTGATAGAAATAATTAATATAGTTTTCTTTATCGGCGTCCATAAAAACCATATCAAATACAAGGTCCAATTTCGGGATGATGTCTATGGCATCTCCAGTGTGTTGGTGGATTTGTGAACCAAATGGAGAGAGGTCAAAATAACGCCTTTGGAAGGTTGTCAATTCTTCGTTGTGATCAATTGTATGAAGTACACCGTCATTTTGTAGTCCCTCCGCCAAGCAAAGGGCGGAATATCCAGTAAAGGTTCCCAGTTCTAAAATTTTTTTTGGGCGAATTAATTTTGAAAGTAGGCTTAAAACACGTCCTTGGTAATGTCCGCTAAGCATTCGGGGTTGTAATACTTTTTGATAGGTTTCTCGCGTCAAAGCTTTTAGTAGCTCAGGTTCTTCTTCCGAGTGGTGAACAATGTAATCGTCTAATTCGTTGGAGATAAAGTGCATTAATTCAATATTTTTTTAATTAATGCCTCTTTTTTCTTTTGATCCTCACCAAATAACCAACGCATAACGTTGTCTTCCCATATTTCATCGTATTGCGTTTGATCAATGATATTTTGTGATTTTGCAAGATCCAATAATTTTCCTGGATAGGAGGACTGTGCCTCACTTTCCATTTCACCCAAAGGGTAAGGGTCATCCAAGCCCATGATGATCTGATTACTACCTTGTCGCTTTAGCATTAAATCAAACGAATCAGTATCGTGTACAAGGGTGTCAAAGTAAATATTTGGATGCCCAACTGCTTTTCGCGGATGTGTTTTCCCATGAAATAAATCAGGCCTCCCGTCAAAGCCTTGAATGCGTCGACCCAAATTCATTTGTGCCATTTGTCCGCCATGGGCAAAACAGGTTCTAATGTTTGGGTAGCGCTGCTGCATTCCGTTGAGGGTGTAAAAATGATAAGCATCTCCACATTGTGCCAACATCCAAATAAGGTGAAAACGCCAAGAGGTATTTTCCAATTTAATCATTTTATCGCCATCATAAGGATGAATTTCAATGGCCAAATTATAATGGTCAGCCAATTCAAAAATGGCATCGTTTTCACGATCAAAAACACTGCGCCATTGTCCCACACTGTCCATAAAGTGGGTGGGTAAACATAACACCTTGAGTTCTAGATCTTCGACACAACGTTCAATTTCCCATAACGCTCCTTGTATAAATCCCGGATGGATTACAAAGCCGCAAGTAAATTTAGAAGCGTGGTTTTGTTGAATTTGGGCATTGAAATCATTTTGAAAACGCAAAGCTTTTTTCATCATCTCTAGTCGCAAACCATTGCCATAGAGTTGAGACAGGTTGAGCACGACTGCGTGATCAATTTTATTGTCCTCCATCCATTCTAATTTTTCATTGAGAAAAAAACTAGAGTGTGTAACCGGTCGACTCCATCCTTTTTGAAGCATGTGTTTGCGCTCATCATCCACCCAAAAGATTTCTTTTTCCTTCATGAACTGAGGAATCTCTTCTGGATATGGAAGTAAGTGAGAGTGGCCATTAATGCGAAGTTTTCTTTTCATCAGTGCATTTTATTCGTCAAAGAATCTATTGTCAACTTCCATAATTTCACCTGTCTTAGGGCAGGTTCTCAATGTTTCATCTGAATAAAATCGTTTAAAAACAGGAAGAAAATCCTTTTCGATGTTGGTTAAAGTAAAATATTCTTCATAAAGCAATTCATTTGCAGTGTCTGAAAACCACAGTAAACCATCTTTTTGATCCTGTTTTCTTTTTCTTTCAATTACCAAGCCAATTGAACCTTCCGATCTGACTGGTGAGTGTGGTATTTTTGCTGGCAAAAGAAACATCTCTCCTGCTTTTATTGGAACCTCAACAAGCTTCCCATTTTGTTGTGTTTTTACAACGATATCCCCTTCAATTTGATAAAAAAGCTCTTCTGTTTCATTGTAATGATAATCTTTTCTAGCATTTGGACCCGCAACAATCATCACAATATAATCCTCGGATTCGACATATAGATTTTTATTACCAACAGGAGGCTTTAATAAATATCTGTTGTCATCAATCCATTTCTGTAAATTAAAAGGTTTTTTTATTTCCATATAATTAGTGGTGGTAATTTTTTAATATCTGTTATTTTTTATTCTTCTACAAGTTAAGAATTTTTAAAACATATAATTATAAAGATTTTGTTCGACCACCATCCACAGGGATGTTAACCCCGTTGATATAACTGGCCGCCTCAGACGCCAAAAACACAATGGCATTGGCAGTTTCTTGCGGTTTTGCAAAGCGTTTTGCAGGCGTATAATTTTTCATCAAGTTTTTCATTTCTTCGAAAGAAGTATTGGTTTTTTTTGCTTTCACGTCAATAATCTCGTTCAAACGTTCTGTCTGAGTAAACCCTGGTAGAACGTTGTTGACAGTAATACCAAAGGCACCTAATTCAAAAGATAGTGTTTTACTCCAGTTTCCAACGGCATTGCGAATGGTATTGCTTACCCCGAGACCTTCAATTGGTTCTTTAACTGAAGTTGAAATTACATTGATAATTCGCCCATAATTCTCTGCCTTCATAAAAGGAACCAATAACTGGGTTAGGACGTGACTGCATTTCAGATGCATGGTAAAAGCGGATTCAAATTGTTCCAATGTTGCCTCTAAAATGGAGCCGCTTCTTGGCCCCCCTGTGTTGTTAATTAAAATATGAAAACCTGAATTTTTATTTAAATAGTCTGAAACTTTAACTTTTAGTGCATCAACTTTAGAAAAATCTGCTATAATATAATCGTGATTTGCAGTCTTTGGTAGTTCTGACAATACATGTTCAAGCTTTGCTTGGTCTCTTGCTAAAAGAGTGACTTTTACACCCTCATTGGCAAGGGCCATGGCGGTAGCACGGCCAATGCCTTGGGTGCTACCACAAACAAGTGCCGCTTTGTTTTTTAAGTTTAGTTCCATATTGTTTTATTCATAATTAATACATATGTTTTTTGCTTCGGTAAAAAAGCGTAGTACTTCAAAACCACCTTCACGTCCAATTCCGGAAGCTTTTTGCCCCCCAAAAGGGGTGCGTAAATCCCGTTGCATCCAAGTATTTATCCAAATAATTCCAGCTTCTAAGTGCTCAGAAAAATACATGCTTCGCTTTAAATTATTGGTCCAGACCGTGGCCGATAGACCATACTTTACATCATTGGCTATTTCCAACACTTTAGTAGCATTTTTAAAAGGCATTAGAGTAACCACAGGGCCGAAAATTTCTTCTTGATTTAGCAAGCAGTTATTGGATGAAACCTCAATAACAGTAGGCTCAAGGTAATACCCTTTTTCACCATTTTTAATCGAAACTTTTTGACCGCCATACAAAACAGTAGCCTCAGACTTGTTTGCAGCGTCAACATACCCCAATACCTTATCAAGATGAGCTTTGGATACCATGGCACCAATATCCGTCTCTTTTTCAGAAGGTAATCCGATCTTTAATTGGGATACTTTTTTTATAAAATCTTTTTTAAATTTTTCATAAATATCAGCCTCTATAAAGATCCGACTGCCACACAAGCAGACTTGTCCCTGATTTGCGAAAGATGACTTTACCGTGGTGGTAAGCATTTTATCATAATCGCAATCAGCAAAAATAATATTGGGGTTTTTCCCGCCCAATTCCAATGATAATTTTTTAAACATTGGCGCGGCAGTTTTTGCAATATGCGCCCCTGTTTCACTGCCTCCAGTGAATGAGATAGCCTTTATCTCTGGATGTTCTACAATGGCCTGACCTGTACTTTTTCCCAATCCATGAACGATATTTAGAACCCCTTTTGGGAGTCCTGCTTTGTTGCAAATGTCCGCCAATAGAAAGGCGGTATAGGGAGTGACTTCACTGGGTTTAGCAACCACACAATTTCCTGCGGCTAGTGCTGGAGCTATTTTCCAAGTAAATAAGTACAGTGGTAAGTTCCAAGGAGATATACAGCCGACTACTCCAAGAGGTTGGCGCAGTGTATAATTAATGGTTTTATCTGAGATTTGCTCATGACTTTCGCTGTAGAATTGTGTAACTGCTTGGCTAAAAAATTTAAAATTATAGGCAGCTCTAGGGATGTCAATTGCTCTTGCTAAGCTAATTGGCTTGCCATTATCCATGCTTTCAGCGGCAGCCAATATTTCCATTTGATCTTCAATCAACTCAGCTATTTTGGCCAAAATGACACTCCGTTGATCCACAGAGGTTTTAGACCAACTGTGAAATGCTTTTTCGGCAGCCAGATAGGCCTCATGTATGTCTTGAGTATTGGAATTGGGGAGTTTTGCATAAATTTCACCATTACTTGGATTAATTACTTCCAGCCAATCTTTTGTCAAAGACTCACAGTAGCTCCCATTGATAAAATTTTTTATGCTAATCATCCTAATTTTTTATATGCAATAACTTTTATTTCGATACCCAAGTCTGGATGCGGTAATTGGTGGACAGCTAAAGTGGTTCTTGTTGGACCGTCTTGGTGATTAAAGAATTCTGCGTAGGCAGAGTTATAGGCTGCAAAATCATTCATGTTGACCAAAAATGAAGTCACATCTACCACATCTTTTAATGTGGCACCTTCACTGGCTAAATTTTCAGCAATATTTTTTAGTACTTCTCTTGTTTGTACCGCTACATCAATTTTTTTTGTTCCCATAGCGTCTATTGCTTCAACTCCAGCAATGCTATTATCAGCGCGTCTAGAGCTTGTTCCTGAAACAAATATAAAATCTCCCACGCGTTTTGTGTGTGGGTAAGCGCCTCTAGGGGTTACTTTTTTACTCATATTGTTTTATTTATTTCTCATTTAAGCGTGTTTTGATATGTTAACGCTTTAATATTGAATTGGTTTCTGCTTTAATTTTTTCGTGGAGCTCCACAATGGGTAGTTCCAAATCTAGTTGTTTTTTTTCAATCATCTCTAATATGGCTTTATCCTGTGCTCGCCCAAGCAACATGGCTTGGTTGTATCCCATATCTTCTCTAAAAGTCACCATTGAATATTTTGAAAAATAGGTGTTTGGCAAGGCTGTTTCAAGGGCCATTTCTAAAGTTCTTTTTTGCTGAAAAACGGGGTTGGCAACATGATCTTTCATTTCATGAAAATTATCAATAGCCAAATCTGCGATTCCATCTGTGTCCTTTTTTCGCTTTTGCTGAAAATTTATAAAGGTCGCTTCCCAATTGCCTTTATGGGCTTCCAAAGCCGCATCAAATTCAAAGACATCTTCAAAAGAGGCATTCATACCTTGGCCATAAAAGGGGACAATGGCATGTGCCGCATCACCTAAAATTAAATTTTTCCCTTGATATTGCCAAGGAAAACATTTAATGGTTCCAAGTGGTGCCGTTGGATTTTTAAAAAATTCGGTGGTTAAATCGGGCATAAGCTCAAGCGTGTCTGGGAATTCATTTGAAAAGAAGTTTTGTACTTTCTCCGCGGAATCTAAATTGTTGAAATTATATGTACCACCTTCATAGGCCAAAAACAGTGTGACTGTAAAACTTCCATCCAAATTGGGAAGCGCAATGATCATATAGTCGCCTCTTGGCCATATATGCAAGGCGTTTTTTTCGGTTTTATATCCGCCTCCTTTTGTTGCTGGAATGGTCAATTCTTTATAGCCATGTGTAAGGAAGTTTTGTGAAAAACTGAATAAAAACTTACGCTTGGATAAATAACTTTTCCTGAGTATTGATCCGGCGCCATCGGTACCAAAGATGCGGTTTGCTGCACAATCCAAGGCCCTTCCATTTTTACTGTTTTTAAAGCGCGCAATGTTGTTTTCGAAATCTACAGCATCGCATTTTTGATTAAATTCAAAGCTTACATTTTCAAGGGCTTCGGCTTCATCAATGAGCAGCGCGGTAAGCAATTCTCTGGATATTGAATTGATGTATTCGCCATCGCGACCGCTGTACTTTGACAGTTTTGTGTTGCCCCTTTTATCGCGTAGCATGCGTCCGTGCATTGGGATGCATAGACTTTTTACTTTGTTCTCCAGGCCTACCATTTTCAGGGCTTTTATACCGCGATTGGACAGGGCTAAATTAATGGAGCGTCCTGCACTTATGTTTTCTTTTCGCAAGTCTGAACGTCTTTCCATTACCCTCACATTATATCCCCTTTGTCCAAGGCGCAGGGCCAGTAAAGATCCGCATAGACCCGCCCCTATAATAAGTATATTTTCTTCAGTTTTCAATCCAACAGCGTTTTTAAAATAGCTACCATACCAAAAACATCTTCAAAAGAATTGTAAAAAGGTACTGGTGCACAACGGATGACACCCGGTTCTCTCCAATCTGTAATGACGTGGTTTTCAGTTAATCTTTTATGCAGTGTTTGGTCTGTATTTTTGACGCGAATGGACAATTGACAGCCTCTTTGGGCAGGGTCTTTAGGGCTGATGATTTCAACGTCTGGGTGGTCAAGATTATTTATAAGATACTCCAAATAGGCGGTGAGTTGAACGGATTTTTGCCGCAGCGCATCCATACCCACTTCGTTAAACAAATCCAGAGAGGCTTTGATGGCTGCCATTGATAAGATAGGGGGGTTGCTGAGTTGCCAGCCCTCTGCACCAGGGATGAGGTCCAAGGGTTTACGCATGTCAAAGCGGGTGTCTTTATTTTGACTCCACCACCCGGCAAAGCGTTTTAAAGTTTTGTCGTGGGCATAGCGTTCGTGTACAAAAACACCGCCCAAACTTCCAGGGCCAGCATTTAAATATTTATAGGTACACCAGGCGGCAAAATCCACGCCTGAATTATGCAAATCTGGCTGAATGTTTCCAGCGCCATGGGCCAAGTCAATGCCCACTTTACAACCCTTGGCATGACCCATTTCAGCAATTTTTTTTAAATCGAAACTTTGACCAGTGTAATAATTGACCCCGCCAATGAGAATCAGTGCAATTTCTTCGCCCTGTTCATCAAGTATCGTTTCTAAGTCTTGGAGGTGCAATAGGGTTTCTCCGGCCCTCGGAGCCCATTCCAAAAGGCAAGCTTCCGGATCGTACCCATGGAATTCCAATTGACTTTGAACTGCATAGCGATCTGATGGAAAAGCATCACTTTCAATAAGGATTTTATGCCGTTTTTCTGTGGGGCTATAAAAGGAGGCCATTAAAAAATGGAGATTGACTGTAAGGGTGTTCATCACCACTACCTCAATGGGTTTTGCGCCTACAATTTTGGCCATGCTTTCGGTCAGGAACTCGTGGTAAGGCATCCATGGGTTTTTGGCATCTAAATGGCCCTCGACTCCTAAATTTGCCCAATCGTTTAGTTCTTGTTCAATGGCGGCTTTGGTGGTTTTCGGCTGAAGCCCTAAGGAATTTCCTGTGAAATACAACCATTCATTTCCTGAAACATCTCTGGGAATGTAAAAGGCATCGCGGTAGGACCTTAAAACATCCTTTTGATCTAAACGGCGTGCAAATTCAAGATGTGGTTCAAATTCAGACAAATTTTGCGTTTTGTGTTACTCAAATGTAGCTATTTTTCCACGATTATAAAACTCACAGCCCCCAGCATTTTAATGCCTTTCTTTAAGGAGATGTGGGAATTTTGTCTTGAAGCGCTTTAGCCTGGGAATGGAAACATTTCTCACATAAGGATTATTGGGGTGAAGGCGCTCGTAATTTTGATGGTACGCTTCAGCTTTCCAAAACTTTTGAAAGGGATAGACTTCTGCAGCTACTTTGGTGTTTTGTGTTTTTTCAATTTCGGAAATTTTATATAATATGAGTGTTTTTTGGGTTTCGTTTTGATAGAAAATAATGGAGCGGTATTGTGAACCTCTATCTGGTCCTTGGCCATTGACTTGGGCCACATTTTGTGATCCAAAATATATATCCAGCAAGGACGAAAAACTTATTAGCTTAGGGTCGTAATAGACTTCTACAGCTTCGGCATGGCCTGTACGGCCGGTATTACTAAGCTCATAGGTGGGGTTGTCCGTAAAACCGCCTGCATAGCCACTAATGGCTTCTTTAACGCCGTATACACTTTCGTAAACGGCCTCGACACACCAAAAACACCCACTCGCAAAATAGGCCTTCGCAATACCGTTCTCTAGTGGTACTTCAATAGCTTTGGCGTTGATGACGGCTTGTTGTTTTGAATTTGTTTTTTGGCTTTGGCAACTGCTCAGTTTGCAAAATAAAATGGGGAGTATGATTAGTAGGCGTTTCATAAATTTAAAGTTTTGTATAAAATTATCAATCTTATGCTGTAAATCTGTGAAATTTATATTAAAAATAGAGCCGGAGTTAAATTTAAGCTATAAAAAAACCCTCAAATTTGTGAGGGTTTTGTAATTCTGTTTAAAAAGTTGTTATATCTTGGAAAACAACTTTTCCATTTTTACTTTTTGCTCATCAGCGAGTTCAGCATCGACCAAAATTCTGCCACTGTGTTCGTCGGTAATGATTTTTTTTCTTGAAGCAATCTCAACCTGTATTTGTGGAGGGATGGTAAAGTAGGACCCGCCAGAAGCGCCTCTTTCAATAGGAACAACTGCCAGTCCATTCTTAACACTGCTACGAATTTTAGTATATGCTTTGGCTAAGCGTTCCTCGATTTTAGTTTTATATTCCTCGGACTTACCAAGCAATGCTTTCTCTTCTTTTTCAGTTTCAGCAAGAATGGCATCCAAATCGTTCTTTTTGTGTTTCAGGTGAGCTTCGCGCTCTTCTAAGCGTTCCTTGGTTCCTTCAACCACTTCTTTTTTCTGCTCTATTTGAGCTTTAAATTCTTTGATATGTTTTTCAGCCAATTGAATTTCTAGTTCTTGAAACTCCACTTCTTTAGCTAGAGAGTTAAACTCTCTGTTATTGCGAACGTTTTTTTGTTGTTCGTTGTATTTTTTGATCAAAACTTTTGCTTCCTCAATCAAATTTTTCTTTGATTTGATTTGATTATCAATGTCGTTGAGATTGTCCTCTAATTTTTGATGTCTGAGTTTAAAACCTTCAACTTCGTCTTCTAAATCACGTACTTCTAGAGGAAGTTCTCCACGGACATTTCGAATTTCATCTACTCTAGAATCAATAAGTTGCAGATTGTACAGCGCTCTGAGTTTTTCTTCAACGGTCAGCTCTTTCTTCTTAGCCATGTTTATTTATACTTTACAGGGTTTGTATTAATCTTTGATAAAAGGATTGCAAAATTAGGAATTTTTTTCCTAAGATAGGATACCAAAAGAGATTTTATATATTGCTCACTTTCATAATGGTCAATATCTAGAAGTAAAATCTGATCTTCTGCACTAAAGAAATCATGGTATTTTAAATCGGCACTTACAAAAGCATCTGCTCCTGCAGCCTTCGCTGCTGCGATTGCAAAACTTCCTGAACCGCCCAAAACAGCCACCTTTTTAATTTTTTTCATCAGAAATTTTGAGTGTTTAATGACTCCACAATTCATTCTTTTTTTAACGAATTCTAAAAAGTCATTTTCGGTTTTGGCTGATTCAAAAGTCCCTAACATTCCCATCCCTATGTGCTGATTTTTATTTTCTAAAGTTGAAATTTCATAGGCAACTTCTTCATAGGGATGCTTGTCTTTAAGGGTTTTTAAAAGCACCACTTCCAAATGTTTTTCGAAAACAATTTCAATTTTTGTTTCTTCAACCGCTTTCATTTCATTTGGAGATCCAAGCACTGGATTGGAATGCTCATTGCCTTTAAAAGTTCCAAGGCCTTTGGAATTAAAACTACAGTTATTATAATTCCCGACAGCTCCGCCTCCTACTTCAAAAAGTGCCAAACGCAAGGCATCAGCTTGAGCAATTGGCACAAAGGTGCTTAATTTTTTTAGGGTTCCTTCTTGTGGGATTAAAATGGATTTATGTTTTAATTCTAAGGCTTCACAAATGGTCGCATTGACCCCTTCAAAGGCATTGTCAAGCGCCGTATGAGTGGCAAAAATACAGATGTCATTTTTAATGGCCTTTTGGACCACACGCTCCACGTAGGTTTTACCCGTAATTGATTTTAATCCTTTGAATATGATGGGATGGAAACTGACGATTAAATTGCAGTTATTTGCAATGGCTTCGTCTACGACTTCAGGCAAAGTGTCTAATGTTACTAAAACCCCACTAACCTTGGTGTTTTTATCTCCTACCAATAAGCCCACATTATCAAATTGTTCGGCATAGGCCAAAGGCGCCAATGTTTCCAACTGTTGAATGATGTCTTGAACTATCATAAGATTTTGTTTAACATCAAAGATAAAATAATTACTTTCGTGGTGATGAAGCTTTTAAGAAAAATATTAGTTCCACTCAATCCAGTCTATTTTCTATTTGTATGGCTTCGGAATAAGTCTTATGATTGGGGTCTTTTTGAATCTAAATCTTATGACCTTCCCACCATTTGTGTTGGAAATTTGTCTGTAGGTGGCACTGGTAAAACGCCTATGGTTGAATATTTGATCCGATTGCTTGAGTCCACCAAAACAGTGGCTGTTTTGAGTCGGGGTTATGGCCGAAAATCCCAGGGATTCGTACTTGCCGATTCCAAATCAAATAACAATACGTTAGGGGATGAGCCCTTCCAGATTAAATCTAAATTTCCGGGTGTAATAGTAGCGGTTGATAACGATAGACAACATGGGATTACTTGTTTGCAAGCCTTGGATCACCCCCCTAAAATTATTTTACTTGACGATGCCTTTCAACACAGACGTGTACAGGCCGGATTTTCAGTTCTCCTAACGTCTTATAATGATTTGTATTGTGACGATATAGTACTTCCTGCCGGGAATCTTAGGGAGCCGCGCTCTGGAGCGGAGCGTGCCCAGATTGTGGTGGTTACCAAATGTCCTCACAATTTGAGTAATGCTGAGAAAAAAGTTATACAAAGTCGTTTAAAACTCAATTCTAATCAACAATTGTTTTTTAGTTCAATTGTTTACGACGACTACATATATTCCGATCAAGAAAAAGAATCAATTCAAACGCTAAAAAATAAGAATTTTACGTTGGTAACGGGGATTGCCAATGCCACTCCAATGGTCGATTATTTAAAACATTCAGGATTTAAATTTAAGCATCTTTCGTTTCCTGACCATCACATTTTCTCTAAAAAAGAATTGGAATTAATCGCCTCAAAATCTTTTGTGTTGACCACAGAGAAAGACGCCTCACGGCTACAATCCTTAAAGCACAAGGCTTTATATTACCTGCCCATCACCCTTGAACTGAATGCCCCCGAAAAATTCGAAAATGAACTTCAAAATTTTATTAAAGAATTTGATTAGCTTAAGATTCGAATCAAGTCAATAATTCGAGAAGAGTAGCCTGTTTCATTGTCGTACCAGCCTATAATTTTAACCATCTTTCCCAAAACAGAGGTCATTTTTGCATCAAATACACAAGAGTGTGAATTCCCTATGACATCAATAGAAACAATGGGGTCTTCAGTATACTCAACGATCCCTTTAAAATTAGTTTCAGCAGCTTTTTTAAAAGCTTTGTTGATGGCTTCAACTGATGTTTCTTTTTTTACATTGAAAGTAATGTCTGTCAATGATCCATTGATAACCGGTACACGGATGCCACAACCTCCAATGGTGTGCGCCAATTCAGGAAATATCTTTGTAAGCGCTTTGGCCGCTCCAGTGGTGGTCGGAACAATCGATTGTCCCGCCGCTCGCGCACGTCTCAAGTCTTTGTGGGGTTGATCGTGCAGGCTTTGATCGGTGGTGTAGGAGTGCACGGTCGTAATATAGGCTTGTTCGATGCCACACAAGTCATTAATAATTGCCAACACCGGGGCTGCATTATTCGTGGTACAAGACGCATTGGATAGAATTTTATCAGTTTCGCAAATGGTGTTTTCATTTACACCCACTACAATGGTTTTGATATTGCTTTCAAGAGGTGGAACTGTTAAAATTACTTTCTTAACGCCATTTTTTAAATGTTCTTTAAGTACCTCTTTTGTTATAAACTTCCCGGTAGCCTCAATGACGATATCGACTTGATGTAGGTCCCAATCAACAGCCGAAGGATGGTTTTTTGTCGAATGTTCAATTGAATTTTCATTGACAATAATTTTTGAACCATCATCTGAAACCTCGGTTTCTAGTTTTCCATGGATGCTGTCGTATTTAAGCAGATGGGCTAAAGTTTTTGCGTCGGCCAAATCATTGATGGCAACAACTTTAATATCTTCCTTTTCTTGCAATAACCGAAAGACGCGTCTTCCGATGCGACCGAAGCCATTGATGCCAATACGAATCATTTAATTTATGTGTTTTTGTGCTTTATAAGAAGACCGAACCAGGGCGCTGCTTTCAACGTGACGGAATCCAAGATCCAATCCAATGGATTCATACTCTTTAAACTGATCCGGGGTGATAAACTGTTTGACAGGTAAATGTTTTTTACTGGGCTGTAAATACTGTCCGATGGTTACAACATCCACATTGGCATCTTTCAAATCGTGTAAAGTTTCAATGACCTCTTCACGAGTTTCTCCAAGCCCCAACATCAAACCTGTTTTGGTGCGGCGCTGACCGTTGTCTTTCAAATATTTTAGTACGCTAAGGCTTCGCTCATATTTTGCTTGGATGCGAACTTCTCTGGTGAGGCGTCTGACCGTTTCCATATTGTGTGAAACAACTTCAGGTGCGACATCAATGATGCGGTCAATGTGTTTTTCAAGTCCTTGAAAATCGGGAATTAGGGTTTCAAGTGTGGTGTTGGGATTCATACGGCGCACCGCTTTGACCGTTTCAGACCACATAATGCTGCCCATATCTTTTAAATCATCTCTATCAACACTGGTTAGGACCGCGTGTTTAATACCCATTATTTTAATGGATCGCGCTACTTTTTCAGGCTCATCCCAATCCACCGTTTCTGGTCGGCCTGTTTTTACACCACAAAAACCACAAGAGCGGGTACAAATGTTCCCAAGAATCATAAAAGTAGCAGTGCCTTCTCCCCAACACTCTCCCATATTTGGGCAGCTTCCAGAAGTGCAAATGGTATTCAATTTATATTTGTCTACCAAGCCTCTTAGCGTCGTGTATTTTTTACCAGTCGGTAATTTTACACGCAGCCATTTTGGTTTTGCTTGGCGTTTTTGCGGTTTGCTAAGTAGGGATGAAGCAGTGATGTCCTCAAGCTTGACAAGGCTGTCTACAGATGAAGCATCTTGTGGTTTAACAAGTACAGCTTTATTTTTGATTTCTTCTGGTTTATTGAGCGTCTCCGAAGACATAGATCTATTTTTGAATTACAAAGATACAAAGTATTCCATAAAAAAATCACAAAATACTGAGATACCAAATGTTAAATCCAACTAAAAATAAAATACCAAAAATAGACAGAATATGCATGATTTTGGAGGGTTGCCAAGCCTTAGGAGTGTGCTTGCTGCACAATACAAGATAATTCATAATGGCATAAAAAGGCGCGGTTAGAAAAGATAAGATTGTGGCAATTTTTATCAAGCTTCCCATTTCGGAAAGAAAAAAGAAGAAAACAATTGCGGTTCCTAAAATCAATAAAATTAACCATGCACTGTATCCTTTTTCAATTTTTTTCTCTAAAATGAGTTCCATCGTTTTATTCATGGCTCTTGGTGAGGCATCCAAGGTTGTAAGTGTGGTGCTAAACATGGTTGTAAATGCTGCGACTCCAATGATAGCAAAGCTCCAATCGCCTAAATTCTCAGTGTACATATCTATGAGTTGTAATGAGAATTCACCACCACTGTCGCTAAAGGATTTTCCACTGCCATACATCACAAGTCCCCCTAATAACATAAAGCAAACCCCTAAAATTATGGTGCTTACATAGCCAATATTGAAATCTAAAAGGGCCGATTTTTTTTCAAAAATATCAGTTGTCTTTTGTTTTTCTACGGCCCATAAAGAGTGCCAGATGGATACGTCTAATGGCGCTGGCATCCAGCCCATAAAGGCAATGAGAAAGATAACTTCATGATTTGAAGTTGGGAGAACTTGTGCCCACGGGAGTTCACTTCCACTATTATTGAACGCAATCCCAACTGCTAAAAGGGTTGAAATGCTCAGCAGAATAATAATGATTTTCATCATTTTATCTAATAAATTGTACCTGCCCAGCAAGAGCAAAAGGAAACAAAAGCCTAAAATAATCACAGCCCAAAGTTCCAGGCTAAAGCTACTTCCAAAAAGTGAAAAGGCAATGCCAGCTGTCACAATCGTTACGGCTGTTTGAATGGTGAACATGGTGGCTAGTGTGAGAAGGGCATAAATTCTTAAAGCCCATTTCCCAAGCTTTTTGTAACCTTCAAGTAAGTTTTCTCCAGTGGCGGCGGCATAGCGTGGGCCATATTGGAAAAATGGATATTTAATAAGATTGATAAGCAAAAGCGCCCACAACAATCCAAAGCCAAAATTTGAACCCGCTTTTGTAGACTGCACCAAATGTGACACTCCAATTGCTGCCCCAGCAAACAAGAGTCCAGGCCCTAATTTTTGTAAAAATTTTATCATTTTTTATGCTGAATAACAGCCGCCAAAAGCTTTTTGGCTCTCAGCAACTTCACTTTTACATTGTTGAGTGGAATGCCCGTTTTTTGAGAAATTTCAAGGTAACTCAGTTCTTTGAAATAGCGCAGTTGAATGATATCTTGGTGGTGTGGTTTTAATTTTTTAATGTCTTTTAGAAGTTGGGCCAGATTTTGTTCTTTAATCAGCCGGTCTTCCACTGACGGTGCATCGTCAACAATCCAATACACCCGTTTTTCGTCTTCTTCTGTTGTTTGATTTGTAAGGGTTGTTTTTTGCTTTCTTAGACTGTCTAAATGCGTGTTTTTTGCAATTGTAATCAACCAAGTTTTAAACTTAAATTCTGAATTAAATGAATTGATTTTATCAAAAGCTTTAAAAAAGGTCTCAATGGTTATATCTTCTGCGTCAATCTCATTATGTGTTCGTTTGAGCATAAATCCAAAGACATCGTTCCAAAATGTCTCTAGTAAAAAATTGAAAGCCATTCGATTATTTTCTTTGGCTTTTAAGATTGCTTCGTTAACTTTCAATACAATAGTTTTGATTTAAGATGCTTATAAATATAGTAAAATGTGGAACAAGTTATACAAACGCGGTTTTCTTCGACAGTTATTGTTGTGAATGATCACAATCTTTAAACTGCTCTGGGGTTTTGCCGCAAAAGCCACAGGGTTCATCCTCTGTGTTTAGCATGGGATTTTGACTTGCACATGTACCTGCAAATTCACCGTCCTTTTTACCCCATATTTTAATGGAAATGCCTGCAACACCAAATCCCAAAAGTAAAAATGTTATCAAAAGTAGTTCCATAATCTGTTAAGGTTTATGCAAAGATACAATTAAAATAAAATAAAATTTTACCATCAGAATGTGACCCTTGAACATTATTAGTGTCAAATACATAAAAACTTAAAACGCATAACTATGAAACAATTTTTTGCAGAATTTTTTGGAACTTTTTGGCTTATTTTTGGGGGTTATGGAAGCGCCGTTTTTGCAGCCGCATATCCAGATCTAGGTATCGGATTTATTGGAGTTGCTCTGGCATTTGATTTGTCCTTTTTGACCATGGCCTATGCAGTAGGTCATGTATCGGGGGCACATTTTAATCCCGCTGTTACTTTTGGCCTTATCGCTGCCGGGCGCTTTCATTCAAAGTATATTTTGAGCTATATAACAGCACAGGTTTTAGGATCTATTGCGGCAGCAGCAACACTTTTTTTAATTATGACAGGTAAATCTGATTTTGTGACGATTGGTGGCTTCGCCTCCAATGGCTATGATGCATTATCGCCTGGAGGTTACTATATCACTTCGGTCATCATTACAGAATTTGTTCTCACTTTTTTCTTTATGATAATTATTTTGGGCAGTACTCGCGATTCTGCTCACAAAAAATTTGCACCTCTAGTGATTGGTTTGAGTCTCGTCCTTATTCATTTAATCAGTATTCCCATTGCTAATACCTCGGTTAATCCAGCCCGATCCACCGGCCAGGCTATTTTTGCTGGTGGTAATTATCTAGCGCAACTTTGGTTGTTTTGGTTGGTTCCAATTACTGGGGCTGTTGCAGCAGGCTTGGTTTGTAAGTCCAATAAAAGCTGTGAAATTTCCTGATTTCAACCCTCAAAATTTAAAAGCATTAATCAATGGACGTTGACTTCTGTTTCTAAATCAATGCCAAAGATTGTTTTTATAGTGGTTTGAATCAATTTAGAAAGGGCTAAAATATCACGTCCAGAAGCCCCACCGTAATTAACCAAGACCAATGCTTGATGCTTGTGTACGCCGTAATTGCCAAAAGTTTTTCCTTTAAATCCAGCGGTTTCAATGAGCCAACCAGCAGGTATTTTAACTTCCATTTCTGAAACAGCATAGTTCGGTATATTGGGAAATTGCTTTAAGAGTGTTTCAAAACTTTCTTTTGAAACGACAGGGTTTTTAAAAAAGCTGCCGCTATTGCCCAGTTTTTTAGGGTCTGGTAATTTGGATTGTCGAATGGCAATAACTGCTTTTGAAACATCTTGAATTGTGGGCGCTAAAACACCCATTTGTTTCAATTCGGCAGTGATAGCGCCGTAAGCGGTTTTCAGTTTGTGATCAACGTTGGTCAGTTCAAAAGTCACTGCAGTAATAATATACTGTCCTTTGAATTCCGATTTAAACACAGAATTTCTATATCCAAATTTACAATCTTCCTTTGAAAATATTTCGACTTCAAGTGTTTGTAAATTGATTGCTTCACAACTGACAAAACTGTCTTTTAATTCCACGCCATAGGCCCCAATGTTTTGGATGGGTGCTGTACCAATGTTTCCTGGAATTAGTGATAAATTTTCTAATCCTCCCAAATTTCGCTTTAAGGTCCACATCACAAAGTCGTGCCAGTTTTCTCCTGCAGCCACCTTAATTTGTGTTGTTGAGTCGTTCTCTTCACAAATTTTAATGCCTTTTAAGTTGATGTGTAATACCAATTCTTCCACATTTTTTGTCAGTAGAATGTTGCTGCCCCCACCCAAAACCAATAATTTTGAGTGGTTTGCCTTGAGAATACTTTTTAAATCCTCAAGTGACTCAACTGAAGCAAATGCTTGTGCACTGACTTCTACGCCGAAGGTATTATAGGGCTTTAAAGAAACATGCTTTTTAATCATTCCAAATTTTTGTAAACTTTCAACCCTTGCTTCAGAATATTAACAGACTTAATTAAATCCTCTTTTTTTAGTACGTACGCAATTCTCAACTGATTTTTACCAAGGCCTGGGGTGGCATAAAAACCTGCAGCAGGCGCCATCATGATGGTTTCATTTTCAACTCTAAATGCTTCTAAAAGCCATTGCGCAAAGGCATCAGCATTGGAAATGGGTAGTTCGACAATGCAGTAAAATGCGCCTTTAGGTTTTGCTACTTTTACACCAGGAATTTTTTGGAGTTCTTGGATTAAGATATTTCGACGCTCCACATATTCTTCAATGACTTCATCAAAATAGGAATCGGGGGTGTCAAGTGCTGCTTCGCTGGCAATTTGTGCATAGGTGGGCGGGGAGAGGCGTGCCTGGGCAAATTTCAATGCTGTTTCATAGACTTGTTTGTTTTTGGTCACCAAACATCCAATGCGTGCGCCGCACATGCTGTAGCGTTTAGAAACGGAGTCGATCATAATGGCATGCGTTTCCAATCCTTCAATCGTCATGATAGAATGGTGTTCTTCATCATCATAAGCAAATTCCCGGTATACTTCATCGGCAATGAGAAATAAATCGTATTTTTTAACTAACTCGGTAAGTTGAGAAATTTCTTCTTTACTGTAAAGATAGCCTGTGGGGTTACCCGGGTTGCAAATAAGAATCGCTTTTGTCTTAGGGGTAATTAAGGCTTCAAAATCTTTAATTGGTGGCAGTGCAAAATTATTATCAATTTTAGAAACAACAGGAACAACATTCACGCCTTGTGCGACAGAAAATCCATTGTAATTGGCGTAAAAAGGCTCCGGTATGATTATTTCATCACCCTGGTCCATGATGCTTCCAATGGTGAAAAGAAGCGCTTCGCTCCCTCCCGTAGTAACAAGGATGTTATCTGACTCAACTGCGATATGGTGTTTTTTATAATAGTGCGCTAACTTATTTCGGTAGGCTTCAGACCCCTCAGAGCGGCTGTAAGCCAAAACATTGAGCGTGTTATTTTTAACAGCATTTAGGGCTAATTCCGGCGTTTGAATGTCAGGCTGGCCAATATTTAAATGGTAAACATGTACACCTTCAGATTTTGCTTGTTCTGAATAGGGTACTAGTTTTCGTATGGGTGAGGCGGGCATTTGGATCCCTTTATTTGATATTTTTGGCATTTTGAATTCTATCTAAGTTCAAATTACAAATTTATTTTAAAGTTTATTTATAATAAAATGGATTTCCAATTAATTGTCCAATTTATAAATAAAAAAAACACCTGTGAATAGGTGCTTTTTTATTTAAATATTTTAATGTCATTTACTTTTCTACGACACTTTTTGTGGTCGGTTTTAAAACATTTGTTTTGCTGGGGTCAATCACATTTCCTTTAATTTTAAGGGCCACTGTTGGTGTATCCGCATTAGAAGTTACCGTAATAGTTTTTCGGATAGGGTTGACTCTTTTGGTGTCGTATTTAACCTGAATTTCACCATCTTCACCAGGAAGAATTGGCGCTTCGGGTTTTTTTGGAACAGTACAACCACAGCTAGATTTAACAGCACTGACGACTAGGGGTGCATTGCCAGTATTTTTAAACTTAAAAACACGAATACCATCGGCACCTTTTTCAATAGTCCCATAATCGATAACAGTGGTTTCAAATTCAATTTTGGCTATTTTTTCTTGAGCTGAAAGCGTCATTGTAAAGAAGCCGATAAGTAATATTGCATATATTTTTTTCATGCTTGTGAATGTTTGTTGTTTTGTAAATTTAAAGATTTTTTATTCAATCAAAAAATCTGACTGTATAATTGTAGTTTTTTTAATTTTAAAGCACGTAAAATATAAGTACTTTTGTGTACTTTAACACAAAAACCATTCCAATAGTATGAGTATTCCCTCTAAATACGATGCAGCTATAGTTGAGCAAAAATGGTATGACTATTGGATGAGCCATAATTTTTTTCATTCAACCCCGGATGAAAGGATTCCCTATACCATTGTGATCCCCCCGCCAAATGTCACCGGTATTTTACACATGGGCCACATGCTGAATAATACCATACAAGATGTGCTTATCAGACGTGCGCGGTTGCAAGGTAAAAATGCATGTTGGGTACCGGGTACGGACCATGCTTCCATAGCAACGGAGGCCAAGGTGGTTGCAAAGCTTAAGGAAAAAGGGATTGATAAAAACGATTTGAGTCGTGAGGAGTTTTTGGCGCATGCTTGGGAATGGACTCACGAATATGGCGGTGTTATTTTAAATCAGCTCAAAAAGCTGGGTTGTTCTTGTGATTGGGATCGTACCAAGTTCACGCTAGACATAGATATGAGTGCATCTGTCATTTCTGTTTTTATCGACCTCTATAATAAAGGTTTGATTTATAGAGGATTCAGAATGGTAAATTGGGATCCACAAGCACAAACTACCCTGTCAGACGAAGAGGTAATTTACGAAGAGCGACAAGGCAATTTATACCATGTAACATACGGAATTCAAGGCAGCGATGAGCAGCTTACCATTGCCACCACGCGTCCTGAAACCATTTTTGGAGATTCAGCTATTTGTATCAACCCTAATGATGATCGATTCAAGCATTTAAAAGGGAAAAAAGCGATTGTTCCTATTTGCAATAGAGTTGTTCCAATTATTGAAGATGAATATGTCGACATAGAATTTGGTACGGGATGTTTAAAGGTAACCCCTGCCCACGACGAGAATGATAAAATATTGGGTGATAAGCATGGCTTAGAAGTCATTGATATTTTTAACCCAGATGCCACGCTTAATAGTTACGGATTGCATTATGAAGGAAAAGACCGTTTTGTAGTGCGTAAAGAAATTTCAAAAGAATTAAAAGCCAAAGGCTGTCTGGTCAAAACAGAGTCTCATTTGCACAAGGTGGGAACCTCTGAGCGTACCAAAGTGGTGATTGAGCCGCGGCTTTCTGACCAGTGGTTTTTGAAAATGGAAGGCTTGGCAAAACCTGCTATTGAAGCCGTTTTAGACACTGAAACCGTTAAATTATTTCCTAAAAAATTCAATAACACCTACCGCCATTGGATGGAGAACATTCGTGACTGGAATATTTCAAGACAGTTGTATTGGGGGCAACAAATACCTGCCTATTATTTCGGGGACGGAAAGGACGACTTCGTAGTAGCAGATTCCAAAGAAGCTGCGCTTGAACTGGTGCATAAAAAAACTCAAAATACCAACTTAAAAATTGAAAATTTAAGACAAGATTCCGATGTTTTAGACACTTGGTTTTCATCTTGGCTTTGGCCTATTTCTGTCTTTGATGGTATAAGAAATCCCAACAATGAAGAGATCAATTATTATTACCCAACCAATGATTTGGTTACTGGACCAGATATTTTGTTTTTCTGGGTGGCCAGAATGATTGTTGCTGGTTTTGAATTTAGAGATGCAAAACCGTTTCAAAATGTTTATTTGACGGGATTGGTTCGAGATAAGGAACGTCGAAAAATGAGTAAATCTTTGGGCAATTCTCCGGATGCTTTAAAATTAATTGAAGATTTTGGAGCTGATGGGGTGCGCGTAGGACTCTTATTGAGTTCTGCCGCAGGCAATGATTTATTATTTGATGAAGCGCTTTGTCAACAAGGAAAAGCATTTGGAAATAAAATTTGGAATGCTTTTCGACTTATTGATGGTTGGGGAATTGCTGAAATAGATCAACCCGAACATGCGGCCATTGCATTGGAATGGTACGCCTCTAAATTTCAAAAAGTCTTATCTGAAATTGAAGACCATTTTAGTAAATACCGTTTGAGTGATGCTTTGATGGCCATCTATAAACTTGTATGGGATGATTTTTGTTCTTGGCTGCTCGAAATGATCAAGCCCGATTATGGCGCACCTATCGATCAAAAAACACATGCCACTGTTGTGCGCTTGCTGGAAGAAAATTTGAAAATTTTACACCCCTTTATGCCATTTTTAACAGAAGAAATATGGCAATTCTTAAAAACACGTACCCCAGATCAAGCGCTTATTGTTTCTAGTTGGCCTGCATCAGCATCTTATGATACTTCTTTGTTGGAAGAATTTCATTTTGCTTCGGAGGTGATTTCTGGGATCCGAAATTTACGTAAACAAAAACAAATTCCATTCAAAACAACAGTTGAACTTCATGTGATCAATAAGGTCTCAAGTACTCAAAAATTTGATGGTTTAATTTCTAAGCTCGGCAATATTTCTAAAATTAAATATACAGATAGCTCGGTTGAAAAAGCATTTTCGTTTCGTGTACAGTCAAATGAGTACTTTCTAGTCGCTGATATAGCAATTGATTTAGAGGCTGAGGTTGCCAAGATCAAAGAAGAATTGAAATATACCAAAGGATTTTTAAAATCTGTCCAGAAAAAACTTTCAAATACGCGTTTTGTATCTAATGCTCCCGAGCAAGTAGTGGCTAGTGAAAAGAAAAAACAAGCCGATGCCTTGGCAAAGATTCAAACCTTAGAATCAAGCTTGAAAAATCTGTCCTGAGATTAAGTTCTGTAAAGTAAATATTTTTTTGCCAAATCTATATAACGTCTTTTGGCTTCGTCCTCAGAAATATTTTCAACCTGAAAAAGTGCATTTGTTTTAAATGCGTTAATGATGGCTTTACTGCTGCCTGGTCGACTGTAATTATTGGTGGCTTTTTTGTAGTAAGCATAAAGTTTTAACAAGGTGTCCGCAGGAAATGGTTCCTTGTGATCGTTGATGCTTTTAACAGCCATATCGAATTCACTATCTAAGTTACTTTGCTCCATTTAAAGTTTTGCAATGACTGTCTCACCGCCTCTAACTTTTTGATTGAGTTTAACATTGAGTTTGGTGTCCAAAGGTAAAAATAAATCTACTCTTGAACCAAATTTTATAAAACCAGCGTCACTTCCCTGAATTACATTTTGATCTTTTTTGGCATAATTAACGATGCGTCTAGCTAGGGCTCCAGCAATTTGGCGGTAAAGCACTTTACCGAATTTAGAATTTTCAACAACCACGGATGTACGTTCATTAAGTTCACTTGATTTCGGATGCCATGCCACTAAATATTTTCCGGGGTGGTACTTGCTAAATAGTACTTTACCCCCAATAGGATAGCGTGTTACATGTACATTGATTGGAGACATGAAAACACTTACTTGTAAACGTTTGTCCTTAAAATATTCAGATTCTTGTACTTCTTCAATTACAACAACTTTGCCATCTACAGGCGATATGACATGTGCATCGTCTGGTTGGGTGTTTCGTTTGGGATTTCTGAAAAATTGTAAAATTAAAATAAAAATAAGGAGTAGTCCAATTTGGAGTGTTTTGACCAGCCATGGAATACCAATGGAATCCATCACCAAGAATAAACTTCCAACAATGATTAGAGTTATAAAAATAATAGTCTGTCCTTCTTTATGAAACATAATTTAATAGTCTTAAAAATAAATAAACAAAAGGAGCTACAAATATGGCACTGTCCAGTCTGTCTAGCAATCCACCGTGGCCAGGCATTAATGTACCGCTGTCTTTAACGCCCGCTTGGCGTTTGTATTTGGATTCTATCAAATCGCCAATAGTTCCAAACACACTCACCAGAACACTCATAACAAGCCAGCTTGTAAATTGTAATTCCTTGGTGAATTTAAAAATAAAATAACTTCCTATGGCCGAAAAAAACACCCCACCTAAAAATCCTTCTACTGTTTTTTTTGGAGAAACACTTTCGAATAATTTTTGCCTTCCATAGTTAGAGCCAACAAAGTACGCGAAACTGTCATTGATCCAAATTAGGGCAAACATACCAATAATAATACTTGGATTGTAAGTCCCAAAATTAAAAGCAATTAATACTAGGAAAACAATGCCACCACTAATGTAAAATGTAGTGTTGATGTATCGGTTGGTGAGCAGTTTTGGTAAACTTTTAGAAGAGAAAAGATCGCGGGTTAAAAACAACAAAACAAAAATACTGATAACGTGAAGTATTTGAGATGCGTCATTAAGCCCAACAGAATTCCCAATCAGTATTTCCATAAAACCAAATGAAAATATAAGTGCATTAAAAATGATATAAGAAAGCCAATTTCTTTGCCCTATAAGTTTGTTGAATTCATACAGGCAAAGAAATCCAAAAACCAACAAGAGCAATAAAAATGTAAATTTATTTTGTGCCGCTAAAACCAAAAGTATTGCGAACAAGATCCCTGAAATGGTTCTTTTTATTAATTTTTCCAAAGCGTGTTTATAAATCTTCTAATAAAAGCAGGTATAAGTTTTTTGTACTACTTCCATAGTTCATAAAATTGGCTTCATCATCAATTTTAAAATGTTTAATGGTTGTAATGTTTGAGGGGATTTTTTTCTTATTCTTAGCCTTAATTCCTTGAAGTCCTTGCCCAATGGTTTGTACAATTTGGCTTGTACTTGCAAAGACAATGAAGTTCTTAGGTAATTCTTTTAGTTTTTTTTCTGCAATTTGGTTGGAAGAAATAAGCAAAGAACCATCGTTGGCAATTAAGTACTCACAAGTTGTAAATAGAAAGTAGCCATCGCTTATATTTTTTGTTGTTTGCCATTCAAAGTTCTTGAACTTCTGTTTGAGTTTGGAATTTAAAATCAATGCTGTTTTATCCTTCCAATTATTCTCTTTCAATATTTTTTGGAGAAATTCTTGCGCTTCTTCTAGCGACTCTGAGTAAAGAAATTTCCCACCATTTTGATTAAAATTAACTGTGAAAAGTTCGTCAACTGGGAGCTCTTTTTTGGGTAGATATTTATCGCGCTCTTCTTTTTCTGGAGTCTTTTTTTCCTCTTTAAATTTGGTGCTAAATATTTTCCGAAATAGATTCATTAAGAAGAATGAGGTTTTAAAGAACTCAACATGCCAAAGATAAAAAATTAAACAAAAAAAAATTAAATTAGTGTGAAAATTATGCTATTCTTCTTCTTCTGTTTTTTCTACCTCAGCTTCAACTTTAGATGTTTCGTAAGGACGTTTTCCAAAAATAGTTTCTAGATTATCTTTGAAAATGACTTCTTCTTTTAGAAGCACCTCCGCAAGTTCAATAAGTTTGTCCTTGTTTTCATTTAATAATGCTATAGCACGTTGGTATTGCGCTTCAACTATATCAGATATTTCTTTGTCTATAAGCTCGGCTGTTTGCTCGCTGTATGGCTTTGTAAAACCATATTCATTTTGCCCAGAAGAGTCGTAATAAGTTAGGTTTCCAATTTTATCACTTAACCCATAAACAGTGACCATGGCTCTGGCTTGTTTGGTCACTTTTTCTAGGTCACTCAATGCACCGGTTGATATTTTATTAAATATAACTTTTTCGGCGGCTCTGCCACCCAAGGCTGCACACATTTCATCCAGCATTTGTTCT